>Ga0208492_1000195_pt1 | contig 59682 bp, 45 predicted proteins | sample Subbioar_CSW14AB_FD_184820 | JGI IMG/M metagenome (GOLD analysis project Ga0208492, IMG submission 184820) | Serpentinite rock and fluid subsurface biosphere microbial communities from McLaughlin Reserve, California, USA - CR12Mar_CSW14AB (SPAdes) | ecosystem: Environmental > Terrestrial > Deep... | reverse complement strand
ACCCATAAAAATGATAAAATCACAGCCTGTCTATTTGATATTCAGACTTTTATACTAACAAACCAAAGTGAGGAAAATAAAAAGTCGGAAGAAAAATCTTCCGACCATGACTGGCTCATCGTCCGCTTTTAGGTTTGATTCACTGATATTAAGATGTGTGGATAGCCAGGCCTACCAGCCCAGGATCCATGCAAAGATCAATGGTGCAACTATGGTGGCATCGCTCTCTACAATATATTTCGGAGTGTTGATGTCTAATTTTCCCCAGGTTATTTTTTCATTCGGTACAGCTCCTGAGTAAGAACCATAGGACGTTGTGGAATCGGAGATCTGGCAGAAATAGCTCCAGAAAGGAATATTTTCCATTTCCATGTCCTGGTACAGCATTGGTACGACACAAATAGGGAAATCTCCCGCGATGCCTCCGCCGATCTGGAAAAAGCCAACGCCTTTACCCGCGCTGTTCTTCACATACCAGTCTGCCAGCCAGGCCATGTATTCAATGCCACTTTTCATGGTACTCGCCTTAATTTCCTTTTTGATCACATAAGAAGCAAAGATATTTCCCATAGTGCTGTCTTCCCATCCCGGAACAACTATCGGAAGATTTTTTTCGGCCGCCGCGAGCATCCAGCTATCCTTGGGGTCTATCTCATAATATTGTTTCAGTTCACCGCTGTTTAAGATCTTGTACATAAATTCATGCGGAAAATAACGTTCGCCGGCGGTATCGGCATCCTTCCATATTTTATAAATATGTTTCTGCAGGCGGCGGAATGCTTCTTCCTCGGGGATGCAGGTGTCTGTTACACGGTTGTAGTGGTTTTCAAGAAGGTCCCATTCGTCCTGGGGAGAGAGGTCACGGTAGTTCGGAACGCGTTTGTAATGGCTGTGCGCCACCAGGTTCATGATATCTTCTTCAAGATTGGCGCCCGTGCAGGAGATAATATCGATCTTTCCCTGGCGGATCATTTCAGCCAAAGATTTGCCAAGCTCCGCGGTACTCATGGCACCGGCTAAAGTAACCATCATTTTGCCGCCTTCGGTTAAATGTGTTTCGTATCCTTTAGCGGCATCAACAAGCGCCGCGGCGTTAAAGTGTTTATAGTGATGAGCCACAAAACCTGAAATAGGCCCTTTTTTTGAAAGTGTTGAATCTGACATGTTTAAATTTTAGAGTGCAAAGATAAAATTTTTTGAGAGACATAAAAACCAGGAACGGGAAACAAAAAATTTATAACCCCTTCAAATCCCTTCTGTACTTAGTTTTTTTCACCTGATACCTCCCCCAGCGTGTGATATGGCGTGCATCTACCCAAATGCCGAAAGAGTAATAAAACCCTGTAAAATTTAAGCTGATATTTTTTTCCTGGACAGCGTGCCTATATCCTCCCACACAGGAAATCCCTATCCATTTAATAGGTTTAAAAATAAATTGAAGGCCGGTACTGATCGGAACTATGCTTCCGTTGGATTTTTTTATAAAAACGTCATAACTATCCGTTGTGTGGGTATCATAGATCCCGTAACCGATTTCAACCGGAATATTTATTTGCAGGAACCGCTTATTAAAAAGCACATATTGATATGAGAAAACAAAGTAGTTCAGTGTTACATATTCGCGTGTAATGATATTGTTTTCGTCTATCAGTTCAATTGATTTTTGAACGTTCCGGTTAAGAATATAATACCCGGCGCAGACTACATGTTTCTCAAGAAAAGTGGCGCCTGCCAAAAATCCTACCAGGTTTACCGGTTTCTTATTTATAAATGAATACCTGTTTTCCAGCCTTAAATAAGGTTTTGCAAGTCTCGGACGATAGATCCTTGCAGAATCCTCCATTAAATGTTTTGTTAAAGAATCGGTTTTTTCTTTTTTTGATCGCTCAGGCTGAGCAAATGAGATTTGTATGGTGCAGGCCAGCAGAATAAATGTCAGAATAAATCTCATTCTTGTTTTTTGATTCAAATTATTTTTCTGTTGGGATGGTGCGAATGTAAGAAGATAAATTGTAATTGATAAATATCTTTAGTTCGTTTCAATGCCTGCCAAACGTTCACAGTTTTTATAAACAAGCCTGAATACATGTTCAAAATCTTCTTCCGTTCCATAATAAGGATCAGGGACTTCTTCGTCCGCATTTAAAAACAAACTCACCTTTTCTCTATGAGATTCGTTTTTTGAAAGCGCCATTACATTCTTAAAGTTGCTTTTGTCCATGACATAGATTTTATCGAAGATGTCAAAATCTGAAGGTGTAAACTGCCTCGCTCTCAAGGAAGAAAGGTCGACGCCGTTTTTCCTGGCGTTGGCAATCGTTCTCCTGTCGGGCGCTTCCCCGGTATGGTAGTGGGCTGTTCCGGCTGAATCAATTTCAAGGGTTAATTTGTGTTTTTCTTTCAAGTGCAGCATAATGCCTTCCGCCAGAGGGGAGCGGCAAATATTTCCAAGGCAGACGAAAAGAATTTTTTGCATAGGATCTAAATTACAGGAATAAAAAAAGCGGGTCACCGATTGTTATGGGGATGACCCGCTTTTCAGGATTAAATTATTATTTTTTTATAAAGAGAAGCTGTAAGAAGCTCTCATGCCATTCGGATAAAATCCTTCAATAAGGATCGGTCCGGATTTTTCAAGGCGTCTTTTAGTTTCAACGGCTGAGTCCATTCTCTTTTTATCAATGTGTGTGATAATAAATCCCGCCTGAATTCCGGTTTGCGCCAGTCTTCCAGAGTTCAGTTTTTGGATCCTTACACCGTTCTCAACTTTCATTTCATTTAGTTCATCGTCATCAAGATCCTGCAATTCGGCTCCAAGAACGCTGGCGGTTGTTTTAACCAGCTCACTCTTTTTAATGAGATTGGTCGTATTATCCAGTGTTTTTAACGTTACTGGTATGGCAAGGTTTTTATTATTACGGCTTACGCTTACACTGATTTTATCACCCGGGCGGTACCTGCTGATCTGTTCTTGTAATTCACTCACCGAATTTATCGAAACATCCTGGATGCTGGTGATCACGTCACCTTCATGAATTCCGGCTTCTTCAGCGCTTCCGCCGGTAGTAAGGCCGTTTACGTAAACACCGGTTAATTGTTTCAGGTTTTTCTCAGATGCAAATTTAGCGTCAATGTCCTGAATGCTCACACCAATGTACGCGCGTTGCACTGTTCCGAATTCCACCATGTCGCTCACAATTTTTTTCACAATATTTACAGGAACGGCAAATGAATAACCCTGGTAGGAACCATTGTTGGAAGCGATAGCCGTATTAATACCGATCAGTTCTCCTTCTGTATTCACAAGAGCGCCGCCACTGTTGCCGGGATTAACGGCTGCATCGGTTTGTATAAAAGATTCAATCGGGCGTTTATTGCCGTTCAGGATATTGTTCCTTCCTTTTGCACTGATGATACCTGCTGTTACTGTACTGTTCAGGTTAAAAGGATTTCCTACTGCGAGAACCCATTCTCCAACTTTTACCGCATCGCTGTTACCATATGGAAGAAAGGGCAGGCCTTTTTCCTTTATTTTTATCAGGGCAACATCCGTGCTGGCATCTGCACCTATCACTTCTGCTTCATAAGTACGGCGGTCATTCAGGATCACTTCAATCTTATCTGACCCCGTAATAACGTGATTGTTGGTTACAATATAACCATCTTCGCTTATGATCACCCCACTTCCGCTTCCCTGTTGCACATACGTCTGTTGTCTTTTCTGCTGGCCGAAGAATAATTCCGCGAAAGGATCATAAGATAAATTATTTACCTGCTCGCTGATGGTCTTTATATGCACTACGGAGTTAACGGATTTTTCAGCAGCCATTGTGAAATCGTTCATAACACCCGCTGAGCTGCCTGCGGGGTAATTGGTGAGTTTATAGACGGATGAATTTTCAGGATTGGTTACCTGGCTTGTAGTATGTTCATTCTGGTAAAGAAAGTGTGAACCGGTTATGGCTATCAGGCCACCGAAACATGCTACAAAAATGGATGAAACTACTTTTTTCATATCTGTTTTTATTTTTAATTTACCCTTATAATGCAAATGTAATGCTGATATTATTTTGGCAGTTTGTTTTTAACAATCCTTAACCCACAAGGCTTTCCAGCTGTTAAAAATTCAAAACGCGAACCTGTAAAGCCATCGCTATTTTCATTAAATTTACAGTTAAAATCAATGAGATTGAAAAGGAAAATACCTACGTTTATTTTTGGTGTGTCTATAGGCCTGGTAATTGGCGCCGCGTTTTTTATTTTTAAAATAAACGAAGTGTTCGACAGGCTGAAGTCTTCGGGGCCGGAGCAAATAACCGTGATAGAGCAGTTAGTGAAAAACGAAGAGGAAGAAAAGAAAAGTGGTAAAAAAAAGAACCAGGAGCGCTTTAAGATCGATCTTTCTAAAAGCCCTAAAGTAGACTACAAAGAAGCTGATAGTCTGATCGCCATGGATTCAAAGATCAATATTGCAACAGATGAATTATTGTCAGTTAAAAATGTTAAAGTAATTACCATTGGTGACAATGTTTCAGGGAAAGACTCGCTTGCGGCTAAACTTGCGCATGTAGAAGAAAATAACTCTGATTTATATTTTATTGAATTCTGGAAGACCCCTCTTAATTCCAAAGGCTACCGTTTTTCTAAAAACAAAATAATGCTTTATGGATTTATGGATTTTAATAATGTTTTGTTGTACGAGCTGGATAACTCTTTTTATATAAAATGCTCCGACCAGGTTTTTAAATTGTTTTACGGTGGAGATTTTAAAAAACTGGAACGTGTTGTAGATAGTGACCTTCTTGCAAAGATCAATTAATGGAGATCAATTTTTATAAATATCAGGGTACAGGTAACGATTTTATCATGATCGATAATCGTAACAATGCCGTAACTCTGACGAATGAGCAGGTGGCTTTTTTATGTCACCGTCGTTTTGGAATAGGGGCCGACGGTTTGATCTTGCTTGAATCAGAACCCGGTTTTGATTTCAGGATGGTATATTACAACAGCGACGGGAACCAAAGTAGTATGTGTGGAAATGGAGGACGATGCATTACGGCTTTTGCCAGGCAACTTAATCTGATTACCGATAAGGCCAAATTTTCCGCCACCGATGGAACGCATGAAGCAACCATAGATGAGAATGGAATGGTCTCCCTGAAAATGCAGGATGTAAAAAGTATGGAGCCCGGAGAAGATTTTTTCTATCTTAATACCGGGTCGCCTCATTATGTAAAGCTGGTGGAGGACGTTGAAAACTATGATGTATTTAACGAAGGCAGGAAGATAAGGAACAGCGAACGTTTCAGGGAAGCGGGTACAAATGTGAACTTTATCGAAAAACAGGATGAACAAATATTTGTCCGCACCTATGAAAGAGGGGTGGAGGACGAAACTTTTTCCTGCGGTACGGGTGTAACGGCGGCGGCTCTTGTAGCGGCCGTTAAAGGCATCTCCAGCGGAAAAAACAGCTGCCTCATCAAAACGAAGGGCGGAACCCTTGAAGTAAGCTTTGAAAAAGTACTGGAGCAGAATTTTTATAACATCTGGCTCAAAGGACCTGCGGTATTGGTTTTTAAGGGATCAGTAAGCATTGATTGAGTAAATTGATAAAATCTGCGCCATCTGTGGCTTTTGATTCTAAGTATTTTTTTCGGAATTTACCTTAACTTTATCCAAATCAAGTTATGTTTTTAAAAGGAAACTCCGTATCACTGCGTGCGTTAGAACCTTCTGATGCTGAAATACTGTATCGGTGGGAGAACAACCAGGAGCTCTGGCCTGTAAGTTTTACCCAGGTGCCGTTCAGTAAATTTATTCTGGAAGAATTTGTAAACGCGGCGCATTCTGATATTTATACCAACAAACAATTGCGCTTAATGGTAAATAAGCCGGATACAGGCGAAACGATTGGAATTGTGGACCTTTTTGATTTCGATCCGCAACACCTGAGAGCAGGCGTTGGTATTTATATCAATGAAACATTTCGTAAAAGCGGCAGCGCTTATGAATGTATTGAGCTTATAAAGCATTATTGCTTTAAGACCCTGCTGCTAAAACAGATCTATGCGCACATCAATGCATCCAATACTGCGAGTATAACCTTGTTCGAAAAAGCAGGTTTTGAAAAAAGCGGGTTAAAAAAAAGCTGGAATAGAACGGCACTGAATTCTTTTGAAGATGTTTGGTTTTTACAACTCATAAATACCGGTGTCTAAAAAGTTATCCATAGTTCTGTCTGTTGTCCTGGCGCTAATTGGTTTATTAAAATTATGCGACCTGCCGCGGGCAAAAACCGCGACAGAGCTACAAAAAAAAGATACTTCTCCTTATCAGGGTCATTCCGATTCTGCAACATATGCTGGCATGAATACCTGCAAGCTTTGCCACCAGGAAATCTATAATACGTTTATTAAAACAGGTATGGGAAAATCTCTGGGGCCCGCAACCAGAGAAAAGTCTTCTGCGGATTTTTCAAAGGCAGATCTTTACGATAAATTTTCAAACATGCATTACACTGCTTATTGGAAAAATGACAGTCTGTATTTTAAGGAATACCGCCTTGAAAAAAAAGACACTGCATTTTCAAGGACAGAGCAGGTTAATTTTATCATTGGTTCCGGGCAGCACACTAATTCTCACTTACAGTCGGTTAATGGATATTTTAATCAGATGCCTATGACCTATTACACGCAAAAAAAACACTGGGATCTTCCGCCTGGTTATGAAAATGGAGTCAATACGCATTTCACACGTAAAATTGGCCTGGAGTGTATGAGTTGCCACAATGCTTACCCGGATTTTGTGCTGGGTTCCGAAAATAAATTCAGGAGCATTCCTTCCGGTATTGATTGTGAACGTTGTCATGGACCGGGAAGCGCTCATGTTGCGGAAAGAAGATCGGGAACAAAAGTAGATACGTCAACGCTCATTGATTATTCTATCGTGAACCCTGCAAAGTTACCGATCGACAGGCAATTTGATATCTGCCAGCGCTGCCATCTGCAGGGTAATGCGGTTTTAAAAGAAGGTAAATCGTTTTATGATTTTAAGCCGGGGCAAAAGCTCAGTGATTTTATTTCCGTTTTTCTTCCGAAGTATAAAAACGCGGATGAAGATTTTATTATGGCTTCACATGCGGATCGTTTAAAACAAAGCGCCTGTTTTATTAAATCGTATGAAAAAGCCGGTAAACAAAACAGCCTGAAACCATACCAGGGAGCAATGACCTGCATTACCTGTCACAACCCTCATGTGAGTGTCAGGGAAACGAATAAGGATATCTTTAATGAAACGTGTTTGAATTGTCATGGTCCGTTGGCAGTAAGCGGTGAGCAGGCATCAATGGGCAGCAAGCGGTCAGCATTGGAAACCGCCCACCGCCAACTGCCAGCCGGTAACTGGAAAAACTGTATCAGCTGTCACATGCCTGCCACCGGCTCCACGGATATTCCGCATGTTTCCGTACACGATCATTATATCCGCAAGCCTGTCACCAAAAAAGAAAAAGATAAGATCAAAACATTTGTGGGACTTTATTCCATCAACGAAAAAAATCCTTCTGCCTTAACAAGGGCAACCGCCTATATTAACCAGTATGATAAGTTCGAACAGGAGCTTTCTTACCTGGATTCGGCAGCAGCCTTATTAAAGGACAAAACAACAGAAGAGCTGTTTACGAATCTGCGTGCTCTTATACAGCTGAATTTCATCCGGCAGGATTTCCAAAAAGTTATATCATATGTAAACAGGGTGGGAGAGCAAAAGTGCTACGCCACCATTTTTACAAAACAAACCTATGACAATGCAGACGCCTGGACCTCTTATCGCATTGGAGAATCCTATTCCAATCTCCGGGATACACCTTCTGCAATTAAATGGTTCCGAAAAGCAGTTTCGCTTGCGCCCAATAATCTTGATTTCCGAAATAAATTAGGCTCATCGCTGGCAGCTGCAGATAATTTGTCCGGGGCAACAGAACAATTTGAATTTATAATAAAAGAAAACCCAAAAATTGTATCCGCGTACTCAAATCTGGGTTATATAAAATTGTTGCAGGGTTTTCCGGCAGAAGCGATCAGGTTGTACACAATTGGCAAAAAATTAGATCCCGATAATGAAGCTCTTTTATTAAATTTGGCTGGCTACCATATGTTTATGAAGGATAAAGTATTAGCAAAAAAATACCTGGAAACGATCATCAAAATAAATCCTAAGAATAAAAGGGCCGCAACTGCCCTGCAGCAATTGAACAACGCATGAGTAAAAAGAAAAAGAACGGCTTTATAGTGTCCCTTATTGGAGTGGCAATAGTGGTCTTTGGAGCCTTTTTTGTATACCAGAAGTTCTTTAAGAGAATTAACCTGAAGGACAAAAACTATACCTATATCTACATTGAACGCGACGATACCTTTGAAGATGTGATCGGCGACATCAATTCGGAGAACATTATTGAGAACCTGGATGCATTCGAGTGGCTCGCGGGAAAAATGGATCTTGAGAAAAACATCAATCCGGGAAAATACAGGATCATGGATGGTATGAGCATGCGACAGATCATCAATCTCATCAAGTATAACAAACAAGAAAAGGTTAAACTGACGTTTAATTCGCAAATTCACAACCAGGAAGAGTTTGTAGAATATGTAGACGAGAAGCTGGAACTAAGTGACTCGGAACTGGAAGACATTTTAACGGATGAAAAGAAATTAGACGAGTGGTTTAAGCTTGATCCTGATAATTGTTTTGGGCTTATCATACCTGGAGTTTATGAAGTAAGCTGGGCGATAACGGCGGAGGAATTATTTAAGATCCTGAAAACACGCTACAATAAACTGTGGAATTCATCCCGTGTTACACAAGCAAAAAAACTTGGGTTTAAAGTTCCCGAGATCATTACAATTGCTTCTATCGTTCAAAGCGAAAGCTCCATTGAAAGCGAACAGGAAAAAATCGCCGGTGTTTATATCAACCGCCTTAAAAAGGACATGAGGCTGGAGGCAGATCCCACGCTTAAGTTTGCCAATAAAAATTTTGGAGTAAAACGCGTTTATAACGTGGACAAGGAAATTAATTCGCCATATAACACATATCGTTACAAGGGACTTCCTCCGGGCCCAATTTGCCTTGTGGGTCAGCAGGCGATAGATGCAACGCTTAACTACAGTAAACATAATTTTATCTTTTTCTGCGCCAAGCCGCAACTTAATGGATTTTCTGATTTCTCGGCTACCTATGAACAACATAGGAAGTACGCCGCCGCTTATCAAAAAGCTATGAATAAAATAGGCGTGGGTCGCTAGAAGGTATTTTTGAGATGGCTTCTAAAATTTTGTATTTTTGCGGTTCCCGCCTAAAATTTGATTTAGGTGCGGTAATTCTAAAAATTTCTTTTGTTATGGATAAGACTATTGAAGATAAAATAAAGTTATTAGAAGATAAATATGTCCAGACAGGCCAGGATATAAACAGCTACCTGGATGGTTTATTGTTGTCTAACTACTTAACTTATTGGGACTATATACGGGTTGAGACGTTACTTACTCTTCAGAATCCTAAAACCGATTTTCCGGATGAGAAGATCTTTATCATGTATCACCAGATTACTGAGCTTTATTTTAAACTGGCATTAAATGAATTTGAGCAGATTGGAAACAACGGTCCGGATATTTTACCGAACGGAAAAATGGTAGGTTGGAAAGAAAAGCTCGACCCGGTTTTTTTTGCTGAAAGAATAACCCGCATCAACAGGTACTTTAAGGCCCTTACCAAATCGTTTGAGATCATGGTGGATGGGATGGAGAAAGAGCAGTTCCTGCGTTACAGGATGGCCTTGCTTCCGGCAAGCGGCTTTCAGAGCGCGCAGTACAGGAAGATAGAGATTTGCGCAACCGATTTTTATAACCTGGTGGATAAAGATGTTCGTCCGACCTATCAGGCTCAAAGACCGCCGATAGAGGAAATGTTTAAAGATATTTATTGGAACAAAGGCGCGACAGAATTAAGCACCGGAAAAAAAACATTAACCCTTTTACAATTCGAAAAAAAATACGGAAAAGAATTTATTGCGCTTGCAAATGAATACAAAGACAAAAACCTTTGGGCCAAATACAGATCTCTGTCTCCTGAAGACCAGAAAAACCCGAAGGTGATCAACGCTTTAAAGGAAATTGACGTGAATGTAAATATTAACTGGCCTTTGATGCATTACAAATCTGCAGTACAATACCTCCAGCAAAACACAGAAGATATTGCAGCGACGGGTGGTACAAACTGGCAGAAATACCTTCCTCCGCGTTTTCAAAAAAGGATTTTTTTTCCTGAACTTTGGACAGAACAGGAAAAAGAAGACTGGGGCAGGGGATGGGTGGTAACGAATGTATTCAGAACTGCCTGATTAATTATTTTGAGTTATTTATTGGGGGTCTGAGCACGAAATAAATAAAGCATCCCGGAATAAATAAAATGTAACCCGAAAAAACATGTCTATCAGTGTAAATAACATCACCAAACTTTATGGAGCCCAAAAGGCGTTGAACAATATTTCATTTGAAGTGGGAAGTAACGAGATTGTTGGATTTCTTGGTCCCAACGGGGCTGGTAAGAGTACTATGATGAAGATACTTACCTGCTACATCCCGCCCAGTGAAGGAAATGCAAGGGTGTGCGGTTTTGATGTGGGAAGCCAGAGCCTTGATGTTAGAAGACAGATCGGGTATCTGCCGGAGCACAATCCCTTGTATCTTGATATGTATGTAAAGGAGTTCCTTGAATTTGTCGGGAACATTCATAAGATCAAAAATACAGGAGCGCGCGTGAAGGAAATGATCAATGTAACGGGCTTGCAGCTGGAACAAAATAAAAAGATCGGGGCGTTGAGTAAAGGTTACCGCCAGCGGGTTGGTCTTGCGCAGGCAATGATCCACGATCCAAAAGTGCTGATCATGGATGAACCCACAACAGGTCTTGATCCCAACCAGTTGGAAGAGATCCGGAACCTCATAAAATCTTTGGGAAAACAAAAGACGGTGATGCTGAGCACGCACATCATGCAGGAGGTGGAAGCCATTTGTGATAAGGTAATAATCATCAATAAAGGCGAAATAGTTGCCAACGACATTACCAAAAATCTCCGGAAAAATACTACCAGGCAGGTGATCACGGTTGAGTTTGATAAGGAAGTAACCGAAGAATTACTAAGCAGGATCAGCGGAATAGACCAGGCAAAATACCTGCAAAACAATACCTGGCAATTGTTTTCTTCTTTAAAGGAAGATGTGCGTAAAGAGGTGTTTAATTTCGCAGTAGCCAATAACATAGGTGTATTGACGCTTAATAAAGAAGAACAAAAAATTGAAGACGTTTTTAAAGAGCTAACGAAATAAACTCTGTTATTCGCAAAATTGATCTAAGGCCTGAAAACCACCTTGTATTCTACTAAAGAAGCCTGAGAAGCAGTTTCGTTTAGATTAAATTTGTCAAGATCCTTTAAAACCTCTATCAGTTGTTTCTGTTCCAATTTATTTAGTTCGTAGCTGTTTGTCAACACAACCTTTTCCACTTTCTTTTTTTTATTGATAAATAAGGTAGCGTCAAATTTTTGCAGAAGATTCCTGGCACCCAGGCTGACTCTGAGATCTTTAGCCAGTGCTTCATCTCCGCCGGAATAAGTGCAGCCGGTAGTTGCAAAATAACCTCCGGAGGTGGAAGCCGCACCAGCTGCGGTTACCTGTTCTGTTTTCTTAGATTTCTTTTTGGCCCCAGAGGTTTTCGTTGCCTGTATTTCTTCAAGCATGACTACCTGACCGGTTTCGGATTCTGCTGCGGAAATTTTCGCAAGATCATCCTTCGCGGCAGCTCTTTCCTGTTTTAAATCTTCTTCTTCTGAGTCAATTACAGGTTGTTGCGGTATTTCTTTCTTCACTTCTTTTTTTTCAGCAACTGCAGGCTCAAAACGGAGTTCTGGAGCGGCAGGAGGACTGGCAGCAACCACTGCATCAGACGCCGATGCAAATCCCTGTGTGGAAATCCCTTCCTCACCCTTTCCGGGAATATTTTTAAAAGCAGGTCCATCAACTTCTGGCTTTTTATAGGCCACTGATCTTTCGGGTTGTGTTTCAGATTCTCCCGGTTTGTGGTTCTCCATGGCCTTAGGCTGAACCCGGAGGTCTTTTTGAACTTCATCTGTTGCCTCTAAAGCCCGGGTTCCCACTGCCAGGGTTTCAGTTTCCTGAACCGGTGCGTTTTGAATAAAATACACTGTGAGTCCCATGATCAGTAATAAACCCGCGGCCGCGTACCAATAATTCCTGCGGGAAGTTTTTTCTCCGGTAAACACTTCTGAATAAGCTCTTTTATCAACATTTGTCTTCAGGTCAAGGATCTCATCTTCGTTCTCCAACATGGCAAAGCCTTCCAGCGCTTCTTTTTCAAAGTCGTCCAGGCCTTCGGCGGAATTTTTGTTCTTAGCTAAAAACTCCTTTAGTTTAGTGTTTATATTATCCTTGCGGCTGCTCATTTATTAAGGCTTCCATTTTTATTTTTAAATTCCTTTTGCCATTTTGTATGTAGCTCTTAACATCATTGTTACTGAATCCAGTGATTTCGGTTATTTCTATATAAGATTTGTTTTTGAGGTAAAAGAGCTCAATACACATCTTTTGTTCTTTATTTAAAAGTCCAATGGCCATTTCCATCATAACGATCTGCTTTTCCTTTTCTTTGAGATGCTCTTCGGTGGGCATATCCATAAATAAGTGCGCATTTTCCTTTAATTCCAGCTCCTTTTTCAGGTTGCTTTGCCTTTTTCTGAGCTCCATGAGGCAAAAATTCTTGCTATAAACATATAACCAGCTCTTAAAATACTCAATTTTGTGTTTTTTTAAGTCTTTTAGAAGATTCGTGAAGATCTGGATCACCGCATCCTCCGCTTCGTCTTTGTTTTTAAGGTATTTGATGCAAAGACCCAATACCAGGTGTCCGTAGCGCTGGTAAAGAACTCCGACCATCCTGTTGTCGCCGGTTTCTGAAAAAGTGTTAATCAGCTCATTATCGGAATAATCGTTGTATTTGTCGTTAAAAACCAAAAATAAGTCGAATTAGAGGCTAAGTTAATAAAATAACTAATAATAATTTGGCATTTAAAATCAAATATTATCTTTGTAAAATTCATTTTAATCTGTCTAAATCGTTTAAATATTTACTTGTTGTTTTTTGCCTGATTTCATTCAAATTTCAACAACCCTCCACTTTTGATGCGAATTCAAAAATTAAAGCCGTGTTCTTATATAATTACACGCGTTATTTTGAATGGCCTGAAAAAAAGAAAGTCGACAATTTTGTTATCTATGTGGTTGGAAAGAATGAAAACCTTATCATGGAACTAAAAAATCTGGCGACCAAAAAAAAGGTTGGTAACCAGGAGATCGAGATCAAAAACTCTTCTACGTTTGATCCGGCCGTGACTTCCCATATTATTTATTTTACGCCTGAAGCCGCAAAGCCACTTGGCGATGCCGCGTCTAAAAACAAAGGCAAGGGTACTTTGGTAGTGGCTGAAACGCCAGGTGGCTGCAAGTCAGGGGCCAGCATCAATTTTATCGCTATCGACAACAAATTAAAATTTGAATACAATAAGAATGCTGCCGTAAAAGCCGGTCTTAAAACAAACGAAGACTTTAAAGCTTTGGCAGCTGTGAATATTGATTAAAAGATAAACAACGGAATGTGCAACCTGCGCCATATAACTAAAAACCTGCTCCTGGGCGTTCTTATGCTTGGCAGTGCGTGCTTGTATGCGCAGGAGAATGCACTGGCCAGGGCACAGCAGTTATTGCGCGCCAAACCTCCTGGGTATATGGAAATAGCTGCACTAACGATAGATAGTGTGATCGTTCATCCACAAACAAAAAATGATTTTGTTGCCTGGACAACACGGGCCTTTATTTATTTTGAATTTTATAAACTGCATGACAAGCTGAAATTGAACTCAGCGCACAGGGACACCATTGTAAACTCACTGTTAGTGGCTAATTCGCTGCAGCCGGATTCAAATTACTTGGTGCAGAATAACAAGCTGCTTGTGAACCTTTCCAAGAATTATTTTAACCTATCGAGAACATTATTGCAGGATTCGGTAAATGACCAGAGAAGCGCTATCGCTTATAACCGGTATAAAGCGCTTTACCGGATGGTGGACCCGAAAATGGACTTCAGCTCTGACGATGTAAAATATTACCTTGCTGTTGGAAGCCAATATTCCGCGCTCTTTATTAAAGACAATAACGATACAAAATCACAGGATGTTGCAAAGGTTGCTCTTCTCAAGGTTCTTGAAATTCAACCGGATAATCCTACGGCAAACATCAATATGGGTCTCATGTATTACAACCAGGCAGTTAACCTGAGTAAATCATTGGATTACGGAGCCGATTTCTCGCAAATTGACATTGTTCAGGAAAATATGGTAAAACTGGCTAAACAGTCCGAACAGTTTATTATACGGGTTTACACAAATGATAATAAAAATTTAAAAGCGATAGAGGCGCTTTATTATATTTACCGGATGCTAAATGAACCCGCAAAGTCTGACGACTTTAAGAAAAAAGGAGAAGAACTGGGAATCAAGTTTTCTGATCAAACTGCCGATAAAGAAAAATAGAGATGGGAATGAGATTTACTATAGGAAGAAGAATTGGACTTGGATTTGCCATTTTTATTTTATTAACGGTAATAGCCTTTATCCTTACCGTTGTTATCCTGAACGACAGTAAAAGACGAACCGAAACAGTGGTTGGTGAGGTTGCGCCAAGCGTAACTGAACTTAAGGAGCTGAACCTCCTCCTGCAGCGCTCCCACACCAATGTATCCAAATGGTACTACAATAAAAGTTTCAATGATATTGAATTCAGGGATGAATTAAAAAACATCATCCGTACCGAGTATCCGAAAAGGAAGGCCATACTTACCGAGTTTTCGAAAGACTGGTCGAATGAGGAAAGTAAACAACTCAAAATTATTTTTGGGCAAATAGAAGCCTTGTTTAAGTCTTACCAGTCTGAGATCATCGACCAGTTAAATTCTCCTGAGGCTTATGACGATCCGAGCATCTACATGATGGCGCGCCTTCCTTACGAGCAGTCTGAAGCGGATATAAAGATCATTTACAAGAATTTAAACTCGCTGATCGATCTTAAGCAAAAGTTTGCCGTGAGCGTTACACAGGAAATGTTCTCCTCGATCAACTTCCTGAAGACCTTTGTTCAGCTCCTTGGTATTTTTCTGGTTATCGGTGGGTTGCTGATCGCTATTTTTACCACCCGTTCCATTACCATTCCTATTCAGGTCCTTAAAAAAATGTTATTATCGATGGGTTTGGGGATCCTTCCGAAAGAGCGTGTAAGCGCTACGCGTGATGAGATCGGCGAAATGGGAAACGCCCTGAACGACCTGATCCGGTCCATGCAGCATACCACCGACTTCGCGAAAGAAACCGGGGCTGGTAATTTCGACGCGGAGTACACACCGTTAAGTAAAGATGACTCATTAGGTCATGCTTTATTAAAGATGCGGGTCGATCTTGCTGAAAATGAAAGGATCCTCGAGCAAAAGGTGATTGAACGTACAGAAGAGGTGGTTCGCCAAAAATCTGAAATTGAAAATAAGAACGAGGAGCTTGAGATCCTGTATAAACAGGTAACAGATAGTATTCACTACGCGAAAAGGATCCAGGATGCGATTCTGCCTACAGCCAACCGGGTGAAACAATTATTGCCTGACGCCTTTATTCTGTTCAAGCCCAAAGATATTGTCAGCGGTGATTTTTACTGGATAGAACAGAAGAACAACCTTGTGTATTTTGCAGCAGTGGATTGTACAGGACATGGCGTACCTGGCGCTTTTATGAGCCTTGTAGGCCACAATATTTTAAAAGATATCCTCAAAAACACCTCAGCTGCAAAACCTTCCGAGATTCTTGAGCAGTTACGTGAAGGTATCGTAAATGCCTTGCGTGTGGATGATTCGGGTAAGCAGGCCAAGGACGGTATGGATATGACACTTTGCGCCATAGATTATAAAACAATGGAATTACAGTATGCGGCAGCTTTTAATCCACTCTACATAATAAGGAACGGAGAACTGGTGCTTCATCCGGCCAATAAATTCCCGATTGGGGCCTATATCGGCGAAAAGACCAATTTCGACAACCACGTCATTAAACTGCTCCCGGGCGACCAGATTTTTATCTTCAGCGATGGTTACGCGGATCAGTTTGGCGGGCCAAATGGAAAAAAATTCATGGTAGGAAACTTCCGTAAACTGTTGACCCAGATCGCCGAACTCCCTTCTAATCAACAAAAAGAGAAGCTGGACGAAACGTTACTAACATGGCAGGGTGGACAAGAACAAGTGGACGATGTACTTGTTATCGGCGTAAAGGTTTAAATTTACTTATGCGGCTAAAGAATCAGCTTGTCATCGTTTGCGTGGCTTTTTCATTAAAGCTCTTTTCGCAGATGCAGGTGGAAAGTATAAAAATAACCACTACACAGGTAGGTGTTTCTGCTATAAGTGTAAACAGCCTCGTTGCCAGGACTTTTAATCTTAGTTACCCCCTTTACGATTATAAAACCGATACGCTTACAAAACAGCTGTTTTTTTCAGCCCGACAGCGCGGTGAATCGAGCAGTAGTAATTATTTAAGCAGAGGTTTTTTTGGTGATCTGAGCGCCGTTACCGATTCTATAAGATGGGTAAATGAATCAAGTCTTTACGACATTAAAGTTTCGGGTACCAATCTGTTATTGTCTAACGAATTAAAATCTGTTCGCTACAATAAATTACATGGGTACGACGAGATCAAATATGACTCCAAGATCTTTTTTACCATCCCGAAATACAACAGGGGCTTAATGTACGACAGAACGCAGGAGAATGTTTTACACTGTGTTAATTTAGCATTAGGGAGCACAACCTGGAGTTGTTCCATTCCAAAAAGTGAAAACTGGGTGGATACCGGATACCTGAATGATTCCACCTTGCTGATCGCTGCCGGAGGTCTTCATGCGGTAAATCCGAAATCGGGATTGCTTTGGTCTTTCCCGCTCAGCACGTCTGTGCGCACAAACCGATCGTTTATTTATTCTAACGCGAAGTATACCACAATTCAGCAGATCAGTTCTGTGATCAAAACGTCATCCGACGACAACCTGGTAACCCAGATAGCGTCGAACATTTTAAAAGACGATAAGCTGATCTATTTTGCTTCCAAAGAAAAACTTATCGCTGTAACACACGCCGGTGTACTGGCCTGGCAGCTGGACCTGAAAAACTACCCCACATCGAAAATGCTGATCTCCAGAACGGATTCTTCATTGATCCTGGCAAACTTCGGACTTGCAACACACAGTAATAATTTTGTAACCTGGGGGAAACCGTTCATCATTACGATTGACCCTGCTTCCGGTCGTATTATTACTCAGTTTGACCTGAGTAATATTGAGAACCTCGCCGATTTTGTAAAGACGGATAAGGCCCTGATATTTGCCAGCAAGGACGCTGTACAGGAGGCAAAGCCCGGAAGTACCGAATTAAAGACCCTGCTCTCGTTAAGCGCTCATAAATACGGTGAGTTTGTTGAATTTATTAACGGCGATGAATACTACATCTTAAAAGAGGGTTACTTTGTACCTCTGAATTTTATTAACGACCATGTGAATTACTTCAGGGCTGATAACAATAAAATATACGGCATTGAAGGAGATGAGCTCAAATATGAATACCACTACACGGAACTTTTTAAGCTGGATAAAAAATACAAGGACAAGACAATACTCCACAATGAGCAAAAAACACTCATTACCAATAACATCTTCGAATTGCTTTTTACCATAAACCTACCGGATAAAAATATTATCCTCAATAACAAGATGTATTTTATGAGCAATTATAAGATCTACATGCTCAATATTGATGATCTGAAGTAAAAGCCCCTGTGGGCTTAAACAGGATGTTTTTGCTACAGATTTCACTGATTTTACAGATTAAGTTTCAGGTATAAACTAGTGCGTCCAAGGGATCAATCCGAATTGTTGGGGACTTGTTCAAGTGAGTTGAAAAATAAAGATGTTTTATTATTAAGTTTTTGCTTTCTCCGGCCTCATGAAATTTTTTGTATAAATCGTAGCGTCAGCTTGAAGACTCTAAGATTTTAGGAAAATTTCAAGAGGCCTTGAATTTTTGTTTTTTTTCGCCAAGAAAAAAGAAAGGCTAAGAATTAAAGTGCGATCTAAAAAATAACCTGTAATAAAAAACGTTAGGATTTACTTTTCAAACGCCTCCATCAACTCCCTCCAGATCCTGGGAACGGGAATGCTTGTATTGTTCCGGTAATCCATCGTGACCAGGATCCCAACAACACCGGCACATTCAATAAACGCTCCATTCACTTTTTTAACGATGGCATTTTTAAACGTGATGCTTTTGTTTCCAAAGGATACCGCTTTGGTGCAGCAATAAATATCATCGTTAAGATGCACCTGAATAATGTGGTCGATCTCTGTGCGGGCAAGTATAAAACCGTTCTCATCCCAGTTTACCTGGTCCCTGAGCACATCTTTGAAATACATAACTCTGCCAAGTTCAATATAATTATGGTATACCGAGTTGTTTACATGATCCAGCTTGTCTATATCGCAAAAGCGTATCTGTACCGGGATGATGTGTTTGTAATCTTTATACGTCATTTTTAAATCTGGCGGCTTAGTAATTCAAGTGCAAAGCGTTTAAGCTTATTCTTTTTTTCCGGGGAAGCCTCTACCTTTTCCAGGTAATCAATGGCAAGCCGGGTGTGTCTATCAGCTTCTTCCCGGGCAAGATCTTTTATGTGGAGATCGGAATAAACAGAGATCATGTTTTTTATTTTTTCCTCCGGGTTCCCAGGGGCCATAAGCCTCCTGATTTCTTTTTGCTGGCCGGGACCTGCAAGTTCCATGGCCTTCAGGAGTAAAAATGTTTTTTTATTGGCGAGGATATCGCCGCCGGCTTGTTTACCGAATTTTTCCGTGTCTTCGGCAAAGGCGTCCAGCAAATCATCCAGCAGCTGAAAGGAAATTCCGAGGTGCTTCCCAAATTCATAGAGGCTCAGCTGGTTTTCTACTGATGCACCTGCCACAATAGCGCCCATTTGCAAGCTGCATCCAAGTAAAACGGCCGTTTTGAGTGTGATCATGTTTATATATTCACTCACCGGAATATGAGCGGCCTGTTCAAAATTCATATCCAGTTGCTGGCCTTCACATACTTCCACGGCTGTCGTGTTGAAGAGAATGACCAGGCTTTTAAAAACCGCTGCATCATACGACTCCAGTGATTGAAACGCTTTCACCAGGATTGCATCCCCACTCAGTATCGCGATGTTGTTGTTCCATTTTACATGTACTGTTGGTTTATTCCTGCGTAACGGCGCGGCATCCAGGATATCGTCGTGAACCAGCGAAAAATTATGGAATAGCTCAACGGCAAGCGCCGCGTCGAGGGCACGTTCAGGTTTTTTGTCAAAAAGATCACAGGCGATCAGGGCAAGCAAAGGGCGGACCCGTTTTCCTCCCAGCCCTAAAATGTATGATTCAGGGTCGTATAACTCTTTCGGTTTTTTTTGGCTTAAGCCCGAAACATACTCATCTAAGTGGTCTGAAAATAATTTTAAAAATGATGCGTATTCTTTCACAGCACACTCTTATGAATTCTTAGCCAGTTCCAGCAGGTAGTTTCCGTACCCACTTTTGGTAAGGGGTTGCGCGATTCTAATAAGTTGCTCCTTATTGATATAGCCCATGTTAAAGGCAATCTCTTCAATACAGCCTATCTTAAGGCCCTGACGCTCTTCGATCACCTGGACAAACTGCCCTGCCTGCATAAGTGAAGGAAATGTACCAGTATCAAGCCAGGCGGTACCCCGGTCCATTATAGATACTTTTAATTTTCCCTGGCGTAAATATTCCTTATTCACATCGGTAATTTCATATTCACCGCGCGGACTTGGTTTTAAATTCTTCGAAATGTTTACCACCTCGTTGTCGTAAAAATATAACCCGGGAACCGCGTAGTTTGATTTTGGTTCTTTTGGTTTTTCTTCAATGGAAATAACATTATTTTTCTTATCGAACTCAACCACGCCATAACGTTCGGGATCACTCACGTGGTAAGCAAACACTACGCCGCCCGTTGGGTTGTTGATCTGTTTTAAGGCGCCACCTAAGCCGACTCCATAAAAAATATTGTCCCCGAGGATCAGCGCGACTTTATCTTTCCCGATAAATTTTTCCCCGATCACGAATGCCTGCGCGAGCCCGTTGGGAATCTCCTGCACGGCATAACTAAATTTACAACCCAGGTTTTCACCGTTCCCTAAAAGTCTTTCAAAATGGGGCAGGTCATGCGGAGTAGAAATAATGAGGATCTCATTTATTCCTGCCATCATTAACACCGAAAGGGGATAATAGATCATTGGCTTGTCGTATACCGGCATCATTTGTTTACTCATGGCCAGTGTGAGCGGGTGCAAACGGGTACCTGAGCCTCCTGCTAAAATAATTCCTTTCATAGTGTTATAAGTGTTATTCTATATTCTAAGTGTTATTCTAAAAAAAACGAAGGTACAAAATTATTAAAACCCCAACGATAAATAGTGAAGCAAGGCGGAATTATTGCTTAAATGCCGATCGAACCTTCCAATGGATACTTAGATGGACTAACTAATTGCACATCGGTATTATTTACAGGCCGCTTCTATACAGCAACGAAGGAAGCAGCCGCTCGGCGGTAGGATCAGAGGTTAACACTGCCGCCCACGCACAAGCAGATTCTTCGTTCCTCGGAATTGCATACGGCAAATAGTGTTTTGTCGGGAGACCAAAAAAAAGTAGCTTAGCCAGGTGAACAGATTTAAAAGCACTCATATATTCCTTCTCATCTTTTGTTTTTTCAGCCCTGGCTTTAAGCAGTCTGCGTCCTTTTTTGAAAGCCTGGCTCAAAGCGCGGTGGCTCAGACAAAATTAAAAGTGAACTATGTTGCGGATTATGTGCGCATAAAATATCCAAATGGCGATGTCCCCGAAAACACAGGAGTCTGCACTGATCTTGTGATCAGAGCCTACCGTGGCTTAGGTATCGATCTGCAAAAAGAAGTACACGAGGACATGGTTAAACGGTTTAAAGATTACCCTCGGTTATGGAAATTAAAAGGTCCGGATAGCAACATCGATCACCGCCGCGTCCCAAATCTCATGACTTTTTTTGACCACAGGAACGCGCGCCTGAAGATAAGCACAGAGGCTTCAGATTATAAGCCGGGAGACCTGGTAACCTGGAACCTGCAGAATAAAAATTCTGTAAGCGGGATAACCCATATTGGCGTGGTAACCGATCAAAAAACGCCGGACGGGAACCGTTATTTAATTGCGCATAACATTGGGGCCGGAAACCAGCTGGAGGACATGCTTTTTTCCTTCATAATTATTGGCCATTACCGGTTTCAGCAATAAATGGCTTTTCAACAAGGCTTTCTTTATAAAAACCGCCGCTTTAGTGAGTGGAAAGGGGCTTTCACTTATTGAAATGCTGAAAATTTCCTTGTATTTTTGGTATCTTTGTATTAATATTAAAATCTGAGAAATTCAGATCTAAAATCAGCTCTTGATGATAAAAAGAAACTTTTATAAACTCCTGGTCCTTTTGTTGTTCCTTATTGGCGTGAAACAAAATACTTTTGGCCAGACGCTGACCGTTCCCAATTATACGGCCTGTCCCTGCCAGACCATTACGGCCTCCGCCACCTGGAACAATGTAAGTAATATTACCTATTCCCTCTGGGCGCCACCTGCTACTACCGCGGGTCCGCCCTCAGCTACCTGGGGTAACAACAACAGTTTCCCGATTTTTAACTGCAGCGCCATACCGGCTTCATTTACCTATACCCTCGTTGGGACAGGAAGTACCTTAAGCGGACCAGTTACTAATACTGCTACTTTTATCCTCACGATCGCTCCGCCTGCACCAATGACTTTAACCAATAATCAATTTCATTGCAATGGGTCAAATATTACGATTACGGCTCCAATAGGAGGTAGCAGTTATAATTACTCAGGAGCAGGTACTCCTGGCTCTTCTTCTTCAAATGTAATCGTATTAACCAATGCACAAGCAAACTGGGGACCACAGGTAACTGTAACATCGGTGATAAATGGGTGTACGGTTACTGGGCAGGCCAATATCTCAGTCGCTCCCTTGTTGCAGATTACGATCAATCCGGCAATAAACGTTTGCCAAGGGCAAAATGCTAATTTATCTTCTAATTTACCGGGTGGTCAAAATTATCAATGGTATGACAATTATAACACTGTCATTCCAGGTGCTACGTTACCGACTTACACAATTAATAATACGACTGTAAACTCCGCAGGATCCTATTCTGTTCATATTGATCAGCCATTCAACGGTATTTTTTGTCCTTACGGTGCCACAACCCAGGTAAATGTTGTGGCAACAAACCCGGTTGTTCCGGCGGCATCACCTGGCAATATTGTTTGCCAGGGAACTAACCTTAACTTGTCCGCAAGTGCGGGAGGAGCCTCTGCCTGGTTATGGAACGGGCCTGGATTTACGTCTTCAATAGCGAACCCGGTGATTTCTCCGGCTCTCACTACGGCTTCCGGCGTATATACGGTTAAAGCGAGTTTTACCAATGGATTTTTAACGTGTAATACAACAGAAACTATCAGTATTCAAGTGATCGGGGTTTCATCTCCTGTAATTACAATGCCTTCAAGTATTTGCCAGGGCGCAAACTTTGTGGTGAATGGTTCTGCGAGCTCCAATCCAAATTCTTACAGTTGGTCCGGACCTTTGTTTTCTGGTACTACTGCAACAACAGGGTCTACTATCCCAATTTATTCTGTAGAGCCTAATGCGTCCGGAACCCAGTTTTTAACGGTTTATTTTGGATCGCTCAACTGCCCGTCCACAAGTTCGGTGCAGCTTAATGTGATTCCGGTAACAACCGTATCGGTGATCCCTCCGGGGCAGGTATGCTCACCAAATAATGCTTTTTTACAGGCGCTTGCAACGGGTGCTAATCAATACATATGGGTTGGCCCTAATTCGTATACCGTACCTACTCAAAACGGGGCGGCCTGGGTGTATTACCCGACTTCGACTGCAAATGGTATTTATACAGTAACCGCTTATTTCGGCGGGGGAAGCAACCTGGTGTGCAGCAGTTCGAATACTGTTCAGTTAACGGTAAATGCTCCCTTAAACTTTAGCCTTGTGCCGCGAAACCAGGTTTGTTACAATACACCCGTAACAATTTCAGGTCCTCCGGGTGCTACCTCTTATTCATGGACCAGCTCGACAGGCTTTACTTCTTCTAATAAAGACATTACTTTTACCTCCGTACAGCCTAACAATTCAGGAACCTATACGCTGACGGTTTATCTTGGTCCTTGTAAAACAATTGGTGAAAGTGAATTAGTGGTTCTGGATCCGATCACGTTTACGCTGACCCCTTTTGACAGGACCATTTGCAGGGGCGATACCATTCATGTAGAAGGCGGTGTTACAGGTGGAAGCCAGAATTACGCCTATGTCTGGAATCCTTCTATTTACCTGGAATCTTCTACTGGTCAGCAACAGCAAGGTGTTCCGCTGGGGACATTGGATTATAACCTGCTTGTGCATGATATTGCCTGTCCAAACTATACTATTGCTCACAATTTTAAAGTAAACGTGCTTCAACCCCCTCAGCCAAACCTTGAATTATCTGTGGGCGCTGCCGGATGCGAGCCACTGGTTCAGTTATACAATCCTAAAACCGGACCTGAAGCTTTTGTAACAACGTATGATTTTGGAGGAAATCTTGTGAAACAGGGAACTCCAACATTAACTATGTCTTTAAATGCCGGCACCTATACATTAACAGTGACATCCACAGGTACAAACGGCTGCAGTGGAAAATACGTGTTTCCTTATCCAATCACCGTGTATCCGAAACCGGGTACAGATGTTTCCTGGAGTCCGGAAACGCCTACAACCAATGATGAGGTGATTTTTTACCCGACATCCAGAACGGAACCGATGAGTTATTACAACTGGAATTTTCTTGGCGGCATTACCCCGGGAGATACAAATATGGTGAACACTCCAGGCCTGAGCGATACTACAAATGTTAAGAATCCAAGCCGTATCTATCAGAACTACGGTATATATCCCGTAGTATTAATAAGTACAAACGAATTTGGATGTACGGACACTGTATCCAAATTCGTGAAGATCATTGATGAGCTTCAACTCTATGTTCCTAATTCCTTTACCCCCAATGATGATGGTATTAATGACCTGTTTATGGCGAAAGGCACCGGAATCAAACTTGAGAATTTTAGTATGGATATTTTTACCCGGGCCGGAACAAATGTTTTCACAACAAAGGACATTAACGAGGGCTGGAACGGAAAACTTGGAGGTCAATTTATGAAGGACGCGGTTTATATTTACCGGATCAGGGCTGTGGGCATGAACGGAGAAGGCAGAAGAGAAATAACCGGTTATTTCAGCCTTATCAAATAATACAAAAAATTATAACTTTTAATAATCCCCTTGGTGTAAAACAAGGGGATTTTTTATTTTTACAAAAGAGTATCTATTTACCAAGCGATGAAACAATATCACGACCTCATGCAGCACGTTTTAAACGTAGGCGCGACAAAAACAGACAGAACAGGCACGGGAACGATCAGCGTGTTTGGTTACCAGATGCGTTTTAATCTGCAGGAAGGTTTTCCGCTCTTAACCACAAAAAAGCTTCATACCAAAAGTATCATACACGAGCTCCTGTGGTTCCTGAAAGGAGATACAAATATCAAATACCTTAAAGATCATGGCGTGAGCATCTGGGATGACTGGGCGGATGAAAACGGGAACCTGGGTCCGGTTTATGGCTCCCAGTGGCGCAGCTGGCCTTTACCGAATGGCGGGCATATTGACCAGATCACGCAGGTGGTTGACATGATCAAAAAAACTCCTGATTCACGGCGACTTATTGTAAGCGCCTGGAATGTGGCGGAGATCAATAACATGAAATTACCGCCCTGCCACGCTTTTTTCCAGTTTTATGTCGCGGATGGTAAATTAAGTTGTCAGCTCTATCAAAGAAGTGCGGATATCTTCTTAGGAGTACCTTTTAATATTGCATCCTACGCTTTGTTAACGATGATGATGGCCCAGGTGTGTAATTTACAGCCAGGCGAATTTATTCATACACTTGGCGACGCGCATTTGTATTCAAATCATATAGAACAGGCAAAATTGCAGCTGACACGCGATCTGAGGCAATTGCCGACCATGAAGATCAACCCGGATGTAAGATCCATCTTCGATTTTAAATTTGAGGATTTTCAACTGGAGAACTACGATCCGCACCCGCATATTAAAGCTGCAGTTGCTGTATAACAGCGAGTATAAATTGTCAATTCTTTAAATCATCAATTTTAATTATGATCGCCACTATCTTTCATCTCGGCAAAGAATACAAGGTTGATTTTTTTAAACCATTGGATATTTCTATTCCTCTTAAGGCTGACAAGGCCTGTGCCAGCGCTTGGTATGTAGACCCCATGAAGCTGGAGCCGGTGGTAATGGGAGAATGGATCGGCGATGTAAATAAAGGCGGGAGCGTAAATTTCAGGACAATTACCTTTAATCCCCACGGCAATGGAACACATACCGAATGTGTAGGGCACATTAGTAAGGAGTTTTATACGATCAACCAGAATCTCGACCGGTTTCTTTTTGTTGCCGAAGTAATTACTGTTTTACCAAAGGCCTTAGAGTCAGGTGATTTTGTAATAACACGCGCACAGCTTGAAACCCTTCTTGCAGGAAGTGGAAAGCCTGAAGCAATAGTGATCCGCACCCTGAGCAACGGGCTGAATAAATTAATTACAAATTACAGCAACACCAATCCTCCCTATGTTTTAAAGGAAGCTATAGAGTATCTGAATGAATTGGGAGTGATGCACTTATTGATAGACATGCCAAGTATTGACAGGGAATCGGATGGTGGAAAACTGGAGGCGCATCATGCTTTCTGGAATTATCCTGAAAACACCTGGCTGCACAAAACGATCACGGAGTTTATTTATGTTCCAAACGAGATAAACGACGGCACCTATATTTTAAATCTCCAGATCGCTCCTTTTGAGAATGATGCCAGTCCGAGTAAACCGGTGTTGTATAGAGTTTTTTAGTGCTCGCGTAAGAAAGCCGCAGATTTCGCGGATTACACAGATAAGAGAGAAAATTTGCGAGTAAAAATTCGCAAAGTCAGAATAAATTTGTGGCAAAAATTCCGGACTGATCGGTGATCCGCATAGTCTGTGAAATCTGTCTCAAAAAACGGAGCTAATTCTTTTTCAGGAACCGTTCATCGCTCAGGCTTAATAAAAAATTCTCAAGATCTTTTTTATCAGTTTCCGTGAGGCCTAATGGTTGTTTTAACAGGCTGTCCCGGTTTATGGAGTTGGTTACAAATTTATCGGGAGTATCATAATAATCGATCACCTCCCTGAGTGTTTTGAACTGTCCATTGTGCATGTAGGGGGCCGTTTGGGCAATGTTGCGCAGGCCCGGAACTTTAAATGCGCCAAGATCCTTTTGTTTGCCGCTGACCGCATAGCGTCCCTCATCATTCAGATCTTTTCCGTTATAAAGACCAATGTTTTTAAAGCGATCGTTGCCGGTAAAATCAACGCCGAAATGGCAATCAAAACACTTTCCCCGCGTATTAAAAATGTGGAGGCCGCGTTTTGCGCTTTCGCTCATAAGCGTTGTGTCATCACCACTCATATATTTATCAAAAACAGTATTGCCGGTTTCAAGTGTTGTTTCATAGGCTGCAATAGCCTTTCCAAGTAATTCCCGTGAAGGGTTTTGACCATATATGGAGCGGAACGCCTTTACGTAGTCTTCATTCCTCAACAAACGTTTAATGCTGAGGTTTAAAGGAAAATCCATTTCAACATGATTTTCCATGGGCCCCAGCGCCTGTTCTTCCAGGGTTTCAGCCCTGCCATCCCAGAAATAAAAATTGCGGTTTCCCTGGTTCATGGCACTTGGGGTGTTGCGGTTGCCCACCCGGTTAAAAACACCTTTGCTTAATGCCGTATTATCGGCAAACGCAAACTCCGGCTTATGGCAGCTGGCGCAACTGATGGAACTGTCACGCGATAAAACAGGATCAAAGAATAATTTTTCACCGAGCTCAGATTCTGAGCTGATCGTTTTTTTCTGTGCTTCTTTTTGACAGGAAATAAATAAAACGGTAAGGAGCAGAAGCAGAAAATTTGTTGTGTTTGTTCTCATTTATTTGTGTGGTAAAATGGTCTTTCAAATTAAAAACTCTACATTTATGCTTTGTCAAAAATAGGAATTAATAAGAGAATTTAGCAGGATTTAATGGACGGTACAGCGCAGGAAACACCTAAGAAAATTATTCCGTTTAGTAATTTGTACCTTGTATCGGGTCTGGTGCATGGGTTTAACAAATTTTGGATGTACGCCGCTACAATACTTTTGCTGGCGTTCGGATACCTGCTCTTTCAATCAATCATTGTTCCTGTTCTCGCGAATGTTCTCGTGGAGAATGGGTATTCCTTAACAGATATCAGGAACAATGGCAATTTACTTTTTGATGCAGATGCGCTCAGGATGGACAGAAATATTGTATTACTTCTTGAACTGGGCATGTTTGTGTTCGGGTTCTTTGGCTTTTTCACGGGTCTGCGTTATTTTCATCACAAGTCCCTTACAAACATTATAACAGGATATGAAAAATTCCGGTTCAGGCGTTTTTGGTTTGCTTTTATTGTGTGGGGAGTTTTGTTGGTGGGACTGGTTCTGGCGCAGTATTTCCTTTTTCCGGGAGATCTTACCATTCAGTCTTCGGGCGGAAAAGATGAACCTGGGTTTCACTTTAATTTTACCGGATTTTTTATTTCGGTGATCATCATGATTATTCTGTTGCCCGTGCAGACAGGACTTGAAGAGCTTGTTTTCAGGGGGTATCTGGTACAGGGCTTGTCGCAGGTTTTTAAGAATGGGTATATGCCCCTGATCATAACTTCAGTATTATTCGGGCTCGCGCATATGACCAACCCCGAAGTAAAAGCCTATGGATGGCCGGTCATGCTCACCTATTTTTGTGGATTTGCTTTATTTATGGGGGCTGTAACCTTGCTGGACGAAGGCCTTGAGCTGGCTTTTGGCATACATTTTGCAAACAACATCGTGAGCGGTATTTTGGTATCCACTCCTAATTCGGTGATAAAGACGTATTCTATTTTCGAAACAAAGACACAGGATCCATATTCAGAGATCTGGGCATGGTTAGCAATGGCCACCTTAACATTTTTTATCTTCTGGTTCAAATACCGCTGGAAGAATTTCAGTTTAATCATTAAATAAATTTCATGAAGAACCTTTTGTTGCTGTTCGCTCTTTTTTGGTCAAATCTATTCTTTGCGGACGAAGGATATCATTATTTTGTAAATCTGAATAAAGTAACTAACGACAAGCTTACAGTAACATTAACGCCACCCGATCTTGTACAGGAGGAAATTGAATTTATGTTCCCTGCCATGGTGCCCGGTACCTATGAAGTGTATGACTTTGGCAGGTTTATTTCAGATTTTAAAGTCATCGGGAAAAATGGCGCGGAAATAAAGGTTACTAAAGTAAACGTAAACACCTATAAAATAACGCCGGCATCCAAAATTGATAAAATTATTTACCAGGTGGATGACACTTTTGACAAGACCGATCTGCCCGGAACCAAAGAGAAAATAGTTTTTGAACCAGGAGGAACAAATTTTGAAGAGAATAAAAATTTCTCTATTAACACCCATGGCATGTTCGGGTATATTAAAGGATTAACGAACCGAAACTTCTCGCTTGAATTTGAAAAGCCAAAAGGGTTTTACCCTTCAACCGGTTTATCCGACATTACTATTGGTGAAACTAAAGATGTTTTGAGTGTATTTGATTATCACGATCTTGTTGATTCCCCGATCATGTATTTTGTGCCGGATACTTCAACAATCCTGGTTGGAAAAACAAAAGTGCTTATCTCCTGTTATTCTCCCCGGCGTTTGATCACTTCCCATTTTATCGCGGGTACACTGAAAGAGTTACTCTATGCGCAGCGTGATTACCTGGGTGGTGAGCTGCCTGTGAACAAATACGCGTTCCTGTTTTATTTTATGGATCGCCCAACACTGTCAGGATCGAATGGTGCACTGGAACACTCGTATTCTTCTTTTTATGTAATGCCTGAGTTTGACAGCATAGCTCTGGAGCAAAACCTTAGGGATGTTTCGGCCCATGAATTTTTTCACATTGTTACGCCTTTAACTATTCATGCCAGGGAGATTGGCGATTTTGATTTTAATGATCCGAAAATGAGTCAGCATTTGTGGCTTTATGAAGGTATGACGGAATATGCGGCGCATCACGCCCAGGTGAAAGCCGGACTTATTGATATCAACCAGTTTGTAGGCGTAATGATGCAGAAATATGAAAATAGTCTGGAAGGATTTAATGATACTATGAGTTTTACGTACATGAGCAAACACGTGCTGGAGGAAAAAATTCACCCTCAGTACGGCAATGTATATGAAAAAGGTGCTGTGATAGGAATGTGCCTTGATATTTTATTACGCGACCTTAGTTCAGGTGAGTATGGCACACAGGACCTGATGAAAGACCTTGCGACTAAATACGGGAAGAATAAATCCTTTAATGACGAAGATCTTTTTTATGATATTGAAAAATTTACTTATCCCGCTGTAGGCGACTTTCTCAGAAAACATGTGGGAGGAACAACACCATTACCCATGGCTGACATCCTTCGCCGGGTAGGCATCGAATTCTCCAGGGAAAATGTGATCTTTGAGTTTTCACTCGGAAATCCTGATCTTAATTACAACGAAACCACCAAACGTTTATTTATAGAGGGTGACGGGGGACTTGATGAATTTGGCAAAGACCTTGGCCTGAAGAAAGGAGATGAGTTGTATAAACTCAATGGTGTGGAAATCAGAATAGAAAAAGCCAAAGACATTGTAAGCGATTATTACAGTACGGTAAAAGAAGGAGACAAAGTGACAATTGAAGTTTACCGGCCAAAAAAGCTGCGTAAAGGGAAATATAAACTGAAAACCCTCAGCGCAACTGCCAGGAAAATTAAGATCACCCGCAAAAACCAGATAAATCTGGTAAAGGATGTTTCTGAGAAACAAAGAACAACTTTAAAAAGCTGGGTTCCGCTCTGATTTTTCGATCGCTTTAATATTACTTATATTTATTCTAAAATCTTACGTAATGCGTTTTAGCTCAAAAATTATTTTTCTCCTTCTTTTTATTTTCCCGGTATTCACAGTCCTTTCGCAGGATATGATGATGCCCGGCCAGTTGACCAGCACGAATAAAAAAGCTATTAAGTATTTTAACGAAGGAAAGCGTTACTTCGATGTGAGGAATAATAAAAGAGCTGACGAATTGTTCTTAAAGGCTATTGACGAAGATAAAAAATTCATGGAGCCTTACATGTTGCTGGCGATTTCGTACCAGGAACAAAAAAGATACCAGGAAAGCGTAACATATTATAAAAAAGCGATCGAGGTTGCGCCAAAATATACGGTTGAAAAATACTACATGCTCGCGGAACTTGAATTTGCGCTGGGGGATTACGAAGAGGCCAAAAAACATTATTCAGATTTCCTTTTGTTTCAGCGTATTAACCCGGACCATAAAGAAGAATCGCAGTTTAAATTAAAATGTGTTGATTTTGCTATTGGGGCAAAGAAGGATCCAAAAGCCGTTCAGTTTTCAAACGCGGGACCCGCTGTTAATTCTGAGAATTACGAATATTTTCCGACAATGACTGCGGATGAGAACTATTTTATTTTCACGCGAAGGTTGCCATCCACTCAAAGCCTCAGTGGTTTCCAGGAAGACCTTTATGTTTCGCGCAGTGAAGGAGGGGAATTGGGTGGAGCCAGGGTTATCCAGGAATTGAGCAGCAGAACGAATGAAGGTGCGCCTTCTATTTCAGCTGATGGAAATTATATGTTTATTACAATGTCCGCGGAGATGAATGGTTCATACATGGGAGGATTGTCGCAGGGTTTCGGCAGTTGCGATATTTTCTTTACGCAAAAAATAAATGGCAGATGGGCAAGACCCGTGAACCTTGGCGGAAAAATAAATTCCGCGGCCTGGGAAAGCCAGCCAAGCTTTAGCAGCGACGGTAAAACACTTTATTTTGTGAGAGGAATTCCTCAAAGAGACGGCACAGTTAAAGGCATTGATATTTTTTATTCAACAGTGGATGAAGATGGAAAGTTCTCACAGGCCATTCGTCTTCCCGATAATATTAATACAACGAAAGATGAAGAATCTGTATTTATTCATCCCGATAATCAAACACTGTATTTTTCAAGTCAGGGACATGTTGGAATGGGAGATGCGGATATTTTTATGTCAAAAAGAAATCCCGATGGAAGCTGGGGAAATCCTGTAAACCTTGGTTACCCGATCAATACTGCAAAGGCAGAGAACAGCCTGCTGATAGCTCCAAGTGGAAGGCTTGCGTATTTTGCCTCCGACAGGGAAGGTGGTTTTGGAGGACTCGATATTTACCAGTTTGAAATGCCTGCCGATATGCGTCCTGAAAAAATTACATACGTGAAAGGCAAAGTATATAATGCCAGAACCAATGAACCACTGGAAGCAAGTTTTGAGTTGATAGACCTTGAAACACAAATGCAGGTGGCCAAAGCATATTCTCAAAAGAATGGTGAATTTCTGGCAACGCTTACTGCCAACAAAAATTACCTCGTAAATGTAAATAAAGAAGGTTTTTTATTTTACAGTGATAACTTCAGTCTGAAAGAAATTCAGGCCGATTTTAATAAGCCTTTCCAATTGGATATTCCCCTCGAACCCATTGATGTTGGAAGCACGGTTGAATTAAAAAATGTATTTTTTGATGTGGATAAATGGGAGCTCAAATCCGAAAGTAAAGCGGAGCTGGACAAGCTCATCTCGTTTCTTGCAAAAAATCCAAACCTCAAGGTAGAACTTGGCGGACATACAGATAACAGCGGTGATAAAAAAAACAACCTGACCTTGTCATCTAATCGCGCTAAAGCAGTTTACGAGTATCTGATAAACAACGGAAAAATAGCTGCTTTACGCCTGCAGTTCAGGGGCTATGGTGACACCATGCCGAAAGTACCAAATGATACTCCTGAGAATAAAGCAAAGAACAGGAGAACGGAATTTAAGATCATAGGTAAATAACTTTGCATTTCCCGCTTCCTTCTAAGAAAAGACTTTTACCCACTTGCTTAATACATATAATTTAAAAAGCAACTTGTAATGGAAGGGATTCGTAATATCGACTTTTTCGAGTGAAGCATAATTTACAAAGTCGAACCGGGCCTCTTTTATATCATGCATCATTTTTGGCTGTAATGCGATCATCCATTTCTGCATGGGAGTTTCAAAACCTTTTTTATCATAACGGGCATAGATCTCAGCCGGCAGTTTATTTTTCACGGCTTCCCTTAAAAGATATTTGGAAACTCCGTTCTTTATTTTTTTGTTTCCGTCAAATGAAAAAAGGAGATTGATCAGATCAATGTCGTCGCTGAATGGAGTACGGCTCTCCACGCTATGCCACATGCCACAGCGGTCCTCGCATTTTAAGAAGGACTTAAGGCGCGTGTGGTAAATGTCGTTTATCAATTGTTCATTCACATCGTTAAAACAGACGAATGGATTTTTTATTTCAAAACTGGTGAGGAATTCAGATCTGAAAAATAACGGTAACTGGTTCTTATTGAAAAAATAAGTTTGTTTCAGGCGCTCTTTGGCAAAGAATAAAAGAGCCCCGGGGATTGTTTTATTAGAGGCGCTGATCTCTTTTAAAGCGTCAATGTAATGACCGTTATGAAGCAGGTTGTTCCACTTCGCGGTAAAGTGGTGATGATATCCTCCAAACAATTCATCCGCGCCCTGACCGTCCAGCACCACTTTGATCTTGTTTTCCCTGGCCAGTTCCATTACTTTGTATTGCGCATAGGTACTGGTGCTCCAGATAGGCACATCCTGCGAATAGATCAGGGTATCAATTTCTTTTTCAAATCCTGGAAGCGCCGGCTCTGTTTTATGATGTTTCGCATGGATCTTTTTCGCGACCAGGTCGGCAAAATACTCTTCGTTGATCTGCTCAGTTCTGAAAACAGAAGTAAAACAATGTAAGGGTTGACCGGTGATCTCTGTAATAGTTACCGCAAGGGCGCTGCTGTCAATTCCCCCGCTCAGGCAGGTGCCGACTTCCACATCGCTCCTCAGGCGAAGTCTTACGGAGTTTTCAAACGTTGTTCCGATCTTGTTTACGAGTTCTTCTTCACTTAGCGCATCGTTTTCTTTTGTAATATGATCCTGGAGATTGTAATAGGGACTTATCAGGACCGATCTGTCCAGGAGATTATACACGAGGTTGTTCCCGGGCCAAAGCTCGGTAATACCATCAAAAAAATTAGAAGGATCGTTTTCGAGCAGGTCATTTACCAGGTAAGAATGAAGCGCTTCTCTGTTGATCCGGAAGGGGATCATGCCGGATTTTATAAATGCTTTTTGCTCACTTGCAAAAGAAAATGAGCGCTGGTCATTTATATAATAAAAAGGTTTTACGCCCAGACGGTCGCGTGATGCAAAACATATTTGGTTTTCGCTATCGTAAATGCAAAACGCCCACATGCCGTTAAAATGGTGGACGCATTCGGTACCCCATTGTTTATAGGAATTTAAGATCACTTCCGTATCACTTTCCGAAATAAAAGTGTGGCCGAGTTTTTTCAACTCATCCTTTAATTCAATATAATTATAGATTTCACCGTTGAAGACAATCCAGTGGGTGGCGTTGCCGTTACACATCGGTTGATGTCCGCTATCGCTCAGGTCAATAATGGAAAGTCTCCTATGTGCAAAAGCAAGGAAATCTCCCGGTCCGGCGTCGGGTATTTCCGATTTTGGAATGTAGTTCAGGGTTTTAAGGGAGAAGATCTGCTGTCCATTGGAGTAGGGAATGGCTCCTTGTTTACCGGCAAGCATAAACCCTTCGCCATCTGGTCCCCGGTGACGGATCACAGTACTCATGGAAACAATTTTTTCCCGGAGGTTAATTCTCCCTGCTTCTTTTAAGACGATTCCTGCAATTCCACACATAAAGTTTCGGGTTTATTTTACCCACATAAAAACTTTTTTATTGTTAGTATAATTTTCAATTTTTTTATCAGCCAGTATAAAGCAAAAATCTATTAAGGGGAGGAGGCCCAGGGCGCCACCAAAGCTCGCAATATAAACCACCGGAACATAAGGGGCGCTTCCAAGGTAGATCCTGTGGAGGCCTACAATGCCAAATGGAAGCGGAAAGGCAAGAATGGCAGCGGTTAGTTTTTTGTTTTGCTTTTGTTTTAGGTGAAAAAACCTGAGCAGAGGCGTTGGTCTGTTGCGCAGACTTAAAAAAAAATCCCCGGAAGTTAAAACGGCGACATCAGGTGTTTTAATACTAAAGTCTACGTCTAAAACGATGTAGATATCTTCGTTAAATTTTTCTTTACAATTAAATTCCTGGAAAAGAAATAAACAACAGAATATTAAAAGTTTTTTCACACGCATGCTAAGTACTTGCTCCACAGGGCTGCCCTGCTTTTGTTTTTTTTCAAAGTTATTAAATTCCTCTTATAACATAGAATTTTGTGAATATTTACAATATTCTTTTAATATTCTTTGACTATATTTGCGCCCGTAAAAAAAACGTATTGTGACGTTAATTAAAAGTATTTCAGGGATCAGGGGAACAATTGGAGGTAAGCCGGATAATGGTTTAACACCTTTGGACACTGTAAAATATGCTTCAGCATATGGCACGTGGATACTTAGAAATAACAGTACTCTAAAACACCCTACAGTTGTGATCGGGCGTGATGCGCGGATCAGCGGGCAAATGGTTACGAGTATTGTGAGTGGTACACTTTCAGGACTTGGCATCCATGTAATTGATCTTGAATTAAGCACAACCCCTACCGTTGAAATGGCTGTAACCGAATTAAAGGCGCAGGGGGGCATTATTTTAACCGCAAGCCATAATCCCAAGCAATGGAACGCATTAAAACTTCTCAACGAAAAAGGAGAGTTTATCAGTGAGTCTGCCGGCCAGGAGATCTTAAAGCTTGCAGAAACTTCTGATTTTAATTATGCGGAGGTTGCTGATCTTGGCAAATATTCCATCAATAAAGATTTTCTGAACACGCATATCCGGAAGATACTTGATCTTCCTTACGTAGATGTGAAGGCAATTGAAAGCGCAGGTTTTTCTATTGTTCTGGATGCCATTAATTCAAGTGGAAGTATTGCGGTGCCTGCTTTACTTGAGAAGTTGGGAGTTAAAAAAATAAGCATCATTCATGGGGAACCTACAGGTGATTTTGCCCATAACCCTGAACCTTTACCAGAACACCTCACAGATCTGAGTAATACGGTAAAAAAACAGAACGCGCATTTGGGAATCAGTGTGGATCCGGATGTTGACCGCCTGGCTTTTGTATGTGAAGATGGTGAAATGTTTGGGGAAGAGTATACGTTGGTGGCAGTTGCGGATTATGTCCTGAAGCATAAAAAAGGTAATACGGTAAGCAACCTGTCTAGTACGCGCGCATTAAGAGATGTTACCGAATCCAAAGGCTGCAGTTATTCTGCCTCTGCCGTTGGTGAAGTAAACGTGGTGAACAAAATGAAGGAAACCAACGCAGTAATCGGAGGCGAAGGTAATGGAGGCATTATTCTGCCTGAATTACATTATGGTCGTGATGCTCTTGTTGGAATTGCTATTTTCCTTACCCATCTGGCAAAATTTGGAAAATCTGCTTCTATGCTGCGCAGTTCATATCCCAATTACTTTATTTCTAAAAATAAAATAGAGTTAACACCCCAGATTAATGTGGATAAAGTGTTGCTTGCAATAAAAGAAAAATACAAAGAACAGCCTGTAAATACAATTGATGGGGTGAAGATCGAATTCAATAAAGAGTGGGTTCATCTGAGAAAAAGTAATACAGAGCCGATTATCAGGATTTACAGCGAAAGCCAGACCGAAGCAACGGCGGATAACCTTGCAAAAAAAATTATTTCAGATATAAAAGAAATAATAAGGAATTAAATTGTGATTAAAAGTTAAGTACCCGATGAGTAAGCACCTCCTCTCAATTACTGAGGAGTTTTTAACCACCGGATAGAAGATATAATTTTGAACAAAAAAGGAATTAAACTAAAACCCACGAACTAAAAGAACTGATAACTATGTACTAAAAGGACCAGAGCCTGGGCCGGAAATCAAAAAACAAACATTTTGGAGTGAGGATAATAAGCGGAGTTCGCTTATGGCTTAGATTTTTGTGACCGGTTCACAACAAAAAAAATACTTGTCCGCCACCCCGAATTTATAAAAGCGGACAATTACCCAACCTTTCGAAATGTATTAGAGTACTGATGAATGAGAAATATAAACAACAAATAAAATAACACCCATAAAAAACAAAAAAAACAGAACCATGAAAAACAAACTACTTGTAATGGGAATTGCTGCATTAAGCTTTTTCTTTTCCGTCAAAACAAATGCGCAGACTCCGACGGCTGCTTTTTCTTTAAACCAGGCAACAATATGTGCCGGTGGAACTCTTCAAATTACTGATGCTTCATCAGATTCTCCAACAGCCTGGTCTTATACTGTTGAAGGCGGAGCAACACTTACTTCAACAGTTCAGAACCCTTCTTTTGTGTTAAGTACTGTAGGTGATTACAGTATTACTCTCGTTGCTACAAATGTAAACGGTAATGGTACTCCTTTGACTCAGACAATGACCGTTAAAGCGCTTCCAACTGTTGCCGCAGGTGCTTCGGTTGAAGTATGTACAGGTGACTTTATTACACTTAATGGTTCCGGGGCTTCCACATATACCTGGAGCGGTGGTGTTATTGACGGTGCCTCCTTCGCTCCAACAGCCAGTACAGTTTACACAGTTACCGGAACCGATAGTTTTGGTTGTGAAAACACTGCAACTGTTCCGGTAGCGGTTAACAGCTTACCGGTTTTAACTGTAAATGGCGATGCAAGCGTTTGTATCGGAAGTGCATTGACACTAACCGTAAGCGGTGCTGACACATTTACATGGAGCACTGCCGCAAACACCAATACCATTACTGATGGTCCTTTGGTTAATACAACGTATTCCGTTTCTGGTACGGATGCAATTACCGGTTGTACAAACACTGTAACAAAAGTGGTAACTGTAAACGCGCTTCCTACTGTAATAGTAAACAGCGGTTCAGTTTGTGCCGGCTCTGTTTTCACTATGACCCCTGGTGGAGCTTCTGCCTATGTTTTTTCTAATGGCTCAAATACTGTTGCTCCAACCCTCAGCGATAGTTACACAGTTACCGGAACAGATGCGAACGGTTGTGTAGCTCAGGCGGTTTCTGATGTAACGGTAATGGCTTTACCGGTATTATCTGTTAACAGCGGAACAATCTGCGCGGGTAACGTGTTTACGATCGTTCCTACCGGAGCTTCTACTTATACTTACCTGCCAGGACTTTCTGCTACGGTAAATCCTTCATCTACCAGTTCATACTCTGTTACGGGAACTGATGCTAACGGTTGTGTATCTGCAGTTGCTGCGGTTACTGAAGTTACCGTATCTCCTTTGCCAATCGTAACTGTAAATAGCGGTTCAATTTGTGCGGGAAATTCCTTTACTATTATTCCTACCAGCGCCAGTGCGATTTCATTCTCTTTTACAGGTGGAACCGGCACCGTTTCTCCAACTACTAGTACAAGTTATACTGTAATCGGTGAAGACGCGTTGGGTTGTATTTCTGCTCAGGCTGTTTCAGATGTAACAGTTATAGCTTTACCTGTTATAACCGTGAACAGCGGTTCAATTTGTGCGGGAAGCGTATTTACAATGGTACCTTCCGGCGCAAGCACTTATACATTTGTGAACAATTCCGCAACTGTTAGTCCTTTAACAAACACTTCTTATTCCGTGAACGGTTCAACAGCTGGTGGCTGTGTTTCTTTAGGATACGCGGTTTCCGACATTACTGTTCATGCTTTGCCAGTTGTTAGCGTTACCAGCGGTTCAATTTGCCTTGGCGACACTTATACAATGACTGCAAGCGGTGCTAATACTTATAATTACCAGGGTGGTTTTGCAACTGTTTCTCCGGTTACAAATACTTCTTATACCGTTACCGGCGTAAGTACTGAGGGTTGTACCTCGGCGAACACGGCAACAGCAACTGTTACCGTTGCGAGCTTGCCTGTTCTTGCTATTGCCGGTACTACAGCGATCTGCGAAGGAGAATCAACAGTTTTAAATGTTACCGGTGCTTCTACATATACCTGGAATACGACAAACTCAAACCTTAGCTCTTATACTGTTACTCCAGCAGCAAATGCTACTTATACAGTTGTAGGTACTGATGCAAATGGTTGTTCAAATTTTGTAAGCCAGTTAATTGTAGTTAACTCATTGCCTACTATTACTGTGAATAGCGGTGTTATTTGCCCAGGCGGATCATTTGCGATCGTTCCAACGGGTGCATTAACTTATAGCTTCACAGGCGGAACCGCAACGGTGAGTCCTGCTTCTACAACTTCTTATTCAGTTACCGGTACCGACATGAATGGTTGCGTTTCAGCTATGCCTGCAGTTTCTACAGTAAGTGTTATGCCTGCTTTAACAATAACTATAAGCGGTAATACAACTATCTGCTCTGGTCAAACCACTAACTTAACCGCTGGCGGTGCAACAACATATTCATGGAACGCTACGGTATTAACCAACACTATTGCCGTTAATCCGACAACTACAACTTCTTACACCGTAACAGGTATAAGCTCGGGCTGCTCTAATACTGCAGCTGTATCTGTGGTGGTTAACGCTTTACCGGTTGTTACCGTTTCTTCAACGTCTTCTTTGATCTGTATTGGCGAAAATGTTACCATTACTTCAGGTGGAGCTTCTACCTATTCATGGAGTACAGGGGTTAACGGAGCTTCAATTACTGTAAGCCCTTCTGTTAACACCACGTATATTGTTACAGGTACTGACGCAAATTCTTGCTCAAACTCTGCTACTATTGTACAAAATGTACTGGATTGCACAGGTCTGACAAAATTTGAAAATGCCGTAGTAAATGCTGGAATTTATCCAAATCCAACCAATGGCGAGTTTACTGTTAAACTTACTCAGGAAACTTCAGTTAAGATCCTGAATGGTATCGGACAAGTGGTTTACACAAACAAATTAGCGAACGGCGAAAACGTTATAACTCTTAACGATCAGCCAAATGGCATTTACTTTGTTCAATTGAAACAAGGTAACCAAACCAAGACTGTAAAAGTTGTAAAAAACTAAGCATTTTCTGGTAAATCTTATAGAAAAGGGCCGTTTGTGATGACAAACGGCCCTTTTTTTATGGGGTTTAGTCATATCTGTTAATCGGGACAGAGTTAAAACTTTTTTACATATATTTACGTATGTTTTGCGTACTCTGTTCTTGTACTCATCATAACTAGACATTTATTTTCAAGATGATTAAAACTTTACCATCAGGCAAAATAATATTATTTTGCATTTTATTAATTACAGTGTTTAAAGGCTATTCGCAGGAATGGACCTGGATGAAGGGAGCGAATACTGTTAACGCTTATGGAATATATGGTACCCTGGGAACAGCCTCGTCTTCGAACATGCCCGGTGCAAGGGAATGCCCCATGACCTGGACCGACAACAGCGGTAATCTATGGATGTATGGTGGTCGTGGACATTGCTCGTTTGCATATGGTGTTTTATCTGATTTGTGGAAATTTGACCCGGCCACCAATAACTGGACCTGGGTAAACGGAGATAATAACATTAATCAATTAGGCGTTTATGGAACAATGGGTGTCGCTTCTGCTTCAAATAAGCCTGGTGCGCGCGCGTTTTCCACTACCTGGAAAGATGCGAGCGGAAATTTATGGTTATTCGGAGGATACGGTTATGATGCGTCCGGGAATCTGAACATGCTGAATGATCTTTGGAAGTACAATATAAGTACTGATCAATGGACCTGGGTTAGCGGAAGCAATACTGTTGACCAGACAGGACTTTATGGGACATTAGGTGTGGCATCTTCAACAAATAACCCTGGCGGAAGGCATTTGCATACCGGATGGGTTGATAACAGTGGAAATTTCTGGTTGATTGGCGGTTATGGATTTGGGATTTCCGGTGGAATAGGAAGCTTAAACGATCTCTGGAAGTATGATCCCTCGGGCAATACATGGACCTGGATGGGTGGTTCCACTTCTATTAATGCAGCCGGTGCTTATGGAACACTGGGTGTTTCCAGTTCCACCAATGCACCTGGCGCCAGGTATAGCATGAACACCTGGAAAGATAACAGTGGAAACCTATGGATGTTCGGTGGAATGGGTTATGATAAATTCAGTACTCAGGGTTACCTCAACGATGTTTGGAAATATAACGTAGGAACAAATCAATGGACCTGGATAAAAGGCGCAGCGACCTACAATCCTCCTGCAGTGTATGGAACATATAGTATCCCTTCTTCTACCATTAATCCTGGTGGAAGGCATGTTGCTTCTTCCTGGGCCGATATTTCAGGCAATTTATATGTATGGGGAGGCTACGGTGTTACAACATATACTCCTTCAGGACAAAATCTGAACGATGTATGGAAGTTTGATGTTTCTGCAAATAACTGGACCTGGGTGCGGGGTGTTTCGTACGAAATAGCAGGAAATTATGGCACTCAGGGAGTTACCGCGGTTACTAGTAATCCGGGATCAGGTCACCACAGGGCAAGCTGGAAAGACGGCTCCGGAAATTTTTGGTTGTTTGGTGGAAATGCCTACGATGTGAATGCAAGTTTTACTATAAATAATGATATGTGGAAGATGAATCCCTGCCCGGCTCCTGCACCTATGAATGTAAGTGCCTTTGCCAGCCAGAATCCATGTACCGGTAATGCAGCAACACTTACTGCTGTTAGTAACGCCAATTCGGTAACCTGGTATACTGTGCCTTCTGGCGGAAGTTCAATCGCTACAGGTACTATCTATGTCACCCCTTCATTGTCCAGTGGTACTGCCGTTACAACGAGTTATACGTATTACGCATCCGCTACAAATACATGCGGATTAAGCCTGGTAAGAACTCCGGTTGTTGTTACCTCGAATAGCATTTATCCTGTTGTTACAACAGGCCCTGTGTATACAGTGGGTGTTTCTATACCTTATGGATCCACACCGAACAGCGATTGGTATCCGTGGCAGTATAATTTTACAGATCCGGTTCCGGCCGGAGGAGTTGTAATTGGAATTGATTTATCCTGCGATGTTGTAGATCAGGGATGGGGTGGGAGCGGTGCATCAGCGGGTATGTATGTAAATGACCAGTGGGTTGGTTCCCCGGTACTTCAGCATTGGTGGACTTCACATGCATTCACAACAACAGGTACCTTCTCTAACTATGTATACGGAGGCACTAATAATTTTAAAATGTATTTTGTCGGCTGGTCTGGCTGGCAGGGCTTCATCAACAATGGATACCTGACGATAAGATACCAGACCAAAACAACTCCGCCTGTTACGGCCTGTCAGAATACCAGCCTTACTCTGAAAGGATATGGAGCTAATACCTACACATGGTCGGGTGGCGCAACCGATGGGATGCCTCATCAATTAAGCACCACGCAGATATATACTGTAACCGGAACAAATGCTTACGGCTGTACAGATGCCGCAACCTTGCTGGTAAATGTTACTCCAGCCCCAACGGTAGCGCTTAGTGGCAATACGGTTGTGTGCCAGGGCGGTTCGATAACGGAGGCAGCTACTGTGTCAGGCGCCTCTCATACTTTTTCATGGAACACGGGTTCAACCGCGTTATCAATAAGCTCAACACCTACCATTAGCACCACATTTATTGCAACAGCCGCTAACACGGTTACCGGTTGTTCACATTCAGTTTATAGAAAGGTGATCGTAGGTGCCAGCCCGGTAGTGAGTGTTTCAGCCTCTTCCAATACGATCTGTGCCGGCCAGAATATTTCGCTTGCTGTAACCGCAACAGCTTCTTCATATGGTCTGAACTTTGATGGAACAGACGATTATGTGGAAACCAATTCAAGCATCACGGAATTGGGGATGGCGGATTTTAGTATTGAGGCATGGATAAAAACCACAGGTATCGATGAAGGGATATTGGTTTGCACGAATTCTAACGGAAGCTGGGAATATGGTGAAAAAGCCTTTTACATTAATGGTTCAGGATTCCCAGTATTTGTTGGTCACAGTAACCAGTTCATCAATGGTAATCTTGCAGTAAATGACGGTAACTGGCACCACGTGGCAGTAGTGTGGGATTATACCACAGGTACATCCGGGATTGCCAAAATGTATGTAGATGGGGTAGACCAGACCGGATTTGTAGATTTTTACGCCGGCTCCTATAATCTCGGAACTTTTAAGATAGGCGGATCAAATTACAATGAAGCCCCAAACTTTTTTAGCGGGTATATTGATGATGTGAGGATCTGGAGTACCGCGCTTACGGCAACACAGGTATCCGGCAATATGAATAGCTGCCTGACCGGTACAGAATACGGACTGAAAGCGTATTACAGATTTGAAGATGGCCCTAACAGTCCGTCACTTGCCGATCAAACGTATTATGATCAGCACGGAACATTGACAAATATGAATACCTCTTCCGCCTGGGTAACAGGTAAAGCAAACTGTATGAACAGTTTTTCCTCTTATCTGTGGCAGCCAGGTTCACTCGCAACCCAATCTATTATCGTAGCCCCCGGTTCAAATACTATTTATTCAGTAACAGTAGGCAGCAATTTTTCATGTTTAGGGACCAGCACACAAACAATCACCGTTAACCCGAATCCTACCATTATAGTCAATAGTGGCGCCATCTGCACAGGTGGTTCGTTTACGATCACGCCTTCCGGTGCAGATACTTATACATTTTTGAATGGTTCAACAGTGGTGAGCCCCACTACAACCAGCTCATACTCCATTACAGGAACAAGCGCGCTTGGATGTGCCGCCTCCGGTCCCGGGATCTCCAATGTCACTGTTAACTCACTTCCGGTATTAAATATCGGCGGGGTTCTTGCCGTATGCTCCGGTTCAACAGCAACACAAACAGTAAGCGGCGCAGATACCTATATGTGGAGTACGGGTTCAACGAGCACTCTTATCTCAATCAGTCCGACAATAGCTACTACTTATTCGGTAACGGGTACCAATACGCTTACCGGATGTTCCAATACAACATCCAAAATTGTAAGTGTCGGATATCCTCCTGTTATTAGCGTGAACAGTGGAAATATCTGTGCAGGCGCTGTATTTACCATGATGCCTAACGGAGCCTCCACCTATACTTTTTCCGATGGTGCGTCAATTGTATCTTCTACTGTGTCCCCTACGGTGAACAGCAGTTATTTTGTCTCAGGAACAAGTTCACTGGGCTGCGTTTCAACCAGTTCGGCTATTTCCAATGTTATTATTAATCCCGCTCCAGTTATTGTTGTAAACAGTGGAGCGGTTTGTGCCGGTAACGTTTTCAGTATGACGCCAACGGGCGCAAGCACTTATACTTATTCTAACGGGGCATCTACAGTGATCCCGGTTTCCAATAATAGTTATACAATTACCGGAACCGATGTCTTAGGATGTGTGTCTGCTGTTCCAGCGGTAGCTAACGTAACAGTTAATCCGCTGCCAGTTGTTTCCGCTTCCAATGGTACCGTTTGTTCAGGAAACAATTACAGCATTGTTGCTTCGGGAGCTGCTACTTACACCTATATGACCTCAGGAGGGCCAAGCTCTTCATGGGTGTCACCGCTTGTAAGTACAACGTATTCTATAACAGGAACAAGCTCGCTGGGCTGTTCCTCGTCCAACACCCAGGTTATAGTGTTAACAGTAGCAGCCTTACCTACCATCAGCGTTAACAGCGGTACTGTCTGTGCGGGTTCTGTCTTTACAATGGTGCCTTCGGGAGCCTCTACTTACACCTACTCAACCGGGGCATCAACCGTTATTCCATTCAGCAATGCTTTTTATACGGTTATGGGAACCAACTCCCTGGGTTGTGTTTCCGCGGGCGCCGCGGTGGCCAACGTTATTCTTCTCGCAACACCTGTTGTTACAGTAAACAGCGGGGTTATTTGCGCAGGCGGCGTCTTTACAATGGTACCGACAGGAGCCTTCACCTATACTTACTCAAGTCTTTCCGCAACAGTCTCTCCGGCCACAAACAGTAATTACACCGTAAGCGGAACGAGTGCACAGGGCTGTGTGTCATCAAACGTTGCGATTTCGAATGTTGTGGTTTATTCAAACCCTTCTCCTGCCATATTGGGAAATACGGTGATCTGCAATGGGGAGAGTACTACCTTGTATGCCACTGGTGCGACCAGTTATATGTGGAATACCAATGCAACCGGGGCAACACAAATTGTTTCTCCTGTAACCAATACTACATATATTGTAACAGGTGCCAGTGCAAATGGTTGTGTGAATTCCGCGTCGGTGTCTGTAGTTGTTAATCAGTTACCGCTTATTACTTTAAACAACGGAACGGTGTGTCCTTCAAGTCCATTTGTCATTGTCCCTTCAGGGGCTTTGACTTATACTTATTCAGCCGGATCAAATACTGTTTCACCTGTTGTTACTACGAGTTATTCTGTGACCGGCACCGACGCAAATGGCTGTGTTTCTGTCATACCTGCCGTAACAACCATTACGGTGATAAATGCAATATCTATTTCGGCAGGTGGTACTACTCTTGTTTGTGCGGGTGAGCCGGCTACGCTTTCGGTAAACGGAGCAAGCACTTACACCTGGAGCAGCGGGCAGAATACCAGCACCATCATTACCAGTCCAACGGTAAATGCTACTTACACCGTTATAGGGGCAAATGGAACCTGCGCGGATACAGCATTTATTTCTGTCCAGGTAAATTCATTGCCTATAGTTTCTGCTCTTTCGACCTCTTCTCTTCTGTGCACAGGCGAAACCGCAACATTAACTACTTCAGGAGCAAATACCTATTTATGGAGTGGAGGAGAAACAACTACGTTTGTAGTTATCAACCCGATTGTAACGACAAATTACACGGTTACCGGTGTAGATGCAAATGGTTGTTCGAATAAAGCCACTGTTACACAGAATGTTTCCGACTGTCTTGGAATAGAATCCCGTGAGGGCTTTACAGCGTTTGTTAACTTGTATCCTAACCCGAACAACGGCGAGTTTGTAGTTGAAACGTCAGGATCTGTTCAAATGCGGGTGTTGAATTCAATAGGCCAGGTAATTATTGAAAAGCAGCTCCATGAAAATAAAAATGGGATAATGCTTGAAGGGTATGCCAAAGGAATTTATTTTATAGAGTTTAGAAATACCGGGTTGACTAAAACGATAAAGGTGATTAAACAATAATTTTTTTAGATTAAGTTTAATTAATATTTAGAACTAAAGTTTCTCTGTATTTAAATTGGTTGACTTTATTCAAACAATGATGGTATAAGGATAACTCAGTTAGAACCTGGTGTAATTCTTTTTTATTGCAACGTATATCTTAGGGATTATACCTATTGTGTAATTCAAAAAATTGATTTAATTTTATTACAATATTTTTATCCAAGAACTATGAAGAAATTATATCTAGCGCTTTCATTTTTAATTGTATTTACCGTTAACAATCTATATAAAGCACAGTCGGAAATTTGGGGCATGAATCCTTCCGGAGGGAATGGACTGGGGTCTATTTATTCTTTACCTACTGGTAGCGCCGGTATAGGCAGCCAGTATACATTTACAGGCAGCCCGGGAGCAAACCCGCAATACACCAGGTTATTGGAGGTGTCAGGCGGTAAATTATATGGTATGACAAATGCCGGAGGATTAAATAACCTGGGCGTTATTTTTGAATACGATACCACAACAAACAATTATGTTAAAAAGATCGATTTAACTTCCATCAACGGCTCTAACCCTAATGGATCACTCATGATGGCTTCCAATGGAAAGTTATATGGTATGACCAGGACCGGGGGAGCGAATGGTTTTGGAGTAATTTTTGAATATGAAATTTCCTCAAACACCTATACCAAAAAAATTGATTTTACAGGCACAACTGGCGCGGCCATGGGTGCCCAGCCATACGGCTCACTCATTGAAACGGCCCCAAGCAGCGGAAAACTGCTTGGTATGACCAGGTTAGGTGGAGCTAATAACCTTGGGGTGATCTTTGAATATGACTATAATACAAACACCTACACAAAGAAGGTTGATTTTACCGGAACCACAGGTGCCGCTGCAGGAAGCCTGCCATACGGAAACTTAACAAAGGCTGGGGCCAACTTTTATGGCATGACCAGCAGTGGAGGTGCAAACGCTACAACGGGCGTAATTTTTGAATACGATTACACAAATGATGTTTATACAAAAAAAATAGACCTGGCGAGTGGTACAGGTAGTAATCCGCAAGGGTCTATGTTCCTGGTGGGCTCCACGTTATATGGGATGACCATTTTAGGTGGCGCGGCTGGATCACCGGCTGGTGTCATTTTTCAATATGATTATGGTACAAATACGTACACCAAACTAGTTGATTTTAGTTCAGGAGTGGGAAGCGGCGCAAATCCAACCGGAGATATTATTCAGGCTACGAATGGAAAGCTTTACGGGATGACCAGGTTGGGGGGAGCAAATAACCAGGGAGCCATTTTTGAATATGACCTAACTGGTCCTACTTATACCAAAAAGATCGATCTGGCAACAACTGCGCTTGTTGGCGGACAACCCATTGGATCACTCATCCAGGTTTCCACGGGAAAAATATACGGCATGACCTCTGTGGGTGGTAGCCTGGGTGTCGGAGTTATTTTCCAATACAACATAGGCACCAATGCTTATGCTAAAAAAATAGATTTTAATTTGTCTGTCGGAGGTAATCCAAACGGACAACTTGTACAGGCCAGCAATGGGAAGTTATATGGCATGGCTGCAACGGGAGGAACTTCCAACCTGGGAGTGATTTTTGAATATGACAAAACAACATCGACCTATACCAAAAAGATAGACCTTACATCAACTACCGGAAATACTCCATATGGTGGCCTCATAGAAGCAAGTAATGGAAAGTTATACGGCTTAACTTCTTCTGGTGGAACGAGTTCATTCGGTACCCTCTTCGACTACGATGCCTCTACAAATACCTTTACCAAACGTGTTGATTTTAACGGAGCATCCTTAGGGGCTGTTCCTTATGGATCGCTGGTTCAGTATACAACAACCGGAAATTCAGCTACCGGCAAGCTTTATGGTTTAACAAGACAGGGCGGAACGAACAGCCAGGGCGTGATTTTTGAATTTGATCCGGGCACAAATACGTATACTAAAAAAATAGATATGGTTGCCGCTACTGGTGGTAGTGTATATGGAACTTTAATAGAGGTTTCAGGTAAATTATACGGACTGACTTCTTCGGGTGGAGCCAATTCTTTGGGCGCTTTGTTTGAGTATGATCCGGTTACAAATACCTATACCGACAAAATCGATTTTACGGGAACTACCGGAGCAGCCCAGGGAAGTTCAGCTTTTGGTTCACTGGCTTATACTCCGACAGTTGGAATAGTTTATGGAATGACGAGATCAGGTGGAACTAATGACCTGGGTGTTATTTTTGAGTATAATGTTTCTACAAATACCTATACCAAGAAATACGATATGACGTCCGGAAATGGGTCTATGCCTCTTGGTTCACTCGTAAAGGCGGCCAATGACAAATTATATGGTGTAACTAATGCCGGTGGAACAAATTCTTCGGGGGTTCTTTTTGAATATGACATAGCTACGTCTACGTACACAAAAAAAATAGATTTTTCTTTTAGTACCACCAATTTTCCAACCTATACACGTTTGTTGGAAGTATGCACAAAACCATTAACGCCAGGTTCTATTACCTCTTCCACAAACGCGTTGTGTTTTGGTGATGCCGCCGCCAAGACCTTTAGTATTGCTGCGGTGTCCAATGCAACTTCATATGCCTGGTCCCTGCCTGCAGGTGCGTCAATCACTTCAGGAAGCACCGGTGTGAATATTACAACAGATCTTTCGGGAGTTGCGGCTGGCACGTATTCTTTTGGCGTTGCCGGAGTTAATATCTGTGGTACCGGAACCTTAAGTGTAAATTCCATTACTGTGAATGCGCTGCCAACTATAACTGTAAACAGTGGTCCTGTTTGTGCAGGATCAGTTTTTACAATTATTCCCGGAGGGGCGACAAGTTATTCCGTTCAGGGTGGATTTTTCCAGGTTTCTCCGTCAGGTAATACCACTTATACGGTTGTTGGTTATAGCAGTGTAGGATGTGCTTCTTCAAATACACCTGCCGCCGCAGTAACGGTAAATTCATTACCAACGATAGGAGTTAACAGCGGAACCATTTGCCAGGGTAATTCATTTACGATGGTGGCAACAGGGGTAATTACTTCCACGCCTTCCGGTGGTTCTCTTGTCGTTTCACCGGCTACAAGTACTTTTTATACGATTGTAGGCACTGATGCCAATGGCTGTCTTTCTTCAAATACTGCTACGTCCAATGTAACTGTCAATGCACTTCCGGTGCTCAGCATTAACAATGCCACCATGTGCGCCGGGAACAGTGTTACCCTGAGCCCGACCGGAGCAGGAGCAGGGGGCACCTACACGATGGGTGCACTCAGTGGTGCAGGTCCTTTTGTTTTTTCACCTTCAAGTTCTACAACTTTTTCTGCTGCAGGATCTACCTCTTTTGGTTGTGTGTCTTCCAACACGCCAGTGGCTTCTGTTGTAGTTTATACCTTACCGGTGCTAACGGTTAACAGCCCTACCATGTGTTTCGGTCAAAGTGCGGTCATCAGCCCTTCAGGAGCGGGTGCATCCGGAACTTATACTGTTGGCACGTCTAATGGCCCGGGACCTTTTACCGTTTCACCTTCCTCTACCACAAATTATAATGTTTCGGGTACCAGTTCTTTAGGCTGTGTATCATCTAACACCCCGGTGTCGGCGGTTACAGTTTATACCCTGCCGGTGATATCGGTGGCCAGCGGCACTATATGTGCCGGTTCATCTTATACCTTTGTTCCGAGTGGAGCTGCAAGTTATACAATGACTGGTCCGGTAGTAGGTACGTCATTTCCTGTTTCACCCGCGGTAAGTACAAGTTACACATTTGCTGGCACGAGCGCCCTTGGCTGTGTATCGGCTTTTCCTCCTGCAACCGGAAATGTTGTGGTTTACGCTCTACCGACCTTATCAGTAAATAGCGGTACTGTGTGTCTTGGCAGTACATTTACAATTATTCCTTCCGGCGGAACAAATTACACGATTCAGCCCATAAATATCATAACGGCTAATTCAGCTACGGTGACTCCGTCTTCAAATTCAGCTTACATGGTAACCGGACAGAATTCTCTGGGCTGTGTTTCACTTCCTGCAACTTCAAATGTTACTGTGATTGCTTTGCCGGTAATTACAACTACAGACGGTGCCATTTGTTTAGGAGATGTTTTCACAACAACAGTTAACGGTGCGGCTTCGTATACTTATGCCGGACCAGGTTCTACCGTTATCTCAGGTGGATCTGCCACATTGAATCCTGTTGCGACAACCAGTTATAGTATTTTTGGTACAAGTCCTGTGGGTTGTATCTCAACGGTTCCTTCAGTATTAACCGTAACTGTAAACCCTTTACCACAGGTATTTATCAGCAGTAACCCAGGCAGCGCGGTTTGTGCCGGCGAATCGGCTACATTAACTGCGAGTGGAGCAAATACTTACAATTGGGGTACTTCAACCGGTTCAACGGTTGTGGTAACACCGGCGGCTACGGGAAATTTCAGCGTAACCGGAACGGATCTGAATGGTTGTTCCACCCAGACATTTTTTCCTCTAATCGTTAATCCTTTGCCAACCGTATCACTTATCAGCGGTGCAATCTGTCCGGGAAATTGTTACACCCTTACGCCTTCGGGAGCTTTTACCTATACCTTTACAAACGCAACCAGTGCAGTTGTTTGTCCTTCGGTAACAACCGACTATACTGTTGCCGGAACCAGTACTGCGGGATGTGTATCTTCACAGTCTGCCGTAGCTACTGTAAGTGTGGTAAATATACTCACGGTTACAATAAGCGGAAATACTACAATTTGTCTTGGAGGAACTGCAAATCTTACTGCTAACGGAGCAAGCTCCTATTCATGGAATACCTCGGCAGCCACAAATACCATCGGAGTTTCTCCAACAACCAATACAAGTTATACGGTTGTAGGTTCCAGCGGCAGCTGTAGCGACACTTCTGAGGTGCTTGTGACGGTTAATCCTCTGCCAAACGTGGCAGCAATTGCGCAAAGGACATTGATCTGTGTGAATGAAAGCGTTGAGCTGACCACAAACGGCGCGGTGAGCTACTCCTGGAGTACAAGTTCAACCAGCCAGACGATAACGGTATCTCCTACTGTTACCACTACCTACACTGTTCTGGGCACGGATTCAAATTTCTGCTCGCAAACGGCGTCTGTTACTATTTCAGTGGACCCGTGTTTAGGAATTAATAATTCCAATATTGAAACGCGCCAGTTCCTGGTCTATCCGAATCCAAATTCAGGAGCATTTGTTATTGAAACATCAACGGCTGTAACCGCTGTTATTTTGAATGCACTGGGACAAACCGTTCTAAAACAACAGTTAACGGAGGGGAAAAATCAAATTGATCTGAATGAGCAGACAAAAGGTATTTATTTTATTCAGATTAAAGATGGAAGTGCAACAAAAACAATTAAGATCGTAAAACAATAGTACAGTTTTGTTATATTTTTAAAACAGTCGTATAAGGCTTAAAGCGGGAGTTTGCTCCCGCTTTTTTGTTAAAACAATTACCCTTTTATTAAAGGATTTAGTTAAATTTACATCTTAAAACTAAGAGCGATTTAGCTTGTAAGAAAGGATATTGAATGAAAGTATATTTGGATAACGCAGCCACTACCCGACTTGACGAAGAAGTTTTAAAGGCCATGATGCCACTTCTGGCAGAAGATTTTGGCAATCCCTCTTCCATACACTCGTTTGGGAGAAAAACGCGCGCATCGATAGAAACAGCCCGGAAAATGGTTGCCAAGCTTTTAAACGTCACTCCGGCTGAGATTTTTTTTACCTCAGGTGGCACTGAGGCGGATAATATGGCGATCTGCCAGAGCATCGAAACGCACGGAATTACACACGTGATTTCCAGCCCAATTGAGCATCATGCTGTAGAACACACCATAAAAGTTTTAGAAAAAGCTGGAAAAATAAAAGCCAGCTGGGTCAAAATAGATAAGAAGGGAAATATTGACCTTGAGGACCTGGAAAACCTCCTGAAGAACAATTCCAGAAGCCTTGTATCGCTTATGCATGCCAACAATGAAATTGGTACGCTTCTTCCTTTAAAAGAAGTTGGAGAGTTGTGCGAAAAATATAACGCCATTTTTCACAGTGACACTGTACAGACAATGGGGCACTATAAAATGGACCTGCGCGAACTGAAGGTTCATTTTGTAACCTGTGCCGCGCATAAATTTCACGGACCAAAAGGGGTGGGCTTTTTATACATTAATCACCAGCATAAAATTTCACCTTTTATCCATGGTGGAGCGCAGGAAAGAAATATGAGAGGCGGCACCGAAAACGTTCCTGGAATTATTGGCCTGGCAAAAGCCCTGGAGATCTGTTTTAATGAGATGGATGCGCATCAAAAACATATCATGGAATTAAAGGATTACATGAAAAAGACGCTGATCGAAAAAATTCCGGGTATGGAATTTAATGGTGAAACCTCGCACGAAAAATCCTTATACACGGTATTAAACTGCCGTTTTCCGAATCATCCGGATGCCGAAATGGTTCTATTTAATCTCGATATTATGGGTATTGCGGCCAGCGGGGGCAGTGCCTGTAGCAGCGGAAGCAACCAGGGAAGCCACGTTTTAAGAGGATTGGGCATTGAAATGGAAAGACCTTCAGTGCGGTTTAGTTTCAGTAAATACAACACAAAAGAAGAAATTGATTTTACTGTTTCAAAATTAACGGAGTTATTTGCGGTAAAAGAAAAAGTATAATCTCGCTTAATACAATAAATAAATAAAATTTATGTCAGACGTAAAAACAATACTGGACGCAACTAAGGGATTGATGGAAAAAGCGATTTCCCACCTTGAATCTGAATTACAAAAAGTAAGAGCGGGCAAGGCTAATCCTGTGATGCTTGAAAATATACTGGTAGATTATTATGGAAGTAAAGTTCCTATAAGCAATACAGCCAGTATTACAACACAGGACGCACGCACACTTGTTATTCAGCCTTGGGAAAAAAGCATGCTTACACCTATTGAAAAAGGCATTCAGATGGCTAATCTCGGACTAAACCCACAAAATGACGGAGTACTGATCCGTATTATGGTTCCGCCGCTAACCGAGGAACGCCGCAGAGAACTAAGTAAAATGGCGAAAGGTCTTGGAGAGGATGCAAAAGTCGGGATACGCACCGCGCGTAAAGAGGCAATGGAACAGATTAAGAAATTACAGAAGGACGGGTTACCGGAGGATGAGGCAAAAAGCGGTGAAACGCAGGTGCAAACCTTAACGGATGCTCATGTAGTGAAAGTGGATAAACATATTGAACAAAAGGAAAAAGAGATTATGACGGTATAGAGTAGTCTAACCCTTGCCAGGGTTAGATGTGTTATTTTAAAACCCTGGCAGGGTTTATAGTGCTAAAATAAAAAACCCGTTCCGATACTTCGGGACGGGTTTTTTGTTAATTAAAATTTTGAATGTGATTTTAGTCTTTCAAATTTATAGCTCAACTAATCTGCAATCCAAACAATTATATAAATCGGGTTAGAAATCGCAATAATTTAATTAACTGAAAAGAATTAAGCTAACTTAACGTTAACGGCGTTTAATCCTTTTTTACCTTCCTGAATTTCAAAAACAACTTCGTCGTTTTCACGGATTTCTTCTTTAATTCCAGAAACGTGAACAAACACTTCTTTTCCAGAACCTTCAACTTTGATGAATCCGAAACCTTTTGTTTGGTTGAAAAACTTTACTGTACCTTTTTCCATTTTTTTACTTTTTATTTTTTTTCCCTTTTTTATTACTATTTAAAACAGCACCGAGAAAAAAGGGGATGACTCAGCGCTATTATTTTCTTAAATCCATTATTTAAAATCTGATCAGGTCGTTTTCTGCCAAATTGCACTTGCTAATTAATTCATAAAAAACTGAAATTAAACGAATTGCAAACCGGGAGAGTTGGAGATGTTGAGAATTTAAATAATATTCGTTTAAAAGATTACAACAAATTTAAAGATATTATCTGTAAAAGCAAATTTCCGTGCTATAACTCTTTGATTTTCATAGTTAATTTCTTGTTTTTTGGGTTAAACCCTTATTTTTTGGCCTTGTTCTGAATACTTTAACTATTTTAACAAAAACATTCACACACAGAATGGAAAAAAAGTACGCACTCATTTTAGCGATAATAGGCCTCTTTCTTTTTACAACCTGCAAAAAAGGAGAGGATGATCCAAAAATATCTTTATTAACAAGAAATGGCCGGTAGAAGGGAAATGGCGCTTTAAAAAAGGCATCCTTACTATTGGCACCACTGATCTTATAAACCGGGCACGATACAATGAGATTTACAGGTTTCTTGATGGAAGGTATACGCTCACTGCAACGGGAGGAGGATTAACGCAGGAAATATTCACCAGGGTGTATATCTTGAACATAAGCTGTGATAAAAAGGGAAATTTCACATTTAAATGAAGTTCTTGATACAAAAAACTATCCGGTAGTGGTAAATGGGATTTTAATAACGGCTCTGGATCAGACAAGAAAACGAAAGTACTGTTACTCTCACTTAAAGATGTTACAAATGGTAAAACGGGTGGGTATCATTTTGTACTGAGTTCAGTTATAGAATAAAAGAATTGAGAGATAAAAGAATAGTACTGAGGCGGAGCTACTGATATATATTGACGTAAACGGACCTAAACAGACCTTTTACGGGGAATTTACATTTTTGCAATAAGCCTTAGGCTAATAAAAAATGGTGATCAAAAAGACAGGCTGTTATTTTGATTACCGTAAAAACTATATATTTACTTCCGGTTCCCCTAAACTAATTATAGCTTTTTATAGCTTTGTAACCCAGAATTATGAGACGATTTTGCAGATTCGTTATTTTATTCGTGATTGTTTTATTCCTAGCCGAATGCAAAAAGGGTGAGAATGACCCTCTATTTTCAACAAGAACGAGAAAAGCGCGGTTGACCGGGGAATGGAAAATGACCAGTGGTAAAGCTTTGTATCATGATCCTGGAAGTAATGTAGCGTATGTTTTTGATGCAAGCAGCTACACGGCTAATGTAAGGATAGGAAATAAAGTGCAATATAAGAAAGGGGATTATGGTATCATGCTTAATATTCTTGGAAGCGGCGAATTTAGCTTAAAGGAAGTTTATGGGCCAACCACGATGAATTGCAGTGGTGAATGGAATTTTAATAACGGGGTCGGAAAACAAAAGCAGAGAATAGATGCTGCATTTTCAATTGATAACGTAAAAGAAGGCTTCACTACGGAGCATTTATTCAATAGGACAGCTTCTAATTTTATCTACGTTATTAAGGAACTCAGAAATAAAAAACTGGTCATAAATTCTTTGGGAAGAATTTTATCTGATACCAAAGGCAATTACGCAACATTTACAACCGAATATACTTTTGAACGATAATATACGAGTAGCTTATTCCAGAAGTACCGATGCCGATAATTTATAGAAATTAACAAACGCATGAAAAAAAAAATATTTTATTGCCTAACGTTTTTAATAGTTTGCGCTTTTTCTTGCAAAAAGGGAGAGAATGATCCTTTTATTAGCTTACGCACACGTAAGGCCAGACTGAGCGGCGAGTGGCATTTGGCAAGTGGTAACTTAACCTTGAGCTATAAAAAGGAAGGTAAAAATGATTATTCTGAGAATTATAATTTTATGGAGAATTACTTCACAGGCGTTAATTCTGCTACTGGCGAGAAGTGGGAAGGTCATTTTAAATTTCAGATTAGTTTTACAAAAGATGGTGATTTTAGTTTTTTGCAGTTGATTGGGTCCTCCAACTTAAGTGGAAATGGAACCTGGGATTTTTTGAAAGGTGTTGGCGATTACAAAAACAAGGAAAGATTGAGCTTTAAATCGGCGGCAATTGGCGGAGGCTCATTTTGGATTGATACGTTTAATAAATCGGAGAATTATTTCATCTACAATATCACTGAGTTAAAAAATAAAAAGCTGGTACTGGAAACGAAGGAAGAATTGATGAAGGTGTCTAATGCCGATAGTGTGTGCTATTATGTGACAAGTAAATATACTTTTGTTCAGTAAATAAATTTATATGTGTAGAAAAAGTTTGCGATTTTTTTTAATAAGAATCGCGCATCAAATGCAGACACCTGATTTTGGTCGGGATAAAAATTATATATTTGCTCCGGCTCCCTTATTTATTAATTACCTCTTTGTCCTTGTAACCCAAAAACCATGACACAGTTTTGCAAATTATTTATTTTTTCAGTGATCGTTTTACTTTTAACCGAATGCAAAAAAGGTGAGGATGATCCATCGGTATCTTTAAGAACAAGGACGTCCAGGCTTAGTGGGGAATGGCGTTTGTTAAGCGGCAAAGCATCTATTACCGCCCAGGGTTATAATGAAAGTTACACATTCGATGGTGCCGGGATGAAGGTAAACGTTACTTCCTATTACCCGGTGGTTTACACCGGAAAATATATGCTTGGGCTTAAAGTTTATAAGGACGGGACTTTTTTTATGAATGAGAACTTTGCCGGCCTCGTGCTTGAAGCCGAAGGAACCTGGAATTTTAATACAGGTGTGGGCGAGCACAAGAAAAAAGAAAATGTTATTTTTTCGATTGACAAGGTGAAAAAAGGATATACTTACGGCAGTAATCTTTTTAACCGTTTTAGTGTGAATTTTACGTATTCTATAAAGGAACTCAGAAATAAAAGGCTTGTGATAACATCAGAAGGCAAGTTTTATTCAGATGCAAAAGGGAATTATGTAACGTTGTCAACTGAGTATATTTTTCAGCAATAACATGAAGAAAACAATTATTTTTTTTACGTGTATTTTATCCGTTTTCATGGTAACGTGTAAAAAGGGCGAGGATGATCCTGCGGTTTCACTTCTGTCCCGCAAATCGAGGCTCACCGGTGAATGGCACCTGGAAAAAGGATCTGTTACGATAGGCATAAAAGATTCGACAGGGGCGTATGGCGGGTATATCTTTAATTTTGACGGAACCAGTTACACTCAGGTGTACACAGGTAATAGCTCAAGAGTTGACGGTAAGGCAGAGCTAAGCATCTCCTTTACAAAAAAGGGCGACTTTACCTTAACCCAAAAGCTGGATAACCTTAAGCTTGAATCCAGCGGTACATGGGATTTCCAGGGCCGTGTGGGAAAAAACAAAAACAAGGAAAATATAACTCTTCATTTAAGTACCATATCAGGAACTTCTGATGACTTCAGTTTTTTTAATAAAGGCAATTTTGATTTTATGTATTCGCTCAAAGAGCTCAGAAATAAAAAAATGGTTGTGTTTTGCAACGAAGAGATGGTAATGCTCGATAGTGGGGCAGGAATCTACGTTACGGCAGAATATACCTTCGTGCAATAAGGTATTACATTAAGAAGCCCGGAATAACCCATATTTGAGGATACAGTAAATGGCCCTGAAACCATCCTTCCAGCCTATTTTTTTTCCCTCCTCGTAGGTGCGTCCATAATAAGAAATTCCCACTTCGTAGATCCGGACATTGGGAATGCGCGCAATTTTTGCAGTGACTTCTGGTTCAAAACCAAAACGTTGTTCCCTAAGCTTAATATTCTTGATGATATCGGCCCTGAATAATTTGTAACAGGTTTCCATATCCGTTAAATTAAGGTTGGTAAACATGTTGCTTAAGGTGGTAAGGACTTTGTTTCCTATAGAGTGCCAGAAAAATAAGATCCTGTGGGGTTGAGCTCCTATAAAACGGCTGCCGTATACAATGTCGCCCATGCCATTGAGTATTGGCTTAAGCATCAGGTTATATTCTTCCGGGTCATATTCAAGGTCGGCATCCTGGATGATAATATAACTGCCTGTTGCCTCTTTTATCCCGGTATGTAATGCCGCGCCTTTGCCTTTGTTTATTTCGTGTTTTCTGTACTGAATGTTTAGCGAAGGAGTGCTGGCCTGGTAACTTAAAATAGCCTGTTCCGTATCATCTTTTGAACAATCATTCACAATAATAACTTCCTTCTCAACATTCCCCGCCAGCACAACTTCTTTGATTTTATTCAGTATAAGATGAATTGTTTTTCCTTCGTTGTAGGCAGGAATTACTATGGATAGCTTCATATGAACGCGTTATTTTATGCGTAAATATAGATCAATTATTTTGTTTTATCCATGCAAAAAAATTAGTTTTACGCGTCATGCGCAAGGTCCTTATTCTTACTTACTATTGGCCACCGAGTGGTGGCGCGGGTGTACAACGTTGGTTGAAGTTTGTAAAATACATGCGGCAATTTAACTGGGAACCTGTCGTGTACACAGTGGAAAATGGCGAAATGCCGGTGATGGATGAAAGTCTGCAGAAAGATGTTCCTGAAGGTGTGGTGGTGTTGAAAAGACCGATCTGGGAACCTTACACTATCTACAAGCGTTTTATCGGCCGAAAAAAGGAAGATAAGATCAACGCCTCTTTTTTGAATGAAAATAAAAAAACAGGATTAGCGGAAAAGCTAAGTGTGTGGATCAGGGGTAACTTTTTTATTCCCGATGCCCGTAAATTCTGGATCAAACCCAGCACTCGCTTTTTAAGTGATTACATCCGTGAAAACACTATTCAGTATGTGATCAGCAGCGGGCCCCCGCATAGCATGCACCTTATAGCACTTGGGCTTAAAAAAAAGCACCCGGATCTGAAATGGGTGGCCGACTTCAGGGATCCCTGGACCAATATTGATTTTTATGAAAAACTGATGCTCACAAAATGGGCTGATAAAAAACATCACCGGCAGGAATTAAGTATACTCATGAATGCAGACAGTGTTTTAAGTATTGGAAAGGCAATGAGCGATGAATTCAGAAAAATGTACAGGGATGCCGGAGGGACTGAAGAGGATAAATTCAGAGTCATTACGAATGGCTTTGATGAAGAGGATGTAAACCCGGACGGTGAGGCAAAGGACAAAAAATTCAGTATCGCGCATATTGGCACCCTGGTTAAAGATCGCAATCCCGGATTGTTATGGAAGGTACTCGCGGAACTGGTAAAGGAAAACCCTGCGTTTAAAAAGGAGCTTGAAATAAAACTGGTGGGCAAAGTTGACATATACGTGAAGGAGCAGATAGAAGCATTCAGGTTAAAATCATTTGTAAAAAAAATAGATTATTTGCCGCACGATGAGGTAATTAAGGAACAACAACGCTCGCGTGTACTTTTGCTTCTGGTGAATAATACGAAGAACGCGAAGGGAATTTTAACAGGTAAATTCTTTGAGTATATGTCCTCGGGAACTCCAATATTGGCAATTGGTCCTACTGATGGCGACCTTGCCGAAATAATCAAAGAAACAAACAGCGGGCTTATAAGCGGCTTTGAAGATGCGGAAAGCCTGAAAAGAAACATACTTGCTTATTTTAACGGAGGATATGTCAACAGGAACGAAACGGCGATTCATAAATACAGCAGGAGAGGACTTACAAAAAAACTTTGTGAGCTTTTGGATGCTCTTTAAATACAATTTATGGCAAAAACAATCAGCAACAGATTTCGCTGATTTCACAGAGCTGTATAAACAATTAGCGCCAGGTTCTTTAATTCACAATCTTTGTTATCTGTCCGAAGGGACACCTCAGGAGCGGCAGAAACCGGCACGGATTTCACACTAAATGCTAGGCGGTAAGCTGGTTTAACTTGTCGGTGAAAAACAAAGCCATTTTATTGGTATAGAATTTATCCTTGAACTGCCCGACCCATTGAAGGCCGTTAATACTGTTGGTTAAAAACACCTCGTCGCCGTTCATCAAGGTGTAGGAGGTGATAGCGCTTTCAAAAGTCAGGATCTTATTTTCAGTGGCCATGCTCATAACCTGTTTTCGCATGATTCCTGCCACGCAGCCCTCGGTGAGAGGCGCCGTGTATAAGGTGCCGTTTTTTACAACAAAAATATTAGAGCTGATACTTTCACAGATCGTTCCATTTTCATTGATAAGGAAACAATCGTCGAGTTTCATGCTTTGTTTGGCAA
>Ga0208492_1000194_pt1 | contig 59887 bp, 68 predicted proteins | sample Subbioar_CSW14AB_FD_184820 | JGI IMG/M metagenome (GOLD analysis project Ga0208492, IMG submission 184820) | Serpentinite rock and fluid subsurface biosphere microbial communities from McLaughlin Reserve, California, USA - CR12Mar_CSW14AB (SPAdes) | ecosystem: Environmental > Terrestrial > Deep... | reverse complement strand
CCGGATCATCCGGCGGCGGGAAACTCGCATCGAGATGCCAGCCATCATCCCACGGCGGCTGCGGCGTCGGGAAACGGATCACCATGTGTCCGAGCGCCAGCGGCGGAATCCACCGTCCCGCACCGACCAGCTGGTCGAGCGCCAAGCGCAGGCGAGGCGAGCCCGTCGCTTCACGGAAGGGCGCATCGGTATACATGCCAAGCCGCAGCACAGGCTCCTTCCAGTCTTCCGGACGATCCGGCGACAGCTTCAGATCGCGCCAGAGAATATCGCGACACGCAGCAGCCGTCTCACGCGAGAACGCGCCTTCAAGCTTCACGAAGCCGTTGTGGATGAAGCGCTCGATGGCGTCAGCGGAAAGAACCATGCCGCTATTTAGAGGAAAGTCGCTAGCTCCGAAACTCGACCCCTCCGCCGCCTCCGGCGTCGGCCCCTTCCGTCGCTTCGCGCCACCTTCCCCGCTTCGCGGGGCAGGACCACATGCCGTTAGACCGGAAGGGGAAGTCCTCCCTCGCCGAAGGCGGGGGAGGTGGCGCGAAGCGACGGAGGGGGCTGCCTGCGAAGCAGGCGGATTCGCCGTCGGGTCTTAGCGCATCTTCATACACGCTTACCGACGCGAGCGATCCTCATGAGCGTCTGCAAGAAGCAGTCGTTGACGCGCGGCGCCAGACTGACGGCTTCACTAGAAGATCGGTGGTATTGCGTACGAGAATTGTGGATCCACGCAAACCACCCTCGCGTCCCTCACGTACGCAACGAACATCGGGCCCTCGTCTGGATCTTCTGAATCGAGATGCACGACAATTCCATCAGGAGATTCACTGCAGGAGGAACCCGGTCTCGGATTGGGTGGATTCGCCAAGGCTTCCGCAATGCCCTCACCGGGAATCCAGTATCTGCCGCCTCGCGAGCTAACATATTCCAGAAATGCTTCCTTTGTTGCAGGAAGGCTTATTGCGGCATCATCTTCGCGCCAAAACTTGAACTCTGCTGGCGCGATAGTCGCCTCGGACCAGTGCCGAGTGCGAGTGTCCTCGGGTTCATTTGGTCCGCAAGCGCAGAGAACGAGAGCCGCCAGTGAAAGAACAATGCCGGCTCGCTCTCGCATGATCCCACCCGTCATTAGGTGCTCGCACGAACTACAGCGGCCCACGCCCACGTCGCCATCACCACTAGAACCCCTTGAACGCCACAATCTCGCTCAACGGCGCGCGCTCGGCATAGAGATCGTTCACAGCTTCATCCGGGTCGGGAATGCCCAGCGCCATGCCGGCATAGACCATGTGGTGTTCGTCGAGCTTGAAGTGATCGTGCAGTTCGACGCGCATGCGGGCCCAGCATTCCTGCATGCAGGTGCCCCAGCCGCGCTCTTCGGCGAGCAGGGCGATGGTCTGCATGTACATGCCCATGTGCGCCCACTGGCCATGGCCCATGCGCGTGTCGATGATCAGGAACAGGCCGACCGGCGCGCCGAAGAACCGGTAGTTGTGCATGAACCACTGCAGGCGTTCGGCGCGGTTCTCCTTCGGGATGCCGATCTTGTCGTACATCATCTCGCCGACGCGGCGGCGGCGCGCGTCATAGACCGGGTCGATCACCTTGAAGTCGGGATAGACGGGGCGGTCCCCGGGGATGGCGCCCATCGGGTCGGCGGCGAGCACGCGCTGGGCCATGGCGATGATCTCGTCCTTGGCCTCGCCGGCGACGGCGATCACCTTCCAGGGCTGCAGGTTCCCGCCCGAGGGCGAGCGTTGGGCGATGGTCAGCAGGTCGGCCAGTTCCGCCTTCGGAATGGGTTCATCGAGAAAGGCCCGCGTGGAAATGCGCTGGCGAACGGCTTCAGTGACGGTCATGCGCAGGTCCCCGAGAATCGCAGCGGGACAATCCGGCAGGATCATGACCCGTACATGACCATTTGTTCGTTTGACCCGCTTGCTGGCAAGCGGCGAGTCTACCCATTCTCGTTATCTCGCTCGCTATCGCACATGAGGAGGCCGCCGCATGACACAGCCCATGATTGCAGCCCTTATCGCTGTGGGTGTGGTGGCGATGGCGCTGCTTGCTGTGCTGCGGCTGATGCGGCCCCGGCCGATGACCCTGCCGGACTATCCGGAACTGCCGGCGCCGCCCAAGGATGAGCCGGGTTCCACAGGTCCCGGCTGAATCAGCGGATTCCGCTGCGTCGGATCAACTTTGTGCAGTTCCACAACGAACTGTTGTGCCCTGTTCAGGTTGCTCTGGCAGAGTGCTGGTCATGAAAAACCGCATTGCCCTTGTGGCCCTGCCGATCGCCCTCGCGGGCCTCGGCGCCTGCTCGACCTATGACTACGGCTATGGGTACGGGTACGACGACTATGGATACGGCTCCGGCTATTCCAGCGGATACGGCTACGATGACTATGGCTACGGCTATGGCGGGCCGTCGACCACGATCGTCTGGCACGACGCGTACTACGACAACTTCTACGGTCCGGTGTACGGCGGCTACTGGGACCTGGACGGGTTCTTCTGGTACCAGTCGCGCAGCAACGGTCCCTACCTCCGCGACCAGTACAGGCACTTCCGCCGCGACAACTACCACGGCTACAAGCACAACCGGTACCAGGACCACCGCCCCGACCGCGACCGCAACAACACCTATCCGCCCCTGTTCGCCGGCCAGAACAACGACCGCAACTGGGATCGGGATCGCGGCGGCGACAACCGGCCGCGTGGGCGCGATGACGACCGCGGCCGTAACAACCCGCCGCTCTTCGGTGGTGGCAACAACCAGCCGCGTGTGACGCCGACGCCTCCGCCGCAGCAACCGCGTGGACGCGGCGATGACCGTGGGCGCGATGATCGCGGCGACCGTGGCGATCGTGGCCGGAATAATCCGCCCCAGCTCTTCGGCGGCGGCAATAACCAGCCGCGCGTGACGCCGGCGCCGCCTCCGCTGCAACAACCCCGCGCGCGCGATGACGATCGTGGCCGTGGTAACTCGCCGCCGCTTTTTGGTGGGCAGGGTGATGGTCGGGGCCGTGGTGGAGATGATCGCGGACGTGATGATCGTGGTGGTCGTGGACAGGGGCAAGCTAGCCCTCCGCCGGCAGCGCCGCGGGCTGCTCCGCCGCCGCAGCAACAGCAGGCGCCGCGTGGCAAGCGTGGCGGCGATGGCGACAATGATGGCGACCGCGCGCGCGGACGTGGCGGGAATGACCGTCACGACCGCGACTAGAGCTGACCCGAACGGACAAGAAAAAGGCGCGCGGTCCCTTCGGGATCGCGCGCCTTGCTGTTTGGGAACCGTTTAGACCGAGAAGCTGGTGCCGCAGCCGCAGGCCGAAGTGGCGTTCGGATTGTGGATCCGGAAGGCGGCGCCGATGATCTCTTCCACGAAGTCGATCTCCGACCCGGCGAGGAAGGGCAGGCTGGCTTCGTCCACCACGGCCTTCGCGCCATCGCGCTCGATCACGCGATCGTCGGCGTTCACGGTGTCGGCAAAGCCGAAACGATAGGAAAATCCCGAGCAACCGCCGCCGATAACCTCGACGCGCAGCATGGTCCCCGCAGGCTGCCCGGCCACGATCTTGTTGATCCGGCGGGCGGCTGAGGCGCTGAGGCTGACCTCTGGGACTGCTGTGGCTGTATCCGGCATGGCGGCCTTAATTGGGTGTTGTACCCGATTCAGATATGTACCCCGGACAGTAAAGGGAAGGCGCCAGCATGGCCAAGCGTTTCACCGCCCCGCCCCGGGCGGCGTTCGCCACGGACCCCAACGGGTCCCGGGGGCGGCTGCATCCCGAGGCCCCGAGCGCCACAAGGACGGATTTCCAGCGTGACCGGGACCGGATCATCCATGCCGACGCCTTCCGGCGGCTGAAGCAGAAAACCCAGGTTTTCGTCGCCCATGAGGGCGACCATTATCGCACCCGGCTGACCCATTCGCTGGAGGTCGCCCAGATCGCCCGCACGGCGGCGCGGCTGCTGGGGCTGGACGAGGATCTCGCCGAGACGCTGTCGCTGGCGCATGACATCGGCCATCCGCCCTTCGGCCATGCCGGTGAGACGGCGCTGAACGGCGCGATGGAGGAGTATGGCGGGTTCGACCACAACGCGCAGGCGCTGCGGGTGCTGACCAAGCTGGAGCATCGCTATCCGACGTTCGACGGGTTGAACCTGACGTGGGAGTCGCTCGAGGGGATCATCAAGCACAATGGTCCGCTGGTGACGGCCGAGAAGCCGCTTGCGAGCCTGCCGGCGGCGTTCCGGGATTATGAGGCGCTGCAATCGCTCGGGCTCGATACCTATGCGGGGCCGGAGGCGCAGGTAGCGGCGCTGGCGGACGACATCGCGTACAACAATCACGATATCCAGGATGGTTTGCGGGCAGGGCTGTTCGAGATTTCGGACCTGATGGATGTGCCGCTGGCGGGCGAGGTGTTCCGCGATGTGATGAAGCAGTATCCCGGCATCGAGCGGGACCGTGTGATTTCCGAAGCCGTGCGGCGGCTGATCGGCGTCTGGATCGGCGACCTGGTGGCGGAGTTCGGGCGACGAGCGGCTGCGGCGAAACCGAAATCGGTCGACGATGTACGTGCGCTCGATCACCCGCTGGCGGCGTTTTCGGACGACATTGCGGAACGCCAGAAACCGCTGCGCAAATTCCTGTTCGAACGCATGTACCGGCACCACAAGGTGAACCGGATGATGAGCCAGGCGCGGCGCATCGTGCGCGAGCTGTTCGGCCTGTTCATGGCCGAGCCCGAGACGCTGCCGCCGCCATGGCGTGATCGCGCGAAGGCAACCGGCGACGACATGACGAGGCGCGCGCGCGTTGTTTGCGACTACATTGCGGGCATGACGGATACCTACGCCATCGACGAGCACCGGCGGCTGTTCAATCTCGAACGGTGGGCGTGAGGCGAGCTACGCGCCGAAGATGATCTTCACGAGCTTGTCGGGCAGGCGCAGGCGCTTGATCAGCTGGTCGCGCTTGTCGCGGGCTTCGGGATGCGTTGCATAGAGCGACTGCAGCGCCTGGTCCGCCTTGGCTTCGTCGCCGTTGATGCGCAGCGCAGCCGCGAGCATGTAGCCGGACACCGGCGAGCCGTCCGAGGCCGCCTCCTGCGCGTTGCGCAGGGCTTCGGCCGGGTTGTTCTTCAGCACGTGATACATGGCCAGCGCACCATGATACCAGGGCGGATGGCCGGGATTGATGATGATGGCTTTTTCCGCCAGCTCACGCCCGCGTTCGAGATCGCCCAGCAGGATGTAGATCTGGCCCGCATCCGCGAGGATTTCGGAGTTGTTCGGGTTGAGGCGCAGCGCCTCGCCAATCTCGCCGCGCGCATTGCGATCATCGCCAAGCGCGAACAGGGCAAGCGCCAGATACTGGTGCGCCATGGAGGATGAGGCGTTGGCGGCGACGGCCCGTTCGGCGGCCTCGCGCGCGCGCTCGAAAGCCGGGCGATCATTGACGCGGGGATTGAAGCCGAAGCGTTCCTCGTCGCCATACATCCACGACAGCTTGGCCCAGGCAGGCGAATAGCCCGGCGAATGCTGTGTCACCTGTTCGAGGCAGTCGCGCACGGCAGCGTGCTGCGCCGCCGATTTGTGGCGTGAGTAGTCATAGGCCTCGAGCACGCAGAGATAGTCTTCCATCGAGACGGCGCGGTTCTCGGAAATGTCTTCCTTCAGGCGCTCCTGGATGACGCCATAGGGCTGTCCCAGCTGTCCTGCGACGTCGCCGGCGATTGTCGATTGCACGGCCAGCAAGCCGGCGGCGTCGGTCAGCGGGGCCGTGTCGCGGCGCGACCAGACGACCTGGTTGCTGGAGGTTCGCATCAGCTGGCTGGTGACGATCACCTCCTTGCTGTCGGCCTGCACCGAGCCGGTGAGGATGAAGTCCGCGCCGAAGGGGCTGCTCTGCGCCTTGTCGGTGGACGAGCCATAGACCGTGTCGATGCCGAGGACCGAAAGCTCGGGGAAGCGCGACAGGCTGTCGATCAGTTCGAACTGCAGGCCGTTGCGCAGGGTGGCGGCGTAGTCCGGGCCGGAGATCAGCTGGTACTGCGCGACGAAGATCGAAGGCCCTGACGGGCGGACGACGGCTTGCTGGGCGGGCGCCGGGCGCTGGTTGCCGAGGGCGGCCATGACCAGGACCGGCAGGACGATACTCGCCGCGCCAAGCAGGGCAGGCAGCAGCCATGGCTTGCCGGCCAGCGAGGACGGCAGGCCGCGCTTCGCTTTCGGCTCGGGCGGCGTGTCGAGCGGGGGCTCGGACAGCGTGTCGTCCTCGACCGGCCGTGTGGCGGTCTTGGCGGGTGCGGGTGCGGGTGAGGCGGCGGGTGCGGCGGGCGGCGGGCGGGTGAAAGCGGCGACGTAGCCGCCGGCCGGCACCTCGATGCGCACGGTTTCGGCGGCGCCTTCCCCGGCAAAGTAATCGGACAGCTGTGTCCGCAGGCGGCTGGCCTGCACGCGGACGATGGAGTCGAGCCTCGGATCGAACGTGCTCGACCGCCCGAATACATCGACCGCGATGCTGAACTCCTTCAGCCGGTCGCCACGGCTCTCGATTGTTTCGGTGACGATATGGCGGAGCAGGGCCTGCTGGCGTGGAGCAGAGGCAAACGCCTTCGACGCCAGGATTCGTTCCAGGGCGGCCTCGATTTCCCCGCGCGTCGGCGCGGCGGAATCGGCCCCCCCTGTCGAGTCCTGGCCCTCCCGTCCCTCATCATCCGGGCGAGAAAAGTCCATCCGGCGCCCCATCTACGCGGCGTAACACTAGCTCATTTGCGTCACCGCTGACAGGCCTGCGGCATGGGTTCGTGTAACATCGAATAATACATAATAAAAACAATGCATTATGTCATGTAACATCGGTGTCGCGGTTACGCTGTCGCTACGCTGCGGATTTAGCCTTTTGGTAGCCGGCTGAATTCGTCATCTGTCCCCATGCACTGCGGACGTCCTCCGTCCCCCCCAACCCACGAGGGCGGCTGCAGTTAGCGTCGTGACCCCGGGCGGCCCGACCAGGCCCCCGGGGCGCGATATCCCCCTCGGAGCGATCAGATGGCTACCGGCCGTTCGCGGGCGCCTCGCTACGCGCTCATTGTCGACGACAACCCCCACGCTGCCGCCGTGAGCCGCGCCCTGCTGGAGGCCGCCGGCTGGAGTGTCGAATGGGCGAGCGACGGGTTCGAGGCGATCCTGCGTTTCCGGGCGCGCAGCTATGGCGCGCTGGTGCTGGACTATGCGCTGCCGGGCATGGACGGCGTGGACGTGCTGGCCTGGGTGCGGCGGAACCTCGCGAATGCGCCGGAAGTGGTCGTGGTGTCGTCCGAGTGCGTTGAATTCCTGACGAAACGGTTCGACGGTCTGGGCGTGCGGGCGATCCTGTCCAAGCCGCTGGCGGCTGCGGACCTCGTGCGGGCGCTCGAAGCAGCCTGAAACCGGGGTCCCGGGTTTCCAGTTCCTTAAGGGAGATGCGGCAGGCTGCCACGCTGGCGGGCCCCGTGCGTCCGCCGCTGCAATCCCGGTTTTCGCCATGACACGCTATTCGAGATCGGTAATGCCCGGCCGCGCCGCTGGCGAAGGTCAGGCTGACGAGGCTGCTCCCGCGCTGGACCGGATGGTCTTCGGGGCGAAGCAGCGCGCCTATCCGCCCGCCGCCAACGATGCGCGGAATCCGGATTTCCTGCCTCATGTCGATGAAGACGAAGCAGACCTGCTGGTCTCGCGCGCCAATGCAGATCGCCGCAAGGGCGGGCAGGAGCGCCGGTCGCCGATGCCGGACCGTCGCAAGCCGGCCGGGCGCCGATCGTCCGAATATGCGCCGCTGCGTGAGAGCGGCTCGGGGTCGCGTTCGACCGATGACAGCAAGCGTGGACCGATGCTGCTGGTGGGTGCGCTGGTGATAGTGGCGGTGTTCGGCTTCGTGGTGTGGAACGCCTACCGCGACGGTCTCGCGGGCGAAGAGGTGGCCGAGGCGCCGGAGCTGTCGACCGCGGGCGCTTTCAAGACGCCGCCGCGTGTTGTGCCGGAAGCGCCGGTCGCGACTGAGGTTGCTGAAGCTGATCCGGTCGAGGTGCTGGATGGCGAAGCTGCGCCTGTCGAAGCGGTGGATGAAGTTCGTCCTGCGCTGACGCAGGCGCCGGTGGCCACAAAGCCGGTTGAAGCTGCTCCGCCTCCGTCCAAGGTGATGGCGCCGCCGCCTGCGCCGCTGAAACAGCCTGCGCCCGTTGTGGCGGTTGCTCCGCCTGTGCAACAGGCTGCGGCAAAGCCGCCGGTTGTTGCGCCGGTGAAAGCTGCGCCTGCTCCGGTTGCGGCGACGCCTGCGCCGACGCCGTCCGGTGACGGCTACAAGCCGGCTTTTGCGGCCTATGGCGACCATGTCGTGCAGGTTGCGGCGACACAGTCCGAGGGCGCGGCGCTGGCGGAATGGAACAAGCTGTCAAAGGCCTATCCGGAGCTGCTGTCGGGCGGGCAGAAGTTCATCCAGCAGGCAGACGTGAACGGCAAAACCGTCTACCGTGTGCGTGTCGGATCGTTCGGCTCGAAGGCTGACGCCAGCCAGTTCTGTGCGGCGTTCAAGGCCAGGGGCGGCAACTGCTATCCGGCGGTGAAGTAACCGGACGGATCAATGCCTCAACCTCGCGCGTGCATCCTCTCCGTTTCCGGCCACCGGCTGACGGACGGAGAGGCGGCGCTGCTCAAGCGCGCCAACCCGTGGGGCATGATCCTCATGGGCAGGTCGTGTGCAAATCCCGAGCAGGTCACTGATCTGATCAGCGAGATCCAGGACGTCACGGGTCGCAAGACGCTGTTCTTCATCGACCAGGAAGGCGGCCGCGTGCGCCGCCTGCGTCCGCCGGAATGGCCGGACTTTCCCGCGCCGCTGACTTACCTGCCGCTGTACAAGTCCGATCCGGAGCTGGGGCGCGAGGCGGTGTGGCTGCATCACCGGCTGATGGCGGCAGAGCTGGCGGCGATGGGCATGCATGCGGACTGCGCGCCGGCGGTCGACCTGCTGCATCCGGACAAGCACAAGATCATCGGCGACCGCGCGCTCGGCGAGACGGCGGAGCAGGTAAGCGTCTTGGCGAAGGCGGCGCTCGATGGTCTGGCGGATGGCGGCGTGCTCGGCGTGATCAAGCATATGCCGGGGCATGGCCGCGCAGAGGTGGACAGCCACGAGACGATGCCGGTGGTGCGCGCGAGCCGCGCCGAGGTGGAGCAGGACATCGCGCCGTTCCGCGCTGTGCGCCACGCGACGATGGGCATGACGGCACACCTTGCCTATGCCGCGCTGGACGATGAGACGACGCCGGCGACGCATTCGCCCAAGATTATCTCCGAGATCATCCGCGGTGAGATCGGGTTCGACGGCCTGCTGATGACCGACGATCTCGGCATGAAGGCGTTGGGCGGCACGCTCCCCAGCCGGGCGAGTCGCGCGCTGGATGCGGGATGCGACGTGATCCTGCACTGCTCGGGTCTCGATGCGTGGGGCAAGGTCCTGCGCGACCCTGATATGGTCCTGCGCGAGATGTCCGAGATCGTGGAGGCCTGCCCGGAACTCTCCGGCGAGGCGCTGCGGCGGGCGCAGGCGGCCGATGCCGCCGTTCCGGCGCCGAAGCCGTTCGACAAGGCCGAAGGCAGGGAACGGCTGGCCAAGCTGTTGTCTGTGCTGCCGGGCTCGTCTAGTGCGGTGGCATGACGGTTCTGCCCGTTGAAAACGAGGACATGCTGGCCCAGGCGGCCGCCGAAGCGGCGGACGCGAAGGATGCTTTTGTCGTCGATCTGGAGGGGTATGAGGGTCCGCTGCACATGCTGCTGGACCTCGCCCGGCGGCACAAGATCGACCTGGTGCATGTCTCGATCCTGGCGCTGGCGGACCAGTATCTCGCCTGGGTGCGCGAGGCCCGCGAGAAGAAGATCGACCTGGCGGCCGACTACCTGCTGATGGCGGCGTGGCTGGCGTTCCTGAAATCGAAGCTGTTGCTGCCCTCGGAGAAGAAATCCGAGGACGAGCTGGATGCGGGCGAGCTGGCCGGGCGGCTGGCGTTCCGGCTGCGTCGGCTGGATGCGATGCGCAAAGCCGTCAACGATCTCTATGGCGGCCACCTCGATGGGCGCGATGTGTTTGCGCGCGGGGATCCGCAATTGGCCAAGATCATCCGCAAGCCGCTGTGGACGACATCGCTGCACGACATCCTCAAGGCGTTCGGCGACATCAACACGCGCAAGGTCAAGCAGCGCGCGCACGTGATCGCGCGCCAGCCCGTGGTGCCGCTCGACAGCGCACGGCGGCGGCTTGCTGAACTTGTGCCTGACCTGATCGACTGGGCGTCGATCCAGGAAATGCATGCGGAAGATGAAGCCTCGAAGGATGCGCCGCGCCGTTCCGAAGTGGCGAGCTTCTTCTCGGCGGCGCTTGAGCTGACCAAGAACCGCGTCGTCGATATCCGTCAGGATCAGGCGTTCTCGGACGTCTATGTCCGCAAGACGCCGAAGGGCGAGCCCCCGTCTGAGCCGACAAGCCTGAAGGCGGCCGAATGAGCGCGGAGGACGACAAGCCGGACCTGCAGGCGATGCGCGATGCGGTCGCGAAGCTGGCGAAGTCGCGCAAGGGCGACAAGGCTGCGGCGGCGCCGGCGCCCGTGGCCGAGACTGCGCCGACAAGTGAGGAAGCGCCGCCGAAACCGGCGAGGGCAGAGCCCGACCCGGAGCGCATGGCCGATGCGCTGCGCCGCGCCGAGGCGGTGCTCTTCGCCTCCAACGAACCAATCGACGCCACGACGCTGACCGAAGCGCTGCCGCAAGGCGTGGAAGCGGGCGACGTGCTGCTGAAGCTCAAGGCGGCCTACGCGACCAAGGGCGTGCAGCTGGTGGAGATCGCGGGCAAGTGGCGGTTCCAGACCGCGCCGGATCTCTCCTTCCTGTTCGAGGAAACGCGGGAACAGCCGCGCGCGCTGTCCCGCGCCGCGCTGGAGACGCTGGCCATCATTGCCTACTGCCAGCCCGTGACCCGGCCCGAGATCGAGGATGTGCGCGGGGTCGCTGTCTCCACCGGCACGCTGGATATCCTGATGGAAGCCGGCTGGGTCCGTCCCCGGGGCCGCCGTCGCACGCCGGGACGGCCTGTGACATTTGGAACCACGGACGCCTTCCTGGTCCACTTCGGGCTGGATGCTGTGGACAGTCTGCCCGGCCGGGACGATCTCAAGGCCGCCGGCCTTCTGAGCGCCGAGATTCCCCGCGATTTCGAGTTTGCAGGCACGCCGCGGGACCCCGAAACCGGCGACCTGCTGGGAGAGGACCCGCTGGAAGACAGCGATTTCCAGCCCGACTTCCTCGAAGGCGCCGAAGACCGGCCCTGAGCGGTTAATGCACGGACCTGTGATCCGTTGGAGGTGCGGGTTTGCGCTGCGGCCCCCGCAGGGTTACTTTACGGTCAGATAGCGGAACAGGGATTGCAGGCGCCGTGTTCGGACGCGTTGGTGTTCTGGAGATAGCAGCCCTGGTGATCCTGCTTGCGCCCGGGCCGGTTAAAGCCCTGGCCTTTGCGCGTCTGCTGGGCGTGGGATAGAGCAGGGCGGTCGCGCCCAGGAATGACGCCACGCCGTGGCGAACCGGAGTTGAAACAATGTTTAGCCGTATTGGTCTTCCCGAGCTGCTGATCCTGGCTGTCCTGGCGCTGCTCATCTTTGGCGGACGCGGAAAGATTTCCGGCATCATGGGCGATGTCGCCAAGGGTATCAAAAGCTTCCGGAAAGGCATGAAGGAGTCGGACGTCGATACCAGCCAGACGACGTCCGGCGCGCTGGTGAACGAGCCGATCAACGTCACCCCCGAGAAGGAAAAGTCCAAGGTCTGAGCGACGTGACACGCTTGCGCTTGCGCGCGTGCAGGTTTGAGTTCTCGCCTCCGGAAGGAGCGACTTCGCCATGATGCCGGGTGTCGGCTTCGAGGAAATGATCCTGCTGGTTATCGTGGCGATCGTCGTGATCGGCCCGAAGGACCTGCCGTTGATGATGCGCAAGTTCGGGCGCTTCACCGGCAAGATGCGAGCGCTCGCCTTCGAGTTCAGGCAGGGCATGGACGAGCTGGGCCGCCAGGCCGAGCTTGAAGAGCTGCGCAAGGAAGTCGCTGACCTCAAGAAGGTGACAGGTCTCGATGAGATCCGCCGCGACCTGGAAGCCGACAAGGCCAACTTCGAGCGCGATGTCGCCTCGGCGCTGAACGATCAGCCCAAGCCGGCGGCATCGACGGAAGCAAAGGAGCCGGCGCCGTATGCCGGGCTTTCGGCAGACCATCCCGGCTATGACGCCGGCGACGATTTCCGCATCGATGGCGCAAGCCCGCAGCCGCGCGACCCGGCGCCGGGCGGAGCGGCTGTTGACCCGGCCGCCAGCAGCGAGCCGGCCAGCGTAGAGCCGATGGGGGCGGTGCATATCATCCCCGATGACGAGGTCCGCCCAACGCATCCGGCGATGGCGTCCGTGCCCGTGAAGCAGGACACGCCCGCCTGATGGCCGAGAAGAACCTCATCTCCCGCAAGGACAAGTTCAAGGCGCGCAATGTGGCAACCGCCGCAGCGACTGGCGCCGCGCAATCGCCGCCGTCGCCGCCTCCGCCCCCCGAAGTGGATGAGGTCGAGGCCAGCCGCGCGCCGCTGATGGATCACCTGCTCGAGGCGCGCAATCGCCTGGTTGCCATCCTCTGGGTGGTCGGCGTCCTGTTTCTCGGTGCGTGGTACGTCACGGAGTGGGCGCTTGCGTATCTGCTGCAGCCTCTCAGCGACGCCGCCCACCGCGCCGGGCGTCCGCTGGAAGAGACGATCGAGACGGTGACAACCGCGCCGATGGAAATGATCTTCGTGAAGCTGAAGATGTCTTTCCTGCTGGCGATTGCCGTCGGCTTCCCGTTCATCGCGTACCAGGTCTACGCCTTCGTTGCGCCGGGGCTCTACAAGAACGAGCGATCGGCCGTGCTGCCCTACCTGTTCCTCATGCCGTTGCTGTTCCTGGCGGGTGGGGCGCTGGTCTACCAGTATGTCCTGCCGACCTTTATGGACCTGTCGTTCAGCCAGGAATTCACGACGAATGGCGCGAAGGTCGTCTACCTGCCGAAGATCAAGGAATACTATGAGCTGACGATCTCGCTGCTCACCGCCTTCGGCTTTGCGTTCCAGCTTCCGATCGTCATGTCGCTGCTGTCGCGCGCTGGCGTGGTGCGGGCCAGCGGCCTGCGCAAGGGGCGCAAGTTTGCGCTCGTGGTCATTATTTTCGCAGCGATGTTCATGACCCCGCCTGACCCGTTCAGCTGGGTCCTGCTGTCCGTGCCCCTCTTCCTCCTCTACGAAAGCGGCATCATCGCCGCCATGCTGATCGAGCGGGGCCGCAGCCGTCGCGAGGCCGAGGACGCCCGCAAGGAAGCCGAGGAAGAAAAGCGGGAAGCCGCCGCCGAGGAGGCCCGCCGCCGGGCCGCCGCCCAGGCCGGTCCGCCGCCGGGATCCGTGCCGGCAGGCGAATAGGCCCCTTCTACCGAGCCGCGCATCACGCTAGACCCCGGGCGAAAGCCTGAGGACGCCCATGCACGATATCCGCGCCATCCGTGAGAACCCGACCGCCTACGCCGCCGCCCTGTCGCGCCGGCCGACGGTCAATGGCGACTCGGAAGTGGCGAAGATCATGGAGCTGGACGGAAAGGTCCGCGCCGCCATCCTGCGCAAGGAGCAGGGCGAACAGGCGCGCAACGCCAGGTCGAAAGAGATCGGCAAGGCTAAGGCGTCGAAGGACGAGGCGCTGGCCGCGAAGCTGATGGCCGAGGTCGCCGAGGCCAAGACGCTGATCGAGACCGCCGGCAAGGACGAGACCGAAGCCACCGCCGCGCGCGACGACCTGCTGGCGCGCCTGCCTAACATTCCGTTCGAGGACGTGCCGGAAGGCGCCGATGAGCACGGCAACAAGGAAGTCCGCCGCCACGGCGAGCCGCGCAAGTTCAACTACGCGCCCAAGGATCACGCCGACATCGGCGAGAAGATGGGCATGATGGATTTTGAAGCCGCCGCCCGCATGAGCGGCGCGCGCTTCGTGGTCCTGAAGAAGCATCTGGCCCGGATGGAGCGCGCGTTGACGCAGTTCATGCTGGACGTGCAGACGGAGCAGAATGGTTACGTCGAGCATGTCACGCCGTTGCTGGTGAAGCAGCAGGCGATGTATGGAACGGGTCAACTCCCGAAGTTCGAAGAGGACTTGTTCTCGACCATGACCCAAGAGGTCAGGCAGCAATTAGACCTGCTAACCACTTTGTCCGAGAACCTGGATCGTCATCGCGACGGCGGCGCAACCAATCCTCTAGACCGTGTTCACTCAGATTTCCTGAGGGCTGACCACAATCCGCTGCACAAAGATATCGAGGTGGCGCTACGAGGCCGTCATTACCTCATCCCCACCGCTGAAGTTTCGCTCACGAACATCTACCGCGAGCAGATCGTCGAGGGCGCCACGTTGCCCGTGCGCATGACCGCCGCCACACCTTGCTTCCGTTCGGAAGCAGGTAGCGCAGGCCGCGATACGAAAGGCATGATCCGGCAGCACCAGTTCATCAAGGTCGAGCTGGTGTCGATCACCACGCCGGAGGAGTCCGAGGCGGAGCATCAGCGCATGACGAAATGCGCCGAGGGCATTCTGGAGCGGCTGGAGCTGCCCTATCGCACGGTGCTGCTGTGCACGGGCGACATGGGCTTTGGCGCGCGCAAGACGTATGACCTCGAAGTGTGGCTGCCGTCGCAGAACACGTATCGCGAAATCTCGTCGTGCTCGAACTGCGGGGATTTCCAGGCGCGTCGCATGGACGCGAAGTTTCGCCGGGAGCAGGGCGCGAAGCCGGAGTTCGTGCACACGCTGAACGGCTCGGGCCTCGCCGTCGGCCGCACGCTGGTCGCCATCCTCGAAAACTACCAGCGCGAGGATGGCAAGGTGGACGTGCCGAAGGCGCTGATCCCGTACATGGGCGGGCTCGAAGTCATCGGGTAGGGACTCGTGCCTTGAGCACATCCTTCGAGACGATCGCATCGCGAGAGCGGTGCTGTTGACGCAATGTACCTGCGATCCCTCAGGATGAGCCCGGTGGGCATTGAGTCAGAAGAAATCTCACCACAGCCACCGGGCTCATCCTGAGGGATCGCAGGTACGCCGTTTCATCATTGGAACTTCACCGGTGCGATCGTCTCGAAGGATGTGCTTGTGGCGCATCGTGCTTTGCGCTGCGCACGAACAATGCCAGACTCGCGATGACCTTTGGTGGAGACCAGTAATGCTGCGTAATTTCGTTGCCGCGATATTTGCGGTGATTGCCGTTGCGTGCACGGCCCCTGCCTCGACAGATCAGGCCGAGGATCAGAAGCCGTTCATCGGCATCGAGGGCAAGCCGCTGGTGCTGGCGGATGGCACGATCGACAGTTCCGTTCAGGAGGCGCTCACGGCTGATCCGGCCGCGTGCGCGAAAGCCGGCGGCGAGCTGAAGCCCGTGTGCCGGATGCAACGGCCGATGTGCCTCATCACGTTCAGCGATGCGGGCAAGGCCTGTTCGGATGGATCAGACTGCGGCTCGGGCCGTTGCGTGGCGGGGCCGGCGGATATGCCTCCCCCGCTGCCCAGCGTGCCAGTGAAGGGCATCTGCGCGGCCACCAACGATCCGTGTGGCTGCTACCAGCGCATCGAGGATGGTTTGGCGCAGCCGACCATCTGTGTGGACTGATACTGGCGGAGGCTGGATCGCCATGAGCTTTTCACTGGCATGGTTTGCAGTGCACGGGATCGAGGCTGAGGACTTCCTCGATCGCGCGGGGTTCGACGACACCGGCGAACTCGACGAGTATTTCGAGGAACAGCATTCCGGCGGCGCCATCCCCGGTGGCTGGTATGTGATCGTCACCAGCGAGATCGGCCTGCTGGAGCCTGCGCGGCTGGCGCAGTGGTCGAAAGGCGGGCGTCTGGTCGCCGCCGTGATCCACGAGGACACCAGCAGCTCGCTGGCGATGGAATGGCATGACGGGCGGCAGGTCTGGTCCGTGTCGCATGACGGCAGCGAGGGCAGCGACCAGTTGGCGGTCGAGGGTCAGCTGCCTGACGTGTTCGAGGAACTGCACCAGGAAGCGGTGGCAGCACAGGCGGAGTCACGCAAGGAAGGCGGCGAACTGAACTTCGTGTTCGACATCCCGCTCGACCTTGCCGCCGAGATCACCGGCTTCCGGCATGACGAGATGGGCTTCGACGACGATATTCCGCCCTTCAACGCCCTGGAACGCATCCATATCGCCGAGTAGGGCGGGCGGCGACAGCGCAACATTTGACTCTGCGGCCGAAAGCGGCACGGAGTGCGCGTCATGGACGACACTGATCCTCGTTTCCAGGCCGCAAGGCTGGTGCTGGCGCTGCGCCAGGCCGGCGTGACGGACCATCGTGTCACCGAAGCGATCGAAAAGGCGCCGCGTCACCTGTTCGTGCCACGCCCGTTCGAGGATGTGGCGTGGGAAAACGTGGAGCTGCCGATCGATTGCGGACAGTCGATGACGCGCCCGGTCACCGTGGGCGTGATGCTGCAGGCTCTCGGCGCCGCGCGCGATCATACCGTGCTGGAGATTGGGACGGGGACGGGGTACGTCGCGGCCGTGCTGAGCCAGCTGGCTCGCCGGGTCTACAGCGTGGACCGCTATCGCACGCTGATCGACAAGGCCCGCGTCGCGCTGGAGCAGATGGGCGTCACCTCGCGCATCGAGCTGCGCCATGCCGATGGCTGGTTCGGCTGGCCGGAGGCGGCGCCGTTCGACCGGGTGCTGTTGATGGGATCGGCAGCCGTCGTACCGGAAGATATCGCCCGCCAGACCGCAGTCGGCGGCGTGGTCGTGATGCCAGTGGAGCGTGAGGGGCAGGGCGTCATTGTGCGCCTCGTGCGCCGGGACGATGGCGGGTTCGACGAGACGGTGGTCGCGCCGGGCGGTTTCGCGCCGCTACAGCCCGGAATTGCAAGGGAACTTTAGACGCAGGCGGCTTTAGCTTCCAGTAAGCAAGATTGGGGCAGTCTTCCCGGGCTTTAGAGGAGGATGGCCGGCGATGGCGCTTGGCTTGCGTGCATGCCTGTTTGTGTCCGCCGCGGCGGGTCTAGCGGCGTGCGCCAGCGATCCGGTGCGCCCGATCGCCACCATCGACTATCGCGGCGATGCGCCTGGCGCTCCCGCGCGCCAGCCACGCCAGCCTGTGATCATGGCCGATGCCACGCGGACCGCGCCGACAACGCCGATCGTGCCGCCGCAACATGTGCCGCCGGCAACGAACATCCCTTCGCGCGCGCCCGAGATGGATGGCTTCCAGCTGGTTGCGGACCTTGGGCCTTCGAACGGCGTGCCCGCCGTGGCGGAGGCCAAAAGCGTTGCGGTGCAGTCCGGTTCGCGACCCGGTGGCGCGCGGCGCCTGCCTGCGGACAATCCGTCGGCGCGGGCGATCGAGGTCCAGCCGCAGGATTCGCTCTACGACATTTCACGCCGCTATGCGGTGAACCTCCGCGCACTGATCGAGACCAACGGGCTGGAGCCGCCCTACATGCTGAACGCGGGCGATACCGTGTTCCTGCCGCCGCCGAACGTGCACGTCGTGCAGTCGGGCGAGACGCTCTATTCGGTGTCGCGCCGCTACAATGTCGATACGCGCTCACTGGCGCTGCTCAACAGCCTCGGCCGGCCGTGGACAGTCTGGCCCGGCGACGAGCTCCTCCTGCCGCCGCTCGCCCGCGACCAGGCGCGCGATGTGGTTCGTGAGCCGGTGAAGCCCGTGGCAGCACCGATCGCCGCTGTCGTTCCACCGCCCGCAGCGCCTTCGCTCAAGCCGGCGCAGCTCAAGGCTGCCGCGCCGAAGGCGGTTGCGCCCGATCCCGCAGGTCCGATCAGCCTTGCAGGCGCTGGCAGCGCGACGGTTCCGAAAGCGCCGCCCAAGGCGGTGACGCCACCCCCCCCTCCACCTCCTCCCGCAGCAAAGCCTGCTCCGCCACCGGTCACGACCAAGTCCACGCCGGCTGGTTCGGCCGGGCGGGAGTTCATCTGGCCGGTGTCCGGGCGGGTGCTGAAGGGCTTCGGGCCGGGCAGCGATGGCCAGCGGAATGACGGGGTGAACATCTCCGGCGTCAAAGGCTCCAACGTCCTGGCGGCCGCTGGCGGCGAGGTGGTCTATGCCGGTAGCGAGCTTGCCGGGTTCGGTAACCTTGTCCTGATCCGCCATCCGGGCGGGTGGGTGACGGCCTACGCCCACGCCGACACCATGCTGGTGCAGGAGGGTGACCTAGTGAAGCAGGGGCAGGCGATCGCCACGGTGGGCTCCACCGGCAATGCCGGCTCCCCGCAGGTCCATTTCGAGCTGCGCAAAGGCAAGGAGCCGGTGGATCCATCGGTGCATTTGCCGCCACTTCAAGGCTGACAGGCGTCCGTCCGGACAGAATTCCGTGCATTGCCAAGGGGGGCGCTCCCGATATAGTCCGCCCGCCATGAACTCCCCCTGTCCTGGCGGGAGTGTCGAAAGATTCCCACGGAGACCTGATGCTGCCGATTCCGATGTTCTTCCAGGCTGCTGCCCCCGCGGCGGCCGGAGCTGCCCCCGGCGGCGACATGATGATGAGCCTGCTGCTGCCCATCGGCATGATCGTGATCTTCTACTTCCTGCTGATCCGTCCGCAGAACCAGCGCATGAAGAAGCACCGCGCCATGATCGCGGCGATGAAGAAGGGTGACACTGTCATCACGCAGGGCGGCATCATCGGCCGCATCTTCAAGATCACCGACGAGGAAGTGACCATCGACACGGGCGAAGGCGGCAAGCTGCGCATCGTGCGCGGCATGATCGTTGACGTGAAGAACCGTGACGGCGCCGCCGCTCCGGCCAACGACGTCAAGGAAAGCTAGAGCTTCCCATGCTGCTGCGTTTTGCCCCCTGGAAGGTGGTGCTGCTGGTCGGGACGCTCCTGCTCGGCACGCTGATGGCCCTTCCGAACGTACTGACGCCCGAACAGCGGGCCTCTTACTTCGGCTGGTGGCCGACGCAGCCGCTGAAGCTGGGCCTCGACCTCAAGGGTGGCGCGTCCATCTCGCTTGAGCTCGACCCGGCCGAACTGCGCGTCAACGAGATGCGCAACGTCAACCGCATGGTCGGCGACAAGCTGCGCGAAACGCCGCTGATCCCGGTGCGTGAGCGCACGCCGCAAGCTGACTCCGTGCTCGTGCGCGTCGCTAATGCGGACGACACGCAGCGCGCCATGGATCGCCTGAAAACGCTCGGTGGATCGGACGTCTACACGATCACCCGCCGCGCCGACGGCGCCATAGAGGTCAAGTTCACCGAGGCGCACTTCAAGAAGCTGCAGGTCGACGCCATCAACGCCTCGCGCGAGGCCGTTGAACGCCGCGTCGACAACAAGGGCCTGACCGAGCCGTCGATCACCAAACAGGGCGATGCGCGCGTGCTGGTCGAGGTTCCCGGCATGACGGCCGGCGAGGTGGATGACCTTGTCGCGACGCTGACGCAGACCGGCGTGCTTACCTTCAACATGGTCGATGTGAAGGCCAATCCGGCCGACTACACGCTGGGCGTGCCGCGGAACAACCGCATCCTGCTTCCGAACGTGGAAGAGGGCGCTGCGCCGCAGGTCCTGATGCTGGACAACATCATCACCGGCAGCGACCTCTCCGGAGCCAACCAGTCCCAGGACCAGTATGGCCAGCCCGCCATTGCCTTCACGCTGCATGGTCCGGGCGCGCAGAGGTTCGGCAAGGCGACAAGCGCCAACATCGGCGTGCCGTTCGCCATCGTGCTCGACAACCGCATCGTTTCCGCGCCGACCATCCAGTCGGCGATCACGGGCGGCAGCGGCCAGATCACCGGCAACTTCTCGATGCAGGAGGCCGAGCGCCTCGCGATCGTGCTGCGCTCCGGCGCGCTGCCGGCCAAGCTTCAGGTGGTGGAACGCCGCGTGGTGGACGCCAGCCTCGGCGCAGACTCCATCCGCGCGGGCGTGATGTCCTCGATCGTGGGTGTGGCGCTGGTCGCGGTCTTCATGATCGGCATCTACGGCCTGCTCGGCGTGTTCGCCGTGGTGGCGCTGCTGCTGAACATGGTGATGATGATCGGCGTGCTGTCGATGTTCGGCGCTACGCTGACGCTGCCGGGTATCGCGGGCATCCTGCTCACCATGGGCATGGCGGTCGACTATAACGTGCTGATCTTCGAGCGTATCCGCGAGGAGAAGCGGGCCGGGCGCTCGCCGATGACCTCGGTGGAAGCCGGCTATGAGCACGCGATGGCGACCATCGTCGACGCCAACGTCACCCACGTGGTGGCGGCGGGGGTCATGATGGCGGCGCTGGCGGACGGCGGCGGCCCGGTGAAGGGATTCGCCCTGACCCTGCTGATCGGGGTGCTGACCTCGATGTTCACGGCGGTCATCGTCGCCCGCTGGATGATGTCGATCTGGCTGCGGACCTTCCGTCCGAAGTGGATTCCGATCTGATTTTTAAGGGGTGGGGAATGCTGAATGGGCAGTAGGGAAGCGTCCTTCTGCCATTTTTCCGGGCCAACTCCCTGAAAAGCCACTCCCTATTCCCTATTCTCTACTCCCCTCGCACGGCGCACTTTTCCCATGGACTGGCGTGCCCCTTTGCCTTAGACGGTCCCGTCCAAACCCCGGAATCTCATGAAAACGCCCACCGGCAGCCCCGAGAGTACGTCCGCCAATCCGCCGAAAAAGCGGGTCGGACCATTCACGTTCATCAGCCAGGTGCGCTCCGAAGCGCGCAAGGTGACCTGGACGTCGTTCCCGGAACTGCGCGCCGCGTCGATCATGGTTGTGATCATGGTTCTGGTGGCTGCCGTCTTCTTCTACGCCACGGATTCCATTGTGAAAGTTCTGGTCTGGCTGCTGACAGGCATCACGACGGGAGGCACGCCGACCAATGGCTGATGCACGCTGGTATATCGTCCACGCCTACTCGAACTTCGAGAAGAAGGTGGCCTCCACGATCCGCGAACAGGCGGACATGCAGGGCCTGACCGACCTGATCGAGGAAATCGAAGTCCCGACCGAGGAAGTCGTCGAGGTCGTTCGCGGCCGCAAGCGCACGGTCGAGCGCCGTCACATGCCGGGCTATGTCCTGGTCAAGATGAAGATGACGGACGAGGCCTACCACCTCATCAAGAACACCCCGAAGGTCACGGGCTTCCTCGGCGCTGAAGGCGGCAAGAAGCCCCTGCCGGTGCCGCAGAAGGAAGTCGACCAGATCCTCGGCAAGATCGAAGCCGGCGCTGCTGCTCCGACGCGTCCGAAGATGCAGTTCGAGATCGGCGAGAAGGTCAAGGTTACCGATGGTCCGTTCGCCTCGTTCGAAGGCGCGGTGGACTCCATCGACGAAGACACGGGCCGCCTGAAGGTGACCGTCTCGATTTTCGGCCGGGCCACCCCGGTCGACCTGGAATACGGTCAGGTCCAGAAGGCCTGATCTATCAGCCGCCGGACTGTTTCCGGCAAAACGCGTGGGAGGTTAGCCGCCGAACCACGCATTCCCAGGCTGGAGGCTCCTTTCGGAGCTGAAGGTCGTATTCGCACGTGAGGGAAACATGGCGAAGAAACTGTTGGGGAGCCTGAAGCTTCAGGTTCCCGCCGGAGCGGCAAACCCGTCTCCGCCGATCGGCCCCGCTCTCGGTCAGCGCGGCATCAACATCATGGAATTCTGCAAGGCGTTCAACGCCCGTACCGCGCAGGAACAGAAGGGTACGCCCCTTCCCGTGGTGATCACGTATTACCAGGACAAGTCGTTCACCTTCGAGATCAAGTCGCCGCCGGCGTCCTACTTCCTGAAGCAAGCGGCGAAGATCCAGTCCGGCTCGAAGCTGCCGGGCCGCGACAGCCCGGGCACGGTCACGATGGACCAGTGCCGCGAGATCGCGAAGAAGAAGCTCAAGGACCTGAACACGAACGACGTGGATCAGGGCGCCAAGATCATCGCCGGCTCGGCCCGCGCGATGGGTCTCACGGTCACGGGAGCTTAATCACATGGCACTCGGAAAACGCACGACCGCGATCCGCAAGAACGTCGACCCGACCAAGGTCTACAAGGTCACCGACGCCGTGAAGATCGTCAAAGGCAACGCGAAAGCGAAGTTCGACGAGACGATCGAGATCGCCGTCAACCTCGGTATCGACCCGAAACAGGCGGACCAGAACGTCCGTGGCGTCGTCAACCTGCCGGCCGGCACCGGCCGCACGGTGCGCGTCGCCGTGTTCGCTCGCGACAAGAAAGCCGACGAAGCCCGCGCCGCCGGCGCTGACATCGTTGGCGCTGAAGACCTGTTCGAAACGGTCAACGGCGGCAAGGTCGACTTCGACCGCGTCATCGCCACGCCGGACATGATGGGCCTCGTCGGCCGTCTCGGTAAGGTGCTCGGCCCGAAGGGCATGATGCCGAACCCGAAAGTCGGCACCGTCACGCCGAACGTCGCGCAGGCAGTCAAAGACGCCAAGGGCGGCTCGGTCGAGTTCCGCGCCGAGAAAACGGGCATCATCCACGCTGGCGTGGGCAAGGCCTCGTTCTCGGAAGCTGACATCGAGAAGAACGTCCGCGCGTTTGTGGGCGCGCTCGTGAAGGCCCGCCCGTCGGGCGCCAAAGGCACGTACGTCAAGAAGATCGCGATCTCCTCGACGATGGGCCCGGGCGTCTCGATCGACGTGACCGACGTCTCGCAGACTGCGGCTTCGTAAGCCTCGTCTGACGACTGGAATTGCGAAGGCCGGCGGAGCAATCCGCCGGCCTTTGTGTTTTGGCTGTGGCGTGGGCAGACTGCGTGCTCGGGAGCACGAGGCAGGCATGCGCGATATCTACCAGATGGGTGAACGCGCGGGGGCGCTGCTGAAGGCGCGCGGCGAGAAGGTCGCGGTTGGCGAAACGTCGGCGGGCGGACTGGTCTCGGCGAGCCTGCTCGCAGTGCCGGGTGCATCCGCTTACTTCGCCGGTGGCGCCATCACCTATTCGGCGCGGTCGATCACTGGGCTTGCGGGGATCTCGCTGGACGAGATGCGGGCGAGGGGAATCCGCTCCAGTTCGGAGCCGTATGCCGAGATGCTCGCGGAAGCGATCCGCCAGCGGCATGGCGGCGTGACCTGGGGGCTGTCGGAAACCGGTGCCGCGGGGCCGGGCGGCAATGGCTATGGCGATGCGTCGGGGCATACCTGCATGGCGGTGGCGGGGCCTGTGCGTATCGTGCGAACGCTGGAAACGAGGCTCGAGCACAGGGTCGAGAACATGTGGCGCTTTGCGGAGGCCACGCTGGCGTTGCTGGTCGAAGTTCTTGAGGGAGCGCCCCGGTCAACGTGAAGCTGGCCTGATCCGTCGCTGCCGGTGTCGGTTCGAGGCGGGCTGCAGCGTCCTTGGGAAAACGGGAGGGATCGATGCTCTACGCCATGCTGGCTTATCACGTTGAAGGCGTGATTACGGCCATGTCGCCGGTGGAGGACGATGCGCTCATGGAGGGGCTGCATCGGGTTCACGACCGCTTGCATGACGAGGGCAAGCTCGGGCCTGCAGCGCGGCTCGTGGCGACGGGCAGGGCGGTGACGGTCCGGGGTGGGGTCGCGATGGACGGGCCGTTCGCCGAGACGAAGGAGGCGCTGCTCGGGTTCTACGTGCTGGACTGTGCGAGCCTGGAAGACGCGATCCAGGCGGCGAAGGACCTGCAGCGGAACAACCCCTCGGCAGTCTACGAGCTGCGGCCGATCCAGCTCTATCTCCCGGGCGTAGTCATTCCGGTGACCGCCGAGCCGTGACCCAAGGCCGGTCTGGGACCATCGCTTTTCCCGGGAGGCCTGCCTGGAACGTTCACTCGACCCTTTTCGCGAAGGCGACCGCGTCCGATGGCGCTGGGGTGCTCATATGGCGGAAGGGGTCGTGCGCGAGGTGCATACCGCGCGGGTCGAGCGGACCATCAAGGGCACGCGGATCGTCCGGAACGGGGAGCCCGACAATCCCGCTTATCTGATAGTGCAGGCTTCAGGCGCGCAGGTCCTGAAGCGGCATTCCGAAGTGTCTCGCTGGGATGGGTGAGTCCCAGGTTCCGAAAGGGCTTGTGGAGGGGCAAGGGATTTCCCATTTGACCGCTTGCCGTGGATGGACCCCTCCAATTTCCCCCAATTTGGCTGGCCGGATCAGCATTCCTGCAAAAAGCAAGAGGGTGCTTGCCAAAGAGCTGTTCGGGGGTCTATACGCTGCGGCTGGACGGGAGATTCGTTAACACGAGCCTCCCGTTTCTCGTCCGAGATTGCAGGTGGAGCCACTTCGAAAAGCCAGCTAACTAACTGGTTTTGCTCTTTAATTTCCTGTATGAGACGGGGTGTGACGGGATAGGGACCGCAGTTTTTCCAAGGAAAAACGGCGTCGCCCTGTAGTTCGTTTTCGCCTCGGGACGGGGGCACGTTGGTCGGCAGACCCACGCGCCCTCTCCGAACTGACCGGTAGCCTCTCACGGGTTTCGGTCGTCTGGAAGGGTGAAACGGCTGCTGGTCCTGCGTGCGCTTCCTGGGGCGATCGGAATTGTCCGGTTGTCCAACCTGGAGACCGCATATGGATAAAGCTGGAAAAGCGGTGGCGCTGGAGGCCTACAAACAGGTCTTCGCCGACGCCGGCGTGATCGTTGTCACGCAATATTCCGGATTGACCGTGCGCGAGCTCACGGATCTGCGCACGAAGCTCAAGGCCGAAGGCGCAAATCTGAAGGTCATCAAGAACCGGCTCGCGAAAATCGCGCTGGACGGCAAGGGCGGTGAAGCTGCGGGGGCGATGTTCGTCGGCCCGGTGGCGGTTGCCTTCTCGCCGGACCCGGTTGCGGCTTCGAAAGTCGTGGCGGACTTCGCCAAGACGAACGAGAAACTCGTTCTCATTGGCGCTCTCATGGGCGACCAGGTGCTCGACCAGAATGGCGTGAAGCAACTCGCTTCGCTGCCGTCGCTGGACCAGCTCCGTGGCAAGATCATCGGCCTCATCCAGGCTCCGGCGACGAAGATCGCTGGTGTCGTGGCTGCGCCGGCGGCTCAGCTCGCTCGTGTTGTTGGCGCTTACGCCAGCAAGGACGCCGCCTAAGACCTGCTTGCAGACGAACAATCCGTAGTCACACACCCCGAACTCGTAGGAACCTGAAATGTCCAAACTTGATAAAATCGTTGAAGACCTGTCGTCGCTGACCGTTCTCGAAGCCGCCGACCTCGCCAAGCTTCTCGAAGAGAAGTGGGGCGTCTCGGCTGCCGCTCCGGTCGCCGTCGCTGCTGGCCCCGCCGCTGGCGGCGCTGCTGCCCCGGCTGCTGAAGCCCAGACCGAATTCAACGTCATCCTGAAGGATGCCGGCGACAAGAAGATCAACGTGATCAAAGTCGTTCGCGAAATCGTGCCGTCCCTCGGCCTGAAAGAAGCGAAAGACCTCGTCGAAGCTGCTCCGAAACCCGTCAAGGAAGGCGTGTCGAAGGAAGAAGCCGAGACCATCAAGAAGAAGCTGGAAGAGACCGGCGCCAAGGTCGAAATCAAGTAAGGCCTTGTTCGCGTCGCCGGAGGGCAGGGCTCTCCGGCGGCGCGTGCTGCCTTCGATCCCCAATGCGCAGGAGGGGGTTGACGGCGGTGGTAGAGTTCTACCGGCGGACTGGAAACAGGACGTCCCCGCGCACCGGATACTAACGGTCCAACGGCGCCTCCCGGCCATCACGGGTGGAAGCTGCGGCCCAGAAAAAGCGAGCTGACCAGCACATGGCTCTGTCGTTCACGGCAAAGAAGCGTATTCGGAAGTCTTACGGCGAGATCCAGGATTCAGTGCAGATGCCGAACCTCATCGAGGTTCAGCGCGCCTCCTATGAACAATTCCTCCAGATGCACACCCACGCGGACAAGCGCGATGCGGATGGCCTCGAGGCCGTGTTCAAGTCGGTCTTCCCGATCAAGGACTTCTCCGACCGCGCTGTCCTCGAATACATCTCGTACGAGTTCGAGCAGCCGAAGTTCGACGTCCAGGAGTGCATGCAGCGCGACCTGAACTTCGCAGCCCCGCTGAAAGTCAAACTGCGCCTCATCGTCTTCGAAACGGACGAAGAGACCGGCGCCAAGTCTATCAAGGACATCAAGGAACAGGACGTCTATCTCGGCGACATCCCGCTGATGACGGACAAGGGCACGTTCATCATCAACGGCACCGAGCGCGTCATCGTCTCGCAGATGCACCGCTCGCCGGGCGTCTTCTTCGACCACGACAAGGGCAAGACCCACGCGTCGGGCAAGCTGCTGTTCGCCGCTCGCGTGATCCCGTACCGCGGCTCGTGGCTCGACTTCGAATTCGACGCCAAGGACATCCTGCACGTCCGTATCGACCGCAAGCGCAAACTGCCGGCCACCGTGCTGCTGCAGGCGCTCGGCTATGGCGGCACCAAGATCCTCGACACGTTCTACAACAAGGTCACCTACAAGCTCGACAAGGCCGGCTGGGTCACGGGCTTCTCGGCTGACCGCTGGAAAGGCGTGCGCCCCGAGTTCGACCTGATCGACAAGAAAACCGGCAAGGTCGTCTTCCAGGCCGGCAAGAAGATCACCCCGGTCAAGGCCAAGAAGGCCGAAGCCGATGGCCTGCAGGACATCCTGGTCCCGTCGACCTTCCTCGAGAACCGCTACATCGGCGAAGACGTGGTCAACGCCGCGACCGGCGAGATCTACGCCGAAGCTGGCGACCAGCTGACGGAAGAGTCGGTTGCCGCCCTGCGCGACGCCAAGGTCAAGTCCGTGCAGCTGCTCGACACCGAGGGCGACAACGCCCGCGGCCCGTGGCTGCGCAACACGCTGAAGGTCGACAAGGCCACGTCGCGCATCGACGCGCTGTCCGACATCTACCGCGTCATGCGCCCCGGCGAACCGCCGACGCTCGAAGCCGGCGAGGCCCTGTTCGGCCAGCTGTTCTTCGACGCAGAGCGTTATGACCTCTCGGCCGTCGGCCGCGTGAAGATGAACATGCGTCTCGGCCTCGATGCTCCGGACACGCAGCGCGTGCTGCGCGAGGAAGACATCATCGCCGTCATGCGCACCGTGCTCGACCTGAAGGACGGCAAGGGCGAAGTCGACGACATCGACAACCTCGGCAACCGCCGCGTCCGTTCGGTGGGCGAGCTGCTCGAGAACTCGTTCCGCGTCGGCCTGGTCCGCATGGAGCGTGCGATCAAGGAGCGCATGTCGTCGGTCGATATCGACACCGTCATGCCGCACGACCTGATCAACGCGAAACCGGTGGTCGCGGCTGTCCGCGAATTCTTCGGCTCCTCGCAGCTCTCGCAGTTCATGGACCAGACGAACCCGCTCTCCGAGATCGCGCACAAGCGTCGTCTCTCGGCGCTCGGACCGGGTGGTCTGACGCGCGAGCGCGCCGGCTTCGAGGTGCGCGACGTGCACCCGACGCACTACGGCCGCATCTGCCCGATCGAAACGCCGGAAGGCCCGAACATCGGCCTGATCAACAACCTCGCGACGCACGCCCGCATCAACAAGTACGGCTTCATCGAGAGCCCGTACCGGAAGGTGAAGGACGGCAAGCTGACGCCGGAAGTGAAATACCTCTCGGCGATGGAAGAGCAGCGCTACTCGATCGCGCAGGCCAACGCGAAGATGGACAACAAGGGCGCGCTGACGAACGAGTTCGTCAACGCCCGTGTCGGTCCGGCGCGCGACGCCATGCTCGTTGCCCGTAACGACATCGAATACATCGACGTGTCGCCCAAGCAGGTCGTGTCGGTTCCCGCGGCGCTTATCCCGTTCCTCGAGAACGACGACGCCAACCGCGCGCTGATGGGCTCGAACATGCAACGTCAGGCGGTTCCGCTGATCCAGACCGACGCCCCGCTCGTGGGCACCGGCCTGGAAGGCATCGTTGCGCGTGACAGCCGTGCAGCGGTTTCTGCCCGTCGCGGCGGCGTGATCGAACAGGTCGACGCGACCCGTATCGTCGTGCGCGCCACGGAGGGTCTCGATAGCTCCAAGTCGGGCGTCGATATCTATCGTCTCGCCAAGTACCAGCGTTCGAACCAGAACACCTGCATCAACCAGCGCCCGATCGTGAAGGTTGGCGACAAGGTGACGGCGGGCGACATCATCGCTGACGGTCCCTCGACCGATCTCGGCGAACTGGCGCTCGGCCGGAACGTGCTCGTCGCGTTCATGCCGTGGAATGGCTACAACTTCGAAGACTCGATCCTGATCTCCGAGCGCATCGTGCGCGACGACGTTTTCACCTCGATCCACATCGAGGAATTCGAAATCGCCGCCCGTGACACCAAGCTCGGACCGGAAGAGATCACCCGCGACATCCCGAACGTCGGTGAGGAAGCCCTGCGCAACCTCGACGAAGCGGGCATCGTGGCTGTCGGCGCCGAAGTGATGGCGGGCGACATCCTCGTCGGCAAGGTTACGCCGAAGGGCGAATCGCCCATGACGCCGGAAGAGAAGCTCCTCCGCGCCATCTTCGGCGAGAAGGCTTCGGACGTGCGCGACACCTCGCTGCGCATGCCTCCGGGCGCCACCGGCACCGTCGTGGAAGTCCGCGTGTTCAACCGTCACGGCGTGGACAAGGACCAGCGCGCCCTCCAGATCGAGCGTGAGCAGATCGACCAGCTCATGACCGACAAGGAAGACGAGATGGCGATCATCGAGCGTGACGCGCTTTCGCGTCTGCGCACGATGCTGCTCGGCCAGAAAGCCGTCGCCCGCGGCGGCAAGAAGACCGACATCACCGAGGAGTTCCTCGCTGAGCACGCCCCGGCTGACCTGTGGAAGATCGGCGTCGATGACGATGGCGTCGATGCCCAGCTCAAAGCGCTGAAAGGCTCCTACGAGGACTCGGTTGCCCTGATCGAAGCCCGCATCGCGGACAAGATCGAGAAAGTGCAGCGCGGCGACGATCTGCCCCCGGGCGTCATGAAGGTCGTGAAGGTCTTCGTGGCCGTGAAGCGCAAGCTTCAGCCGGGCGACAAGATGGCCGGCCGTCACGGCAACAAGGGTGTCATCTCGAAGATCAACCCGCTCGAAGACATGCCGTACCTGGATGACGGCACGGCGGTCGACATCGTCCTGAACCCGCTGGGCGTGCCTTCGCGCATGAACGTCGGTCAGATCCTCGAAACTCACATGGGCTGGGCCTGTGCGGGTATCGGCAAGATGATCGACGCGGCTCTGAAAGAGTACCGTCACGATCACGACGGCAAGGCGCTCCAGAAAGCCCTGCGCGATGCGTATGGCGAGGAAGAAGAGCTGCCGAAGTCGAACGACGAGCTGGAAGAACTCGCGAGCAACCTCGTGAAGGGCGTTCCGATCGCGACGCCGGTGTTCGACGGCGCGGACGAGGACGACATCGCGGCCATGCTGAAGAAAGCCGGCTACGACACGTCGGGTCAGGTTTACCTGAACGATGGCCGCACGGGCGAGCGTTTCACCCGCAAGGTCACGGTGGGCTACAAGTATCTGCTCAAGCTCCACCACCTGGTGGACGAGAAGATCCACGCCCGTTCGACCGGCCCGTACTCGCTCGTCACCCAGCAACCGCTGGGCGGCAAGGCGCAGTTCGGCGGCCAGCGCTTCGGCGAGATGGAGGTGTGGGCGCTCGAAGCCTACGGCGCCGCCTACACGCTGCAGGAGATGCTCACGGTCAAGTCGGACGACACGGCCGGCCGCGCCAAGGTCTACGAGGCGATCGTTCGTGGCGACGACAACTTCGAAGCCGGCATCCCGGAATCCTTCAACGTTCTCGTCAAGGAGATGCGTTCGCTGGGTCTCAACGTCGAGCTGCTCGAGTCCGAGCCTGAAGCTGCGGAGGAGGGCGCCGACTCCTGACCTGCACGGTTACCGGGACGACGCCTGCCTTTCGCAATGAATATCCGTGGAGCCTGAGGGCTCCACGGTCACCCCAAGAGGGAGACTACTAGGATGAGCCAGGAAATTACCAACCTGTTCAGCCCCAACACGCCGGTTCCGACGTTTGAGGCCATCCGTATCGCCATCGCCAGCCCGGAAGAGATCCGGAAGTGGTCGTCGGGCGAGATCAAGAAGCCGGAAACGATCAACTACCGCACGTTCAAGCCGGAGCGTGACGGCCTGTTCTGCGCCCGCATCTTCGGGCCGATCAAGGATTACGAGTGCCTGTGCGGCAAGTACAAGCGCATCAAGTATCGCGGCGTGACCTGCGAGAAGTGCGGCGTTGAAGTGACGCTCGCCCGCGTCCGTCGCGAGCGCATGGGCCACATCGAGCTGGCCGCCCCGGTCGCCCACATCTGGTTCCTGAAGTCGCTGCCGTCGCGCATCTCGCTGATGCTGGACATGGCGCTGAAGGATGTGGAGCGCGTGCTCTACTTCGAAAGCTATGTCGTCACCGAGCCGGGCGTGACCTCGCTCAAGGAAAAGCAGCTCCTCACTGAAGAGGAGTACATGCAGAAGCAGGAAGAGTTCGGCGAAGACGCGTTCACCGCCCAGATCGGCGCCGAAGCTGTCCGCGAACTGCTGAAGGGCTACGACCTCGAAGCCGAGGCTGATCGCCTGCGCGTCGAGCTGTCCGAAGCCACCGGCGAGCTGAAGCCGAAGAAGATCGCCAAGCGCCTCAAGCTGGTCGAGAGCTTCATCGCGTCGGGCTGCCGCCCGGAATGGATGGTGCTGACGATCGTGCCGGTCATCCCGCCGGACCTGCGCCCGCTGGTGCCGCTCGATGGCGGCCGCTTCGCGACGTCGGATCTCAACGATCTCTATCGCCGCGTGATCAACCGTAACAACCGCCTCAAGCGCCTGATGGAGCTCCGCGCGCCGGACATCATCATCCGCAACGAAAAGCGGATGCTGCAGGAATCCGTGGACGCGCTGTTCGACAACGGCCGTCGCGGCCGCGTCATCACAGGCACCAACAAGCGCCCGCTGAAGTCGCTGTCCGACATGCTGAAAGGCAAACAGGGCCGCTTCCGCCAGAACCTGCTCGGCAAGCGCGTCGACTATTCGGGCCGTTCGGTCATCGTCGTCGGTCCGGAACTCAAGCTGCACCAGTGCGGCCTGCCGAAGAAGATGGCGCTCGAACTGTTCAAGCCGTTCATCTACGCGCGTCTCGACGCCAAGGGTCTCGCCGGCACGGTGAAGGCCGCGAAGAAACTCGTCGAAAAAGAAAAGCCGGAAGTCTGGGACATCCTCGAGGAAGTCATCCGCGAGCACCCGGTCCTGCTGAACCGCGCGCCGACGCTCCACCGTCTGGGCATCCAGGCGTTCGAGCCGAAGCTGATCGAGGGCAAGGCCATCCAGCTGCACCCGCTGGTCTGCGCCGCCTTCAACGCCGACTTCGACGGCGACCAGATGGCCGTGCACGTCCCGCTGAGCATGGAAGCCCAGCTGGAAGCGCGCGTGCTGATGATGTCGACCAACAACATCCTCTCGCCCGCCAACGGCCGCCCGATCATCGTGCCGTCGCAGGACATCGTTCTCGGCCTCTATTACCTGTCGATCGAACGCGACAAGGAACTGGGCGAGGGCATGATGTTCTCGGACCTGGCCGAGATCGAGCATGCGCTTTCGGCCGGCAAAGTCTCGCTGCACGCCAAGATCAAGGCGCGCTTCCCGACCAAGGACGAGAACGGCAAGGATGTGGTGAAGGTCTACAACACCACGCCGGGCCGCATGATGATCGCTGACTGCCTGCCGCGCGAACACGGCATGGATCCGACTGTCGCCGGCGAGCTGATGACCAAGAAGGCCGTCGGCAAGCTGATCGACATCGTCTACCGGAACTGCGGCCAGAAGGCGACGGTCATCTTCTGCGACCGCGTCATGGCTCTCGGCTTCCGCGAAGCTGCGCGCGCCGGCATCTCGTTCGGCAAGGATGACATGGTCATTCCGAAGGCGAAGGACAAACTGGTCGCCGACACCCGCAAGCTGGTGAACGAGTACGAGCGTCAGTATGCTGACGGTCTCATCACGCGCGGTGAGAAGTTCAACAAGGTCGTCGACGCCTGGTCCGCCTGCACGGACAAGGTCGCCGACGCCATGATGGACGCCGCCGGCTCGACAACGGGCGACATGAACTCGGTGTTCATGATGGCCCACTCGGGCGCGCGTGGTTCGAAGAACCAGATGAAGCAGCTCGCTGGCATGCGCGGCCTGATGGCCAAGCCGTCGGGCGAGATCATCGAGACGCCGATCGTGTCGAACTTCAAGGAAGGCCTCACCGTTCTCGAGTACTTCAACTCGACGCACGGCGCGCGTAAGGGCCTCGCCGACACGGCGCTCAAGACGGCAAACTCGGGCTACCTCACGCGTCGTCTCGTCGACGTCGCGCAGGACTGCATCATCACCGAGGAAGACTGCGGCACCGACAAGGGCATCACGCTCACGGCGGTCATGGAAGGCGCGGACGTCATCGTCTCGCTCGCCGACCGCACGCTCGGTCGCACCACGGCGGAAGACGTCAAGCACCCGAACACCGGCGCGATCATCGCTCCGGCCAACACCTATCTGGACGAGGAAATCGCCGCCCAGATCGACAAGGCCGGCGTTGACAGCATCCTGGTCCGCTCGGTGCTGACCTGCGAATGCCGCAATGGCACCTGCGCCTCGTGCTACGGTCGCGACCTCGCTCGCGGCACGCGCGTCAACGTCGGTGAAGCTGTCGGCGTTATCGCCGCGCAGTCGATCGGCGAACCGGGCACGCAGCTCACGATGCGTACGTTCCACATCGGCGGCGCCGCGCAGGTTACGACGGAAAGCTCGCTCGAAGCCGCTTTCGACTCGACGGTGCGTTTCGAGAACGGCGCGGTCGTCAAACGCGACGACGGCACCTACGTGGTCAACGGTCGCTCGATGGAGGTCAAACTCATCGACGCCGACGGCCGTATCCGCCAGACGTTCAAGCCGGTCTACGGCGCGCGTCTGCGCTACGGCGACAACGACAAGGTGAAGCGTGGCGAGCGTGTGGCCGACTGGGATCCGTTCGCGACCCCGATCGTCACCGACCTCGCCGGCAAGGTGAAGTTCGAGGACCTGATCGAGGGCGTCACGACCCGCGACGAGACCGACGAAGCCACCGGCATCGCCAACAAGGTGGTGATCGATGCCCGCACGGGCACGAAGAAGCAGGAACTCAAGCCTGCGATCGTGCTGGTCGATGACAACGGCAACCCGATCAAGCACACGGGCGGCATGCAGGCGCGCTACTTCCTGCCGATCGACGCCATCCTGTCGGTTGGTGAAGGTGACGACGTTCGCCCCGGCGACACGCTGGCGCGTGTCCAGACCGGCGGCGCGACGACCCGCGACATCACGGGCGGTCTGCCGCGCGTGGCCGAGCTGTTCGAAGCCCGCCGTCCGAAGGATCACGCGATCATTGCCGACATCACCGGCAAGGTCGAATTCGGCCGCGACTACAAGAACAAGCGTCGCGTCCGCATCGTGCCTGAGGCCGAGGGCGAAGAGCCGATGGAATATCTGGTGCCAAAAACCAAGCACCTGATGGTCCAGGAAGGCGACATGCTGAAGAAGGGCGAATACCTGCTCGAGGGCAACCCCGCGCCGCAGGACATTCTCACCATCCTCGGCGTCGAGGCGCTGGCCGACTATCTCGTGAACGAGATCCAGAAGGTCTACCGCCTGCAGGGCGTGCCGATCGACGACAAGCACATCGAAGTCATCGTCAGCCAGATGCTGAAGAAGGTGGAGATCTCCGACGGCGGCTCGACCACGCTGCTGAACGGCGAGGCTGTCGACTCGCTGGAGTTCGAGGAAGCCAACGCTGCGGCGATCAAGGCCGGTCGCGAGCCCGCCAAGGGCACGCGCATCCTGCTGGGCATCACCAAGGCCTCGTTGCAGACGCGTTCGTTCTTCTCGGCGGCGTCCTTCCAGGAAACCACCCGCGTCCTCACGGAAGCGGCGATCCAGGGCAAGGTCGATCCGCTCGAGGGCCTCAAGGAGAACGTCATCGTCGGCCGTCTCATCCCGGCCGGCACCGGCGGCGCGCTGCGGAAATACCGCAAGCTCGCTGGCGATCGCGACGTGCGCCTGAAGGAACAGCGCAAGGTCAACCAGCCGGTCCCGGCGCTTCCGCCGGCCGAGTAGGGCAGACCTCAACATCCAGAACAGGGCGGCGGGCGAAAGTCCGCCGCCTTTGTTTTTGGCGACGGGAGGCTGGCAGCGGTCTTCTTACATGCGCGGTTTCCGCTTCCACGAAAGCCAGCCTAGACTGCCTTCAGGTCCACAAGGGAAAGACATGCGCGCCAGCCTGATGTTTGCGTTCGCGCTGGCCGCGTGTTCGCCGCAGCCTCCGGCGCCTACACCGGTTGCGCCGCCGGCGGGCGTCCCGCTGTCCGCCAGGCTCCTCGATGACACGCGCATCCTGTCGGCTGACGACATGGAAGGGCGGTTGGTTGGTTCGCCCGGTGGGGAGAAGGCGCGCGCCTATATCCTCGGGCGGTTCCAGGAGATCGGTCTGGCGCCAGCTTATGGCGATGACTTCGTCAATCCCTTCCCGTTCAACCGGGCAGGGCAGGTGAACACCGGCGCCAACCTGGTGGGGCTCATTCCGGGAACGGGCGGGTCGGACCGGTCGCTGGTCGTGATGGCGCATTACGACCATCTCGGCGTGGTCGACGGCCAGCTGTATAACGGAGCCGACGACAATGCCTCGGGCGTCGCTACGCTCCTGATGATCGCCGCCTCCCTGAAACAGGTTGCCCCGAAGCACGACGTGATCCTGGCCGTGGTGGATGGCGAGGAGGGCGGTATGCGCGGGTCGCGGGCCATGGTGGCGGACCCGGCCTTCAAGCCGCTGCTCGACCGGACCGTGCTGGCGGTGAATTTCGACATGATCAGCCGAAACGACAAGAACGAGCTTTACGCGTCCGGGGCCCACCATTTTCCCTGGCTGAAGCCCCGGCTGGAGGCCATCGCAAAGGAAGCCAAAGTGACCCTGCGACTCGGTCACGATGCGCCGGAGCCCCAGGTCGATGACTGGACCAGCCAGTCCGACCATGCAGCTTTTCACCTGATCGGCCGTCCGTGGGTGTATTTCGGGGTCGAGGACCACCCGGATTATCATCGCCCGGCAGACGATTTTCCGGCGATTCCGCAGGACTTTTTCCGGCGGTCTGCGGCCACTGCAGAGCTGGCGGTTCGCACGTTCGACAGGGATCTGGAGGCCATAGCGGTTGAGGCGGGCCGCTAACCTGGGCAGGACCCCGTATCGGCAGGCGATAACCATCGCTTCCATGCCGCAGATTCCGGTCTTTGCCGCACTTGACCGGGGCGGGCCCCAACAGTATAGCCCCGCCTCACGTTGACTGACCGGCCGTGGAATCGGTTCCAAACGCGGTTAAGGCAATGTGTTTTAAGAGAGCGAAAGCCTCCTAAGAGTTCCGGCCGGGGCAGCCTAACAGGTTGTCGCGGCCAATGTTTTTGCAGCAAGACACGCCGAATTGGCTAGTTGAAGCCCGGCGATTTGGTGTGACGAGCGAGGGTAGATGCCGACGATCCAGCAGCTGATCCGCAAACCGCGGACGGACAAGCCGAAGCGGAACAAGGTTCCGGCCCTCAAAGGGTGCCCGCAGCGCCGTGGCGTCTGCACGCGCGTCTACACGACGACGCCGAAGAAGCCGAACTCGGCGCTTCGTAAAGTCGCCAAGGTGCGCATGACGACCCAGCATGAGGCCGTCTGCTACATCCCGGGCGAAGGTCACAACCTGCAGGAACACTCGGTGGTTCTGATCCGCGGCGGCCGCGTGAAAGACCTTCCGGGCGTGCGTTACCACATTCTTCGCGGCGTGCTGGACACCCAGGGCGTCAAGGACCGCAAGAAGCGCCGTTCGCACTACGGCGTTAAGCGTCCGAAATAATCCAGGCAGAGTAGAAAATGTCCCGTCGTCACCGCGCAGAAAAACGCCAGGTCCTTCCCGACGCCCAATACGGCGATCAGGTCATCACCCGGTTCATGAACCAGGTCATGTATCAGGGCAAAAAGTCCGCCGCCGAGAAGATCGTGTACGGCGCGCTGGAAACCGTGGCGTCCAAGTCCAAGCGTCCGGCGACCGAGCTGTTCCACGAAGCCCTGGGCAACGTTGCTCCGTCGGTTGAGGTTCGCTCCCGCCGGGTCGGCGGCGCCACCTACCAGGTTCCGGTCGAAGTGCGTCCCGAGCGCCGTCAGGCTCTCGCCATCCGCTGGCTGATCATCGCCGCGCGCGCCCGTTCGGAAAACACGATGCAGGAGCGTCTCGCTGCCGAGATGCTCGACGCCGCCCACGGACGTGGCACGGCCGTCAAGAAGCGCGAAGACACGCACCGGATGGCGGAAGCCAACCGCGCCTTCTCGCACTACCGCTGGTAATCCAGCGGTTCGCCGCAATACGAATTCAGAGGGCTCCCCATGCCTCGCACACATAAACTCGAAGACTACCGTAACTTCGGGATCATGGCGCACATCGACGCCGGCAAGACCACCACGACCGAACGCGTCCTGTTCTACTCGGGCAAGTCGCACAAGATCGGCGAAGTCCACGATGGCGCGGCCACGATGGACTGGATGGAACAAGAGCAAGAGCGCGGCATCACGATCACCTCCGCCGCGACGACCTGCTTCTGGCAGGACAAACGCCTGAACATCATCGACACGCCCGGACACGTCGACTTCACGATCGAAGTCGAGCGCTCGCTCCGCGTGCTCGACGGCGCCGTGGCCGTTCTCGACGGCAACCAGGGCGTTGAGCCACAGACGGAAACCGTCTGGCGCCAAGCCGACAAGTACAACGTTCCGCGGATCGTCTTCGCGAACAAGATGGATAAGATCGGCGCGGACTTTTACAACTGCGTCAACGACCTCGTTAAGCGTCTCGGCGTGAAGCCGGTTCCGCTGCAACTCCCGATCGGCATCGAGTCGACGTTCAAGGGCGTGGTCGACCTGGTCGAGATGAACGCTGTCGTCTGGCGCGATGAGTCGCTGGGCGCGAAGTTCGACATCGTCGAAATTCCGGACGATCTGAAAGAGAAAGCGCAGGAATACCGCGCCGCTCTGATCGAAGCCGTCGCCGAACTCGATGACGACGTCATGGCCGCCTTCTTCGAAGGCAAGGAGCCGGACACCGCCACGATCAAGCGCCTGATCCGCAAAGCCGTTCTCACGGGCGCCTTCTACCCGGTGCTGTGCGGCTCGGCCTTCAAGAACAAAGGCGTTCAACCGCTGCTCGACGCCGTCGTCGACTACCTGCCGTCGCCGCTCGACGTGCCGGCCGTCAAAGGCATCGACCCGAAAGACGACTCGGAAATCGAGCGCCCGCAGACGGACGATGCTCCGCTGTCGATGCTCGCCTTCAAGATCATGGACGACCCGTTCGTCGGTTCGATCACGTTCTGCCGCATCTACTCGGGCACGCTGAACTCGGGCACGACGCTCCTCAACTCCACCAAGGAGAAGAAAGAGCGCATCGGCCGCATGCTCGAAATGCACGCGAACGACCGCAAGGACATCAAGGAAGCCTTCGCCGGCGACATCGTCGCGGTGGCGGCCCTCAAGGAATCGACCACCGGCGACACGCTGTGCGACCCGGCTCACCCGGTCATCCTCGAGAAGATGGAATTCCCCGAGCCGGTCATCGAGATCGCGATCGAGCCGAAAACCAAAGGCGACCAGGAAAAGCTGGCCCTCGCTCTGCAGCGTCTCGCTGCCGAGGATCCGTCCTTCCGCGTTTCGACCGACCACGAGTCGGGCCAGACGCGCCTGAAGGGCATGGGCGAACTTCACCTCGACATCAAAGTCGATATCCTGCGCCGTACGTACAAGGTCGAAGCCAACATCGGCGCGCCGCAGGTGGCGTACCGTGAGACGCTCGGCCGCCGCGCCGAGATCGACTACACGCACAAGAAGCAGACCGGCGGCACGGGCCAGTTCGCCCGCGTCAAGCTGGTGTTCGAACCGCTGGAGCCGGGTTCGGGCTTCGTGTTCGAGAACGAAATCGTCGGCGGCTCGATCCCGAAGGAATTCATCCCGGGCGTCGAGAAGGGCATCAAGTCGGTCATGAACTCGGGTCCGCTCGTCGGCTTCCCGGTCATCGACTTCAAGGTCTCGCTGATCGATGGCGCCTTCCACGACGTCGACTCGTCGGTCCTGGCCTTCGAAATCGCTTCGCGCGCCGCCTTCCGGGAAGCCTCGGAAAAGGTGCAGATGAAGCTGCTCGAGCCGGTCATGAAGGTCGAAGTCGTCTCGCCGGAAGACTATGTCGGCACGGTGATCGGCGATCTGAACTCCCGCCGTGGCATGATCCTCGGTCAGGAAATGCGGGGCAACGCCACCGTCATCAACGCGATGGTGCCGCTTGCCAACATGTTCGGATACGTTAACAACCTGCGCTCCGCGACGCAGGGCCGGGCGAACTACACGATGCAGTTCGACCACTACGAAGCAGTGCCCAGCGCTGTCGCGAAAGAAGTGATTGAGAAACTCAGCGGCTGATGAAGCCGGTAATTGCGGTCCAGTCCGCTGATTGAACGGAGTAGGAGAACATGGGTAAGGAAAAATTTGCGCGTAACAAGCCGCACGTCAACGTTGGCACGATTGGCCACGTCGACCACGGCAAGACGACGCTGACGGCGGCGATCACGATCGTCCTCGCCAAGTCGGGCGGCGCCACGGCGAAGCAGTACGCTGACATCGACGCCGCGCCGGAAGAAAAGGCCCGCGGCATCACGATCAACACGGCTCACGTCGAGTACGAGACGACCAACCGTCACTACGCTCACGTCGACTGCCCCGGACACGCCGACTACGTGAAGAACATGATCACGGGCGCGGCGCAGATGGACGGCGGCATCCTCGTCGTTTCGGCTGCTGACGGCCCGATGCCGCAGACCCGCGAGCACATTCTGCTTGCCCGTCAGGTCGGCGTTCCGGCTCTCGTGATCTTCCTGAACAAGGTCGACATGGTCGACGACAAGGAACTCCTCGAGCTCGTCGAACTCGAAGTCCGCGAACTGCTGTCGTCCTACGAATTCCCGGGCGACGACATTCCGATCATCCCGGGCTCGGCCCTGGCTGCCGTCGAAGGCCGCGATCCGGAAATCGGCGAACAAGCCATCCTGAAACTGATGGCCGCCGTCGACTCCTACATCCCGACCCCGGAGCGTCCGCTCGACATGCCGTTCCTGATGGCGATCGAAGACGTGTTCTCGATCTCCGGCCGCGGCACCGTCGTCACCGGCAAGGTTGACCGTGGTATCGTGAAAGTGGGCGACGAGATCGAAATCGTCGGCATCCGCGACACGCAGAAAACGACCTGCACGGGCGTCGAGATGTTCCGCAAGCTGCTCGATCAGGGCCAGGCTGGCGACAACGTTGGTATCCTCGTGCGCGGCATCGACCGCGAGCAAGTCGAGCGCGGCCAGGTGCTGTGCAAGCCGGGCTCGGTCAAGCCGCACAAGAAGTTCGAAGCGGAGGTGTACGTCCTCAACAAGGACGAAGGTGGCCGTCACACGCCGTTCTTCGCCAACTACCGTCCGCAGTTCTACTTCCGCACGACCGACGTGACGGGCATCGTGGAACTCCCGGCCGGCACCGAGATGGTCATGCCGGGCGACAACATCAAACTCGTCGTCTCGCTGATCGCCCCGATCGCCCTGGAAGAGAAGCAGCGCTTCGCTATCCGTGAAGGCGGCCGTACGGTTGGTTCGGGCGTCGTCGCCAAGATCATCGAGTAGTTCTCGATCTGGTCTGAAGATCAAGGGAAGGGCGCCGGGGCAACCTGGCGCCCTTTCGCTTTGTGGCGACACGTCAGCCGTGTTTCTGTTGGGCCAGCGCCGAAGGAAGCTGCATGCCCACGCCCCGCCGCGTCATCGTTGTAAGTCTCTGGATCCACCCGGGGCAGGAGGACGCTTTCGAGGCGTTCGAGCGCGACGCAGCCCGCGTGATGGCCAGGCATGGCGGTCGGATCGACCAGGCCGTGCGCATCGCGCAGGGCGGGGAGGGGGATGCTCCGTTCGAAGTCCACTGCGTGAGCTTTCCGGATCAGGCCACTGCAGACGCGTATGCGTCCGATCCCGAGATGCCTGCGCTGCGAGCGCGCCGGTCAGCCATCATCTCGCGCACTGAGCGGCTCACGGGGCGGATGGCTGGCCCGTACTGATCGCGCGCAGGCGAGGGTCCTTGCATGAGGGTCCGCGAACGAGGGGTCCACGTTTGAATCGTTGAACGCCGCCGTCGCGGCGCGCTCCTTCCACGCACGCCGATGCCTCGGGCTGGCGGAGCGCGAGGAGCGGCGGCGTGGGCGATCAGGCATTCTTCTGCTGCTTCATAAATCTCGATCGCAGTCTGGATCGCCGGCGGCGGATGGACGTGCAGCTTGCCGACGCCGGCATCGAGGCCTGCCGCATGGCAGCTTCGGACGGGCGCGAAGCCGATGTCTGCTATCGCCCACGCTGGCGGCGCTGGATCGGCGGACAGTTGGGAGCAGGGGAGATCGGTTGCGCGGAAAGCCATCGGCGCGCGTTGCGCAGTCTTGTCGACTCCGGAGCGCGCTTCGGGGTCGTTCTTGAAGACGATGCCGAGCTGGCGCCGGACTTCCGGGCTGCTGTGGAGCACCTGGTGTCCCGGACTGCAGGCTGGGATCTCGTCAGGCTTGAACAGCGCAAGCCGGATATGCTGGCGCGGACCGGCCTGCGCCTTCCGGCAGGGCGAACACTCGTCGTCCCGCGCAACACGACCTTTGGGTCGACGGCCATGCTCTATTCGGCCCGGGGCGCCGGGTTGGCCCTCCGGTCGCTGGAGCGGGGATACATGCACCCGCTCGACGCCCATGTCGGATCGCTGGCGGGGCCCGGCTTCCGTTTCCTCCAGCTCAGCCCGCCTGTGGTGAGCGAGCGGTGCGAGCCGTCTCTCATAGGGCCCCGGGCTGATGTTCCCGGTGGCCCCCAAAGATCGTCCGCCAGCCGGGTCGGCCTGCAGCGCCTCTGCAACCGGGGTCTTCGGCTGGCCAGCTCGATCGTTCGCCGGCTGACGGTAACGGCCGTCGCGCGCCGGGTCTGGACCCTGTCAGCGAGTTTCTAGCCTTCGAGCCTATATGTTCCGACAACGAAACAAACATGGCAGACGCTTGGCGGGAAGTCGCTGGGCTAGGGGCGGGCCGGGCAGCGGGCGGTGTTGGTTAGTCGTTCGAGTCGTCGGGGAGCGATTCTGGTCTGTTCCGATCCGCCGCGAGGCCCTTGAACGGGCCGGCCGGCAACCGCACCGAGGTCTCGGCAACCGCCTGTTTCCGGAGTTTTCCGTGAATCTTGAGCCCTGCGGCAGCTCGCCCGAAACGAGTGCTTGACGTGGGAAATGGCCGGGACTAATACCCCGGCTCGTTTCCGACCGGCTTGGCCGTACCCAGGGATTCCTGAGTAAACGCAAGACACGGAAACAAAAGGAAAAATTCAACGAGTGCTGCGGCCCGGTCGGGGGAATTGAACCCGGTTTGGCCGCTGTACGCTGTTTCGGTGGTCCCGATGGCTCAACAGAATATCCGTATCCGGCTGAAGGCGTTCGATCATCGCGCGCTCGATATGTCGGCCCGCGAGATCGTCTCCACCGCGAAGCGCACGGGCGCCCAGGTGCGCGGCCCGGTGCCGCTGCCGACCCGCATTGAAAAGTTCACCGTCAACCGTTCGCCCCACATCGACAAGAAATCGCGCGAGCAATTTGAGATCCGCACGCACAAGCGCGTCCTCGATATCGTCGATCCGACGCCGCAAACGGTCGACGCCCTCATGAAACTCGACCTCTCGGCCGGCGTCGCCGTCGAGATCAAGCTTGGGAACGGCTAATGCGTACCGGAATCCTCGCCAAGAAAATCGGCATGACCCGCGTATTCGGCGCTGATGGCGCCCACGTGCCGGTCACCGTGCTGTCGCTCGAAGGCTGCCAGGTCATCGGCGTCAAGAAAGACGAAGTGCGCGAAGTCGCCGTCACCAAGAAGGGTGAAAACGTCGGCACGCGTCAGGCCAATGACGGCTACTCGGCTGTCGTGCTCGGCGCCGGCGCCCGCAAGGCCAAGAACGTGAACAAGTCGCTCCGCGGCGTGTTCGCCAAGGCCGCTGTCGAGCCGAAGGCCATCATTCGCGAATTCCGCGTGTCCAAGGACATGCTGCTTGAGGTCGGCGCCCAGATCAGCGCCGACCATTTCGTTTCCGGCCAGAAGGTCGACGTCGTCGGCGTCACCAAGGGCAAGGGCTTCGCCGGCGCCATGAAGCGCTGGAACTTCGGCGGTCTGGAAGCCTCGCACGGCGTGTCGGTGTCGCACCGCTCGCACGGTTCGACCGGTCAGCGTCAGGACCCGGGTCGCGTGTTCAAGGGCAAGAAGATGGCTGGCCATCTCGGCATGGAACGCGTGACGACGCAGAACCTCGAAATCGTTCGCACGGACGCTGAGCGCGGCCTGATCCTCATCAAAGGCGCCGTCCCGGGCGCCGCCAACAGCTGGGTCGAGATCCACGACGCAGTGAAGGCGAAGGACAACAAGGGCGCTCCGTCGCCTGCCGGCCTCGTCAAGAAGGAAGGCTGAGACCGATGAAACTCCCAGTCGTTAAACTTGATTCCGGCAAGGCCGGCGAGATCGAAGCTTCTGACGCCGTGTTCGGCATCGAAGAGATTCGCTCGGACATCCTGCAGCGCATGGTTCGCTACCAGCTCTCCAAGCGCCAGGCCGGCACGCACTCGACCCAGAACCGCGATGACGTCTCGGTCACGACCAAGAAGCTCTATCGCCAGAAGGGCACGGGCGGCGCGCGTCACGGTTCGCGCAACGCTCCGATCTTCGTCGGCGGTGGCGTCGCCCACGGTCCGCACCCGCACAGCCACGCTCACGACCTGCCGAAAAAGGTCCGTGCGCTCGCGATGAAGCATGCGCTGTCGTCGAAGAAGAAAGACGGTTCGCTTGTCGTGATCGACTCGCTGACCGGCGAAAAGACCAAGGACCTGGTTGCCCAGCTGAAAACGCTCGGCATTTCGAACGCTCTCGTGATCGGCGGCGCCGAGCTGGACGAGAAGTTCGCCAAGGCCGCTCGCAACATCCCCAATATCGACGTGCTCCCGCTCGCCGGCCTGAACGTTTACGACGTTCTGCGCCGCAAGACCCTCGTGCTCTCGCGCGAAGCGGTCGAAGGCGTGAATGCGCGCTTCGCCACGGCTGAGAAGGCGTAAGACAATGGCCGCTCCCAAAGCCCAGCACTACACGCGCCTCACGGCGCCGATCATCACCGAGAAGTCGACCATGCTCTCCGAGCACAACAAGGTTGTCTTCCGCGTGCCGCTCGACGCGACCAAGCCGCAGATCAAGGAAGCGGTTGAAGCCCTGTTCAACGTCAACGTCGTTGGCGTGAACACGCTGGTCGTCAAAGGCAAATCCAAGTTCTTCCGCGGCGTCCCGGGCAAGCGCTCGGACGTCAAGAAAGCGATCGTGACGTTGAAGGACGGCCAGTCCATCGACGTGACGACCGGTCTCTGAGGATAAGGCGCCATGGCTCTTAAGACCTTCAACCCGACTTCGCCCGGCCGCCGCCAGCTCGTGCTGGTGGACCGCTCGGGTCTGCACAAGGGCGGCCCCGTCAAGGCGCTGACCGAGGGCAAGAACTCGTCCGGCGGCCGCAACAACCTCGGCCGTCGCACCGCGCGCTGGCGTGGGGGCGGCGCCAAGAAGGCGTACCGCATCATCGACTTCAAGCGCCGCAAGTGGAACGTCCCGGCGACGATCGAGCGCCTGGAATACGACCCGAACCGCACCGCCTTCATCGCGCTGATCAAGTACGCCGATGGCGAGCTGGCCTACATCATCGCGCCGCAGCGTGTTGACGCCGGCGACGTCGTGATCGCGGGCGAGAACGTCGACATCAAGCCGGGTAACGCCCTGCCGCTCAAAGGCATCCCGGTCGGCACGATCATCCACAACATCGAGATGAAGCCGCTCAAGGGCGCGCAGATCGCTCGTTCGGCCGGCTCCTACGCGCAGCTGGTTGGCCGCGGCGACGGCTACGCCCAGGTCAAGCTTTCATCGGGCGAAGTCCGCCTGATCCCGGAAGGCTGCATGGCCACGATCGGCGCGGTCTCGAACCCGGACAACATGAACGAAGTGCTCGGCAAGGCCGGTCGCAACGTTCACAAGGGCTGGCGCCCGCACGTTCGCGGCGTCGCCATGAACCCGGTCGACCACCCGCACGGTGGCGGTGAGGGCAAGACGTCCGGTGGCCGTCACCCGGTCACCCCGTGGGGCAAGAAGACCCGCGGTCCGAAGACCCGCAAGAACAAGTCGACGGATCGTCTGATCGTCCGTCGCCGCCACAAAGCGTAACGGAGAGAAGCAAGATGTCCCGTTCCGTATGGAAAGGCCCCTTCGTCGACGGTTACCTGCTGAAGAAAGCAGATACCGCTCGCGCCGCCGCCCGTCCGACGCCGATCAAGACCTGGTCGCGCCGCTCGACGATCCTGCCCGACTTCGTTGGCCTGACCTTCCAGGTCCACAACGGCAAGCAGTTCGTGCCGGTGAACGTCTCGGAAGAGATGGTCGGTCACAAGTTCGGCGAGTTCGCTCCGACGCGCTCCTTCCATGGCCACGGCGGCGACAAGAAAGTCGCTCGCAAGCCGGCAGGTAAATAATCATGAGCAAGGCAAAAGCCCCCCCGAAGCAGGCCTCCAACGAGTCCCGCGCCGTGCTGAAGATGTACCGCATCTCCGGCCAGAAGCTGAACCTGCTGGCCCAGCAGATCCGCGGCCTCAAGGTTGACCGCGCGATGGCCGAACTCGAGTTCTCGCGCAAGCGCGCGGCTGCTGACGTGCTCAAGCTGCTGAAGTCCGCTGTCGCCAACGCCGACAACAACCACAACCTGGACATCGACAGCCTCGTGGTTGCCGAAGCCCATGTCGGCAAGAACCTGGTCATGAAGCGCATGCACGCCCGCGCTCGTGGCCGTGGCGTCCGCGTCGAGAAGCAGTTCTCGCAGCTCACCATCGTCCTCCGCGATACGTCCGCGGTCGCTCAAACCTCCGAGGCCGCATAATGGGTCAGAAGATCAACCCGACGGGTCTTCGTCTCGGCGTCAACCGCACGGCTGACAGCCGCTGGTATGCTGACACTGCCGATTTCGGCCGTCTGCTCCACGAAGACATCAAGATCCGCAAGTACATCAAAGAGAAGCTCAAGCAGGCCGGCGTCAGCAAGGTCATCATCGAGCGTCCGCACAAGAAGTGCCGCATCACCGTTCACACCGCCCGCCCGGGCATGGTGATCGGCAAGAAGGGCGCGGACATCGAGACGCTGCGTAAGGAAATCGCGAAGCTCTGCAAGGATGAGGTGTTCGTGAACCTCGTCGAGATCCGCAAGCCGGAAACGGATTCGAACCTGGTCGCCGAAGATGTGGCTCGCCAGCTCGAGCGCCGGGTCTCGTTCCGCCGCGCCATGAAGCGCGCGATGCAGACCTCGATGCGCATGGGCGCCCAGGGCATCCGTCTCACGGTCGCCGGCCGCCTCGGCGGCGCGGAGATCGCCCGCACGGAGTGGTATCGTGAAGGCCGCGTTCCGCTGCACACGCTGCGCGCCGACATCGACTACGGCACGGCGGAAGCGAAAACGACCTACGGCATCATCGGCATCAAGTGCTGGATCTTCAAAGGCGAGATCATGGAGCACGACCCGATGGCTGTGGATCGCAAGCAGGAAGCCGCTGGCGAGAACCGCCCGCGTCGCGACCGCGAACGCCAAGACCAGCGCGGTTAGGTGAGATAGATCATGCTGCAACCAAAGCGCACAAAATATCGGAAGGCCTTCAAGGGCCGTATCCACGGTGTGGCCCGCTCGGGTTTCACCCTCAGCAACGGCAGCCACGGCCTCAAGGCCCTGGAGCCGAACCGCGTCACCGCGCGTGAGATCGAGGCCGCCCGTCGCGCCCTGACCCGCGAGATGAAGCGTATCGGCAAGGTGTGGTGCCGCGTGTTCCCGGACGTGCCGGTGTCGAAGAAACCGATCGAAGTCCGCATGGGTTCGGGCAAGGGCGCGCCGGAATACTGGGTGGTCCGCGTGAAACCGGGTCGCATCCTGTTCGAGATCGATGGTGTGCCGGATGCGGTTGCGCGTCAGGCGCTGGCGCTTGGCGCGGCCAAGCTGTCGATCCGCACCAAAGTCGTCACGCGGATCGGAGAGTAGGCGATGACCAAGCTGTACGAAATCCGCAAGGACCTCGAAACCTACCGCAAATCCACTGCGGACCAGCTGCGCGAACAACTCGCCGGCCTCCGCAAGGAACAATTCAACCTGCGTTTCCAGCGCGCCACCGGCCAGCTGGAAAAAACTTCTCGCGTCGGCGACATCCGCCGCTCGATCGCCCGCATCGAAGCGGTGCTGTCCGAGAAGTCGAAGCAGTCGGCCTGAGGAGAGCACGATGCCAAAGAGAATTATGACCGGCACGGTTGTCTCCAACAAGATGACCAAGACTGCCGTGGTGAAAGTCGAACGGACCTTCCTGCACCCGCTGTTCAAGAAGACGGTGCGGAAGTCCAAGCGCTATCATGCGCATGACGAGAACAACTCGGCGCAAGTCGGTCAGATCGTCGAGATCCAGGAATGCCCGCCGCGCTCCAAGCTGAAGCGCTGGGAAATCCTTCCCGCTAAAGGGGATGCCGCATGATCCAGATGCAGACAAACCTCGACGTCGCCGACAACAGCGGTGCGCGTCGTGTCCAGTGCATCAAGGTGCTGGGCGGCTCCAAGCGGCGCTACGCGTCGGTGGGCGACGTGATCGTCGTCTCCATCAAGGAAGCCGCGCCGAAAGGCCGTGTCAAAAAAGGCGAAGTGAAACGCGCCGTCGTCGTCCGCGTGTCGAAGGACCTGCAGCGCCGCGATGGTTCGGTGATCCGCTTCGACACCAACGCCGCCGTCCTGGTCAACAACCAGAACGAGCCGATTGGCACGCGCATCTTCGGGCCGGTTCCGCGCGAGCTTCGCGCCAAGAACCACATGAAGATCATCTCGCTTGCGCCGGAGGTCCTGTAATGGCCGCCAAGATCAAAAAAGGCGACACGGTGATCGTGATCACCGGCAAGGACAAAGGCCGCAAGGGCGAAGTCCTGAAAGCCTATCCGGAAGAGAGCCGCGTGCTCGTGTCCGGCGTGAACATCAAGGTTCGTCACACCAAGCCGAGCCAGGCTGATCCGCAAGGCGGGATCAAGCGCAATGAAGCGCCGATCCATGTTTCCAACGTAGCCCACGTCGACCCGACGTCGGGCAAACCCACGCGCGTCGGTTTCAAGACCGACGACAAGGGCCGCAAGGTTCGCGTCGCCAAGCGCTCCGGGGAGTCCATCGATGGCTGATGCTAAATACACCCCGCGACTGAAGTCGCTCTATGACTCCTCGATCCGCGCCAAGCTGACCGAGCAGTTCAAGTATTCGAACGGCATGCAGGTGCCGGCGCTGGACAAGGTCGTGATCAACATGGGCGTTGGCGAAGCTGTCGCCGACTCCAAGAAGATCCGCTCGGCCATCGCCGACCTGACGGCGATCTCCGGCCAGAAGCCGATCGAGACGAAGTCGCGTAAGTCGATCGCCACGTTCAAGCTGCGTGACGGCATGACGATCGGTGCGAAGGTCACTCTCCGCCGCGAGCGCATGTACGAATTCATCGACCGCCTCACCACGATCGCGCTTCCGCGCGTGAAGGACTTCCGTGGCCTCAACGGCAAGTCGTTCGACGGCCGTGGCAACTACGCGATGGGTCTCAAGGAGCACATCGTGTTCCCGGAGATCAACTACGACAACATCGACACGGTCTGGGGCATGGACATCATTGTGTGCACGACGGCGCGCACGAACGACGAAGCGAAAGCACTCCTCACGGAGTTCGGCTTTCCCTTCCGTACCTAGGCGCGCTGGAGAGAAACGATGGCAAAGAAAAGCTCTATCGAGAAAAACAACCGGCGCCGCCGCCTGGTTGAGCAGTACGCCAAGAAGCGCGCTGACCTGAAAGCGAAGGCCCTCGACGAGGCGCTGCCGCTGGAAGACCGCTTCGAAGCGCGCATGAAGCTCGCCAGCCTGCCGCGCAACTCGTCGCCTGTCCGGATCCGCAACCGTTGCGAGATCTCGGGTCGGCCGCGTGCCTACTATCGGAAGCTCAAGATGTCCCGCATCGCTCTTCGCGAATACGGCGCCTCGGGAATGATCCCGGGCCTCGTCAAGTCGAGCTGGTAGGGGAGGTCAGACCAATGCAAATGAACGATCCTCTTGGCGACCTGTTGACCCGCATCCGCAACGCCCAGCGTCGCGGCCGGTCCAACGTCACCTCGCCGTCCTCCAAGCTCCGCGCCCACGTTCTGGAAGTGCTCCAGCGAGAAGGCTACATCCGTGGCTTCACGGAAGTGGAAAAGGACGGCTTCCGCGAGCTCGACATCGAGCTGAAGTATTATGACGGCGCGCCGGTGATCTCCGAGATCCGCCGCGTGTCGAAGCCGGGCCGCCGGGTGTACTCGGCTGTTCGCGATCTGCCGCTGGTCCGTAATGGCTTGGGCATCTCGGTCCTCTCCACGCCGAAGGGCGTGATGTCGGACAACGAGGCGCGCACCCAGAACGTCGGCGGCGAAATTCTCTGCCGGGTGAGCTGATCATGTCTCGCGTTGGAAAGAAAACGATCGAAATCGCCAAGGGCGTGGACATCAAGGTCGCTAGCGGCCAGGTCACCGTCAAAGGTCCGAAGGGCGAGCTTAAGATGGCTCTCTCGGACGAAGTGTCCGTCAAGGTCGAGAACGGCGAACTCAACATCGCCGCTCGCAACCCGGACGAGCGTCGTTCGAAAGCCATGTGGGGCACCACTCGCGCCAATATCAACAACATGGTTGTTGGCGTCACCACGGGCTTCGAGAAGAACCTCGAACTCGTCGGCGTCGGCTATCGCGCCGCGCTGAAGGGCAAGGATCTCGAGCTCTCGCTCGGTTACTCGCACCCGGTGATCTACAAGGCCCCGGCCGGCATCACGTTCGCTTCGGCGAAGCCGACCGAGATCAAGATCACAGGCGCTGACAAGCAGACCGTCGGCCAGGTTGCCGCCGAACTCCGCTCGTTCCGTCCGCCGGAGCCTTACAAAGGCAAGGGCGTCCGCAAGGTGGGCGAATACGTCCGCCGCAAGGAAGGCAAGAAGAAGTAAGCCATGGCCTCGCTTCAACACAGACAGTTCGATCGCCGCGCCCAGCGCGTCCGTACGAAACTCCGCAAGGTTGCCGCCGGCAAGGCGCGCCTGTCGGTCAACCGCTCGACCAAGCACATCTCGGTGCAGCTCATCGACGACGCCAAGGGCGTTACCGTCGCTGCGGCTTCCTCGCTCGAGAAGGGCTTCAAGGGCGGTACCAAGTCCGAGGACGCGGCTGCCGTGGGCAAGCTCATCGCTGAGCGTGCTTCGAAAGCCGGCGTCACCGACGTCGTGTTCGACCGCGGCGGTTACATTTTCCATGGCCGCGTGAAAGCGCTGGCCGAAGCCGCCCGCGAGGGCGGACTGAAATTCTAGGAGTCGCGAATGGCGCGTGAAGGCGAACGTAGCGAACGTGGCGAGCGTGGCGGTGAACGCGGCGAGCGTGGTGAACGCGGCCGCGGCCGTCGTCGCGAAGGCGGCGAAGATCGCGAACAGTCCGAAATCGTCGACAAGCTGGTTGCGATCAACCGCGTCGCCAAGGTCGTGAAGGGCGGTAAGAACTTCGCGTTCGCCGCTCTCGTGGTCGTCGGCGACCAGAAGGGCCGTATTGGCTTTGGTCACGGCAAGGCTCGCGAGGTTCCCGAGGCGATCCGCAAGGCGACCGAGGAAGCCAAGAAGTCGATGATCCGCGTGCCGCTGCGCGAAGGCCGCACGCTGCACCACGACACCCACGGCCGTTGGGGCGCTGGCAAGGTCATCATGCGTTCGGCTCCGGCCGGTACGGGCGTGATCGCCGGTGGTCCGATGCGCGCCGTGTTCGACGTGCTCGGCATCCGCGATGTCGTCGCCAAGTCGACCGGTTCGTCGAACCCGTACAACATGGTCCGTGCAACCGTTGACGCGCTGAAGCATCAATCGTCGCCCCGCCAGATCGCGTCCAAGCGCGGCCTGAAGGTGCAGGACATCATCGCCCGCCGTACCGACGGCTCGGGCAACGCCGAAGTGGCGTAAGGTCAGGAGACGGTCGAAATGGCTGCCAAGAAAACCCTCCGCGTGAAGCAGGTGAAGAGCCCGCAGCGCCGCGAATCTTCGCAGCGCGCGACACTCGTGGGCCTCGGCCTCAACAAGCTCCAGCGCGAGCGTGAGCTTGAGGATACCCCGGCTGTGCGCGGCATGATCGCGAAGGTCCAGCACCTCGTCGAGATCGTCAAAGCCTAAGGACTATTATGCTGGTCCATCCCCTCGGGGTGAGCTGGCCTGGAGAGTAAGATGAAACTGAACCAGATCGCCGACAAAGAAGGCGCCCGCAAGAAGCGGATGCGCGTTGGCCTGGGCGTCGGCTCGGGTAAAGGCAAGACTGCCGGTCGCGGCGTCAAGGGCCAGAAGTCCCGTCGTGGCGTCGCCATCAACGGCTTCGAAGGCGGCCAGATGCCGATCTACATGCGTCTGCCGAAGCGCGGCTTCACCCCGCACAGCTCGAAGACCTATGCCGAAGTGAACCTCGGCAAGATCGAGGAGTTCGTGGCGGCCGGTAAGCTGAATGCCAAGAAGCCGATCGACGCTGCCGCGATGATCGAATCGGGCCTGCTGCGCCGCAGCAAGGATGGCGTTCGCCTCCTTGCAAAGGGCGAGCTGAAGTCCAAAGTTGAGCTGGTCGTGCACGGCGCTTCCAAGGCGGCCATCGAAGCGGTGGAAAAAGCCGGCGGCAAGGTTACTGTGACGAAGCCGGTTGCCGCTGAGGCTGCCGAATAGGCTTGTCCTGACAATCAGGATTGGCGTGCGGTGGCTGAAGTCTGCCTGCCCGGCAGCATGACAGCCACCCGATCTGGGAGGCGGGCTTAATGGTATCCGCGGCCGAGCAGCTGGCTCGCAACATTTCCTTGTCGACCTTTAGCAAGGCCAAGGAACTGCAGGCGCGTATCTGGTTCACCCTGATCGCGCTGATCGTGTACCGCCTCGGTTCGCAGATCCCTATCCCGGGTATCGACACCGCCGAATACGCGCGTGCCTTCGCGGGCATGAAGGAAGGCATCCTGGGAATGTGGAACACATTCTCCGGCGGCGCCGTCGAGCGCATGGCCATCTTCGCGCTGAACGTGATGCCGTACATTTCGGCGTCGATCATCGTCCAGATCCTGTCCACCGCCGTTCCGGCGCTCGAGCGCCTGAAGAAGGAAGGCGAAGGCGGACGGAAACAGCTCAACCAGTACACCCGCTATCTCACCGTCATCCTCGCGATCGCGCAGGCCTATGGCGTGTCGGTGGCGCTGAACAACGACACGATGGCGTTCTCGCCGGGCCCGTACTTCATGGCCTCGACCGTCATCACGCTGGTCGGCGGTACGATCTTCCTGATGTGGCTGGGCGAACAGATCACCGCGCGCGGCGTCGGCAACGGCATCTCGCTGATCATCTTCGCCGGTATCGTGGCCGAACTGCCGAATTACATCGTGCAGACCTGGGCGCAGCTCTATGCCGGCCAACTCGGCTTCGAGGTCATCCTGGCCATTGTTGGCCTGGCTGTCGCGATGGTGCTGTTCATCGTGTTCATCGAGCGCTCGCAGCGCCGCCTGCTGATCCAGTATCCGAAGCGCCAGCAGGGCAATCGCATGGTGGGCGGCGAATCGTCGTTCCTGCCGCTGAAGGTGAACTCCGCCGGCGTCATTCCGCCGATCTTCGCCTCATCATTGCTGATGCTGCCGAACACGCTGGCCAGCTTCAACAACCCGGCCGCCGCCACCGGCGGAAACCTCAACGCCGACCAGGTTGCCGCGGCGCAGTCCGGCTGGTGGGGTGAAGTCATCAGCTTCATCCAGGCCTATCTCGGCTCCGGCCAGCCGCTGCACATCGTCATCTACGCTGCGCTGATCATCTTCTTCTGCTTCTTCTACACGTCGATCGTGTTCAATCCGGAAGAGACGGCGGAGAACCTGCGCAAGTATGGCGGCTTCATTCCGGGGTATCGTCCGGGCAAGCGGACGGCGGAGCACCTGGATTATGTGCTGACCCGTCTGACCGTGATCGGTTCGCTCTATATCGCCGCTGTTTGTGTGCTGCCTGAGTTGCTGCGTAACCAGTTCGCCGGAAGGTTCTATATCGGGGGCACGTCGCTGCTGATTGTCGTATCCGTCACGATGGATACCGTCGCCCAGATCCAGTCGCACCTTATCGGCCACCAGTACGAGGGCATGATCAAGAAGTCGCGGCTCGGGGGTAAGAAGAAGTGAACCTGATCCTGTTCGGGCCTCCGGCCGCCGGCAAGGGAACGCAGGCCAAGAAGCTGGTCGCCGAACGCGGCTTCATCCAGCTCTCGACCGGCGACATGCTGCGCGCCGCCCGCTCGTCGGGCTCGGAACTCGGCAAGAAAGTCGCCGCGATCATGGATTCGGGATCGCTGGTCTCGGACGAGATCGTGATCGCCCTGATCGAGGAACAGCTCGACAAGAACCCGAAAGCCGCCGGTTTCATCTTCGATGGCTTCCCGCGGACGATTCCCCAAGCGACAGCCTTGGACGACTCGCTCGCCGGCCGCGGCCAGAAGGTCGACGCCGTGATCCGCCTGAAGGTGGACGAGGCGGCCCTGATCGACCGGGTTACCAAGCGATTCGAGGCTGAAGGCCGCGCCGACGACAATCCGGAAGCCTTCAAGAAGCGACTCGTCGCCTACAACACCCAGACGGCCCCCCTGGTCGAAGTCTACAAGGGCCAGGGCAAGCTGACCGAGATCGACGGCATGGCGAATGTGGAGACCGTGGCGTCTTCCATCGCCACGATCCTCGACAAGGCGATGAGCAAAAAAACGAGTTGATTCAACGGGTCGTTTCTTGCCTCAACAGGGTAGGGAGATGCACTCGCAAAAGGGAAATAACCGGTTGACGGGGCGAGTTCGCCCCATATAGATAGCGGCCTTCGTGACGGGCCGAAGGTTCGCCGCGCCGGATTGGCGTCGGGCGAAAATTCGCGTTGCGCAAGGCATTTCGAGAAGTTTTTCGGGCCGACCCCGTAAAGGGCGATCGGCGGACGTTCAGGAGAGGCAATTGGCCCGTATTGCAGGCGTAAACCTTCCGACCGCGAAGCGGGTCGAGATCGCCCTGACCTATATTCACGGCATTGGCCCGTCCAAGGCCAAGGAAATCACGACCAAGCTCGGCATCGAGCCGGCTCGCCGCGTGAACCAGCTCACCGACGGTGAAGTGCTGAAGATCCGCGAAACGATCGACGCTGATTACACGGTCGAAGGCGACCTTCGCCGCGAAGTCGCGATGAACATCAAGCGCCTGATGGACCTCGGTTGCTACCGCGGCCTGCGTCACCGCAAGGGCCTTCCGGTCCGCGGCCAGCGCACCCACACCAACGCCCGCACGCGCAAAGGCCCCGCAAAGGCCATCGCCGGCAAGAAGAAGTAGGATAGACAATGGCTCGCGAAGCAGCTGGCGCCGACAAAGGCCGGGTCAAGAAGCGGGAACGCAAGAACATCGCGTCGGGCGTCGCCCACGTGAACGCGTCCTTCAACAACACCATCATCACCATCACCGACGCGCAGGGCAACACCATCTCCTGGTCGTCCGCCGGCACGATGGGCTTCAAGGGCTCGCGCAAGTCGACGCCATACGCCGCCCAGGTCGCCGCTGAAGACGCCGGCAAGAAGGCGATGGAACACGGCATGCGCACGCTGGAAGTTCTCGTCCACGGCCCGGGTTCGGGTCGCGAGTCGGCTCTCCGCGCCCTGCAGGCCGTCGGCTTCACCGTCACGACCATCCACGACACCACTGCCGTCCCGCACAACGGCTGCCGCCCGCCGAAACGTCGCCGCGTCTAAGACGCGAACTGCACGTTTAGGTCTGGCAACACTGAAGAGGTTCTATCCATGGCGATGTCCGCCGGTTCGGTGAACGACAAAAACTGGAAAGACCTGATCCGCCCCAACCGTCCGGTTGTCGAGCATGATCGGGATGCGCAGCGCAAGGCGAAGCTCGTGATCGAGCCGCTTGAGCGCGGCTTCGGCACGACGCTGGGCAACGCCCTGCGCCGCGTTCTGCTGTCCTCGCTGCAAGGCGCGGCGATCACCGGCGTCCAGATCGATGGCGTCGTCCACGAGTTCTCCTCGATCCCGGGCGTCCGCGAAGACGTGACCGATATCGTGCTGAACCTGAAGCGCGTCGCGATCCGCATGGTCTCCGACACGCCGAAGCGCATGACGCTGAAAGTCTCGCAGGGCGGCCCGGTCCGTGCCGGCCAGATCGAAGTTTCGGGCGACATCGAGATCCTGAACCCCGACCACATCATCTGCCACCTCGATGAAGGTTCGGAAGTCCGCATGGAATTCACGGTCGCGACCGGCAAGGGCTACGTCGCCGCCGACCGCAACCGTCCGGACGATGCCCCGCTCGGCTTCATCCCGATCGACTCGATCTTCTCGCCGGTCGAGCGCGTGGGCGTGTTCGTTGAAGACACCCGCGCCGGCCAGGTGCTGGACTATGACAAGCTGACCCTCGACATCCAGACGGATGGCTCGGTCACGCCGGAGAACGCCGTGGCCTACGCCGCGCGCATCCTGCAGGACCAGCTGCAACTGCTCATCACCTTCGACGAGCCGGTTGCTGCGTCGTCGTCGGAAGACGAGCCGGACCTGGGCTTCAACCCGGTGCTGCTCAAGAAGGTCGACGAGCTGGAGCTCTCGGTGCGTTCGGCCAACTGCCTGCGCAACGACAACATCGTCTACATCGGCGACCTCATCCAGAAGTCGGAAGCGGAAATGCTCCGCACCCCGAACTTCGGCCGCAAGTCGCTCAACGAGATCAAGGAAGTGCTCGCCTCGATGGGCCTCCACCTCGGCATGGACGTTCCGTCCTGGCCGCCGGAGAACATCGAAGAGCTCGCCAAGAAGTACGAAGACCACACCTGATTAGGAGCCGGCCTGCTGAAGGCTGGGAAGTAATATGCGCCACGGCTACGCGCTCCGTAAGTTCAACCGCACCGCCTCGCACCGCAAGGCGATGTTCGCCAACATGTCGGGCGCCCTGATCCGCCACGAGCAGATCACGACGACGCTCCCGAAGGCGAAAGAGCTCAAGGCTGTCGTCGACAAGCTGATCACGCTCGGCAAGAAAGGCGGCCTCTCGAACCGTCGTCTCGCTGCTGCCCAGCTCAAGGAAGACGATGTGGTCGTGAAGCTGTTTGACACGCTGGCGACCCGCTACAAGGACCGTCAGGGTGGCTACACCCGTGTCCTCAAGGCCGGCTTCCGTCATGGCGACAACGCCCCGCTCGCGATCATCGAGCTGGTCGACCGCGATGAAGACGCCAAAGGCGCCGACGACCGCGCCCGCGCCGAGGCGATGGCCGAAGCTGCTGAATAAGCTGCTCCGACGCTGCAAGTTATGGAAAGGCCGCCCTGTCCGGGCGGCCTTTTTCGTTGCGGGGCAGGTGCGTCCGGGCGCGAAAGGGTCAATCGGTCCCAGCGTACATGTGCGTCAAAGCCTTGTTTGCGCCGGAATCTGCTCTTTATTTTCGAGGTCTAACCACCAGCAAGCCGGTCCCCCCGCCGGCCTGGGCGTGGAGGGAATGCATGAACCGGCAGAACATCATCCTGGTCGCCTCCGCAGCCATGGCGACCGCGCTCGCCATGCTGGCCGTGCCTGCCATGGGCCAGCTGGTGAACCAGGCGACGGCCCCGCCCGCCGTCGAGGCTGACGCGGCTCTCGCCGCCACTGCAGGCCCCCAAGAACTCACCCGCACCGTGCCGGACTCGCAGGCCGGCCTGCAGCAATCCTTCGCGCCCATCGTGAAGCGCACCGCGCCGGCCGTCGTGAACGTGTTCTCGTCAGTCAACGTCACGCGCTCGAACTGCCCGTATGCCAACGATCCGTTCTACGCGCAGTTCTTCTGTGGCCGTAACACGCAGACGCGCTCGGAGAAGGTCGACAACTCGCTCGGCTCTGGCGTCATCGTCGGCGCGGATGGCATCATCGTCACCAACAACCACGTCGTCGAAGCCGGCGAGGAATTCCGCGTCGTGCTGAACGACCGCCGCGAGTTCCCGGCCGTCCTCGTGATGAAGGACGCGCGCACCGATCTTGCCGTGCTACGCATCGATGCCAAGGGGCAGCCGCTGCCCTCGCTCAGCTATGCCGATACCCGCAACGTGCAGATCGGCGATCTGGTGCTCGCCATCGGCAACCCGTTCGGCGTCGGCCAGACCGTCACGAGCGGTATCGTTTCCGCGCTGGCGCGCACCGATGTCGGCGCATCGGACTTCGGCTCCTTCATCCAGACCGATGCTTCGATCAACCCCGGCAACTCCGGTGGCGCGCTGGTCGATATGCAGGGCCGCCTCGTTGGCGTGAACTCGATGATCTTCTCGAAGGGCGGCGGCTCCAACGGCATCGGCTTTGCCATCCCGGCGGAGATGGTGAAGCGCGTGGTCGATGCCGCCGTGAATGGCGGCTCGCTGGTTCGCCCGTGGCTCGGCGCCAAGGGCGAGGTGATCGACAGCGCCAAGGCCAAGGCGCTCGGCCTCGATCGTCCGCGCGGCGTGCTGATCGCCGACGTCTACAAGGGCGGCCCGGCAGACAAGGCCGGCCTCAAGGAAGGCGACGTCGTGCTCTCGGTCGATGATCGTGAAGTGTTCGATGATCGCGGCATGAAGTTCATCGCCGCCACCAAGGCCGAAGGCGAAACCGCGTCGCTGTCGATCATCCGCAACGGACAGCCGAAGCAGGTGTCTGTCCGCATGGCCGCGCCTCCGGGCACGTCCAAGGGCGAGCTGGTTGAAGTGAAGGGCACGAATCCGTTCGCCGGAGCCATCGTGGTTGAGCTGTCACCCGCGCTGGCCGAGGAAGTCGGCTTCGACGCCTTCAACGGCGGCATGTTCGTCTACAGCGTGCCCCGTGGCTCCATCGCCGGCCGCGTCGGCTTCCAGCCGGGCGACATCGTGCGCGAAATCAACGGCACGCTTATCCGCACCAAGTCCGATTTCGACAGCGTGCTGAAGAAGGCCGAAACCAGCGCCCCTGCCACCTGGCGTCTCGCCACCGAGCGCAACGGGAAGCGTATCGAGTCGGAACTGCGCGGGCGCTGATCTGGCTGGCCCCGCAGGCCGGTGCGCGCTAGATCAGGCGTGTGAGCGACCTGTTCCAAGCTGCTGGTTTGACCGATGATGCGCCGCGTCCGCTGGCGGATCGTTTGCGTCCGGAATCGCTCGAGGAAGTCGTCGGACAGGATCACCTGCTGGGTCCCGAAGGACCCATCGGGCGCATGCTGGCGCAGGGGCGGCTGGCCAGCCTGATCCTGTGGGGCCCGCCCGGCACCGGCAAGACCACCATCGCCCGCCTGCTGGCCAAGCGCGCTAACCTCGAATTCGAACAGCTCTCGGCCATCTTCTCGGGCGTGAAGGATCTCCGCGCCGCATTCGAGAAGGCGGAAGGCAAGCGCGCGCTGGGCAAGGGCACGCTGCTGTTCGTGGACGAGATTCACCGCTTTAACCGCGCCCAGCAGGACGGCTTCCTGCCGTTCGTGGAGCGCGGCATCGTCACGCTCGTCGGCGCTACCACGGAGAACCCCAGCTTCGAACTCAACGGCGCGCTCCTGTCGCGCACGCAGGTGATGGTGCTGAAGCGCCTGGATGATGCGGCTCTGTCTGGCCTCATCGCCAAGGCGGAGGCGCTTTACGAAAAGCCCGCGCCGCTCACCGAGGATGGTCGCACCGCCCTCACGGCGATGGCAGATGGCGATGGCCGCTACTTCCTCAACCTCGTGGAAGAAGTCTTCGCCTGGGGCCGCAAGCAACCCATCGACGCCAACGGGTTGATGGCGGCGCTGCAGAAGCGCGCGCCTGCCTACGACAAGGATCGCGAGGAGCATTACAATCTCATCTCCGCCTGGCACAAGGCGACGCGCGGCTCCGATCCCGATGCCGCGCTCTACTGGTTCTGCCGCATGCTCGAAGGGGGCGAAGATCCGCTCTTTCTCGCCCGTCGCATGATCCGCGCCGCCAGCGAAGACATCGGCCTCGCCGATCCCACGGCGCTGATGATCTGTAACGAGGCCACGGCGGCGTATGAGCGGCTCGGCTCTCCTGAGGGTGAACTCGCGCTGGCGCAGGCCGTGATCCACCTCGCCACCGCGCCGAAATCGAACGCGGCCTACAAGGCCTATAACGCCGCCCGCGCTGCTGCGCGCGAGACAGGCTCGCTGGCGCCGCCGGCCCACATCCTCAATGCGCCGACGCAGATGATGAAGGGTCTCGGCTACGGCGCCGGCTACCAGTACGACCACGACGCCGAGGGGCAGTTCTCCGGCCAGAACTATTTCCCCGATGGCATGGAGCACCAGAGCTTCTACCAGCCCAAGGGCGCCGGGCGCGAAGCCCCCATCCGCGAAAAGCTGGAACAGTGGGCCAAACTGCGACGCGAACGCGCGAAGGAATAGGGCGAGTACGCTTTCCCACAATGCGAGGTCCCGCTACAGCTGGGCCGAATAGACATGAGGGGCCCTATGCGTAACCGCCTGCTTGCCGCCGCCGCCGTCGCACTCGCCATCACCGGTGCAGCTCTCGCGCAGGCCCCGCGTGAGCCTGTTACCGTGTTCACGGCCTCGGATGTGTTTCGCCTTGAGTCTGCGTCGAATCCGCAGATTTCGCCGGACGGCAAGCTGGTCGCCTATGTCCGCGTCTCCGCCGATATCATGTCTGATCGCTTCCGCAGCGCGATCTGGGTGGTCGATGAAACCGGCGCGAGCCACTGGCCGCTGGCGCAGGGCAAGGGCAGCTATTCTTCGCCGGTCTGGTCGCCGGATGGCAAATCCATCGCCTACGTCGCGTCCGAAGACGGCGCGGCCGAGGTCCGCACCTTCGACCTCGCCTCGCGCCGCAGCGCCAGCCTCGGCCGTGTCACCGGCGGCGCGCAACGCCTTGCCTGGTCACCCGACGGCCGCACGCTGGCCTTCGAGAGCTTCGTGAAGGATGCAGGCCCGCGCGCAGCCCCGCTCCCGCCCAAGCCGGAAGGCGCGCAGTGGGCTGAGCCCGCCAAGGTCTACAACACGATCAACTATCGCTCCGACGGCGAGGGCCTGGTCGAAACGGGCTACACGCAGATCTTCGTGCTCCCAGTTGATGGCGGCACGCCGCGCCAGCTCACCTACGCCCAGCGCAATCACGATGGTCGCCTCAGCTTCTCGCCCGATGGCAAGACCCTGCTGTTCTCTGCCAATGCCGAAGACGACTGGGAGTACAACCCGCAGAACAGCGATATCTACTCTCTCGACGTCGCCAGCGGCGCCATCAAGCGCCTCACCACGCGCACCGGTCCGGACGATGGCCCGGTCATGTCGCCGAACGGCAAGCTGATCGCCTACACCGGCTTCGACGAGAAGAACCTCAGCTACCAGGTTACGAACCTCTACGTCGCCAATGCCGACGGCTCGAACTCGCGCCTGCTGACAGCCGGCTTCGATCGCGACGTCGCCAGCCCGCAATGGGCCGGCGATGGCACCATCTGGTTCATGTATGAAGAGCAGGGCCTCACCAAGCTCGGCCGCATCGCTCCCACCGGTGGCAAGGTCACGACCGTAACCTCCGATCTCGTCGGCGCAGCTGTCGATCGCCCCTATGCCGGTGGCGCCTTCTCCGTGAACCGCGCCGGGCGCTTCGCCGCCTCTGTTGGCGACTCT
>Ga0208492_1000193_pt1 | contig 59930 bp, 28 predicted proteins | sample Subbioar_CSW14AB_FD_184820 | JGI IMG/M metagenome (GOLD analysis project Ga0208492, IMG submission 184820) | Serpentinite rock and fluid subsurface biosphere microbial communities from McLaughlin Reserve, California, USA - CR12Mar_CSW14AB (SPAdes) | ecosystem: Environmental > Terrestrial > Deep... | reverse complement strand
GGGCGGCCGCTACTACCCGGCCGATGCGATCGTCGTCAACGGCGATTTCAGCAAGACGATTCCAAGCCTGGTGGCGCAAAAACACCGGCGCAAATGGACCGATCAGAAGATCGCGAAAAGCAAATTCTCCTGCTCGACCTTCATGATGTATTTGGGGGTCGAAGGCGCTTTCCCCAAATTGCAGCATCACACCATCTACATGACCAAGGACTATCGCAAGAACCTGCGCGACATCGAAGTCGATCACCAGCTTTGCGACGATCCGTCTTTCTATGTGCAAAACCCCGGCTACACCGATTCGACCATGGCTCCCGCCGGCCATAGCTCGCTCTATGTGCTGGTGCCGGTTTCCCATCAACACAAGAACATCGACTGGTCGCGGGAAACCGCGCGCTACCGGCAAAAGACACTCGATCAGATCAAGAAGGTGCTGGGGCTCGATCTTACCGGCCGCATTCGTCACGAGCGGATCATTACGCCGGATCAGTGGGAGAATCAGTATTCGATTTATCGCGGCGCGACCTTCAGCATGGCGCACAACCTCGCGCAAATGCTCCACAAGCGCCCGCAAAATCGTTATGAAGACCTGGAGGGCGTCTATCTGACCGGAGGGGGAACCCACCCCGGCAGCGGCTTGCCGGTGATCTACGAATCGGCGCGCATCAGTTCGCGTTTGCTTCTGCAGGATCTGGGCCTTCCCTGGGATTATTGCGCCGTTCCCAAGGAAGCGGATCTCGCCCGATCCTCGGGACGCCTGGCCACTGCAAGCTCCCCCGCCCCATCTCGATCCCTGGTGGGTTCGGACGTTTCTTGAGCTTGGAACCGCTTCGGCCCCAGGGTTTTCGTCGGCGGCTGTGTCGTTTCGATGCTTGGGAAAACCGCAAGACGCCTGCAGTCATGAAGTGGGAACATCAACCGCAACGGTAGAAATCGCGCCCAAAGGAGTGGAGTCCATGCAATCAAACAAACCGATCGGTATCGTGGGAGGAGGACTGGGAGGCCTGGCTTCGGCGGCGGTTCTGGCGGCGCGCGGCCACAAGGTGGTGCTTTTTGAAAAGAGCCCCTGGCTTGGCGGTAAGGCGGCGGTGCTTGAAGCGGATGGCTACCGCTTCGACATGGGGCCGACGATTTTGACCTTGCCTTCGGTGCTGCACAAGATCTTTGGCGAGGCGGGCAAGAAACTGGACCAATACCTCGATCTGGTGCGTCTCGATCCGCAGTGGCGCTGTTTCTACGAAGACGGCACCACGCTCGACTTAAGCGAGAACGAAGGGGCGATGGCGCAAACCCTCGATCGCTTCGCTCCGGGCGCCGCGGCAGGATACCGCAAATTCCTCAAGCATTCCCAAAGGCTCAGCGACATTTCCCAGAAGTACTTTTTCTGGCGCGATATCGGCTCGATCTGGGACATGTTCAACAGCAGAGAGATGCTGAAGCCCGGCCTGCTTGGCGATCTGCTGGCCCTCGGCATGGGACGAAGCGTCGCTTCCTGCGTGCGCGGCTATGTGCCCGACACCAAGGTCGCGCAAATGCTCGATCACTTCACGCAATATGTCGGCTCCAGCCCCGATTTATCTCCCTCCGTGCTTTGCGGCATCGCCCACATGCAAACGGGCGAGGGGATCTGGTATCCGATGGGGGGAACACGGGCCGTGCCGGTCGCGCTTGCGAAACTGGCGGGCCAACTCGGGGTCGATCTGCGCACATCGACCGGCATTCGCCGCATCCTTACCGACACCTCGGAAAAGGCCATCGGCGTCGAAACCGAGTCGGGCGAGAAAATCGCGCTGGCCGCGGTGATCTCCAATTCCGATTCGGTGCGCACCCATCGCGAACTCCTCCCTCATACTCGAGCCGCCAAGCGGTTCGAAAAGCGGCGCAAATACGAACCGGCCTGTTCGGGCGTGGTGCTCTACCTGGGGCTCGAGCGGCGCTATGAGCAGTTAACGCATCACAACTTCGTCTTTTCCCGGGACCCTGACGAAGAATTCCACGCGATCTACAACGAAGGCACTCCCGCGCCCGACCCGACCTGCTATGTCTGCGCCCCGGCCATCACCGAAGCAGCGGTGGCGCCGCCCGGCGGCGAGGCGCTCTATATCCTGGTCCACACCCCTTATCTGCGCGAAGGGCATGACTGGTCGCAAATGCTTCCCGAATACCGGCGCGTCATTCTCGACAAGCTGGCCCGTACGGCGGGCATGAGCGACCTGGAGGACCGGATCCGCTTTGAATCGTTCCTGACGCCAGAGGACATTCAAAATCGTTACCGGGTCTTGAAAGGGGCAATTTATGGGCTTGCCAGCCACGGTACCTTCAACGGTGCCTTCAAGCCGGGCAATCGCAGCCGCGACATTTCCGGACTTTACCTATCCGGCGGCTCCGCCAACCCCGGCCCCGGAATGCCGATGGCGTTAATGTCGGGCTGGATCGCCGCGGATGCGCTCGATCAGGACAGCAAGAGCGGTAAGATCGACGAACCGGCTCGCCGGGGCGAAGCGGTCTGCGCCTGACCCCATTTCCAACCACTTTCTCAATAGATGTCAACGGCCGATGAGTCCGCAGCAACAACCCAGGCCGCTTACCCAGGAACCGGGAATTCCGGAGCGCAGCGCCAAGCTGTTTGACTGGTTTTTCTGGTATTGCCGCACCTTCTATTTGCCCGGGGCCTTCGACGCGATCAGGCTTTCCGGTCCCGCCCCGGCGGCCGATCGGCCCGGCCCTCATGTGATTGCGCTCAATCATCCCGCCTGGTGGGATCCGTTGATCGCGTTTTTCGCGACCAGCTTTTTCCCGGACATGGTGCCGTTTGCGCCGATGGCGCAAAAAGGAGTCGATAAGTACAAGTTTTTCGGCCGCATGGGCATTTTCGGGGTCGATCCCGAAACGCTTGCCGGCGCCAGGCGGTTTCTTCAAATCGGCCAGAAAATCTTGTCGAAAGACAACCATGCGCTTTGGGTGACCGTGCAGGGGGAGTTCGCCGATCCCAGGCTGCGGCCGGTCGTTCCTCGATCCGGTGTCTCCCATCTGCTCTCGTCGATGAAGCAAGGGACCTTCTGGACCTTCGCGATCGAATATCCTTTCTGGGAAGAGCCGTCGGCCCAAGCCCTGATCCGCTTTGGCGAACCGGTCGCGATCGAATCGGGCATTCCTCAGAAGGCCTGGAACGAAATCGTTGCCAGGCGACTGACCGTGACCATGGACCAGCTGGCCGCGGACGCTTGCTCGCGGGACCGGTCTCGTTTTTCGACCCTGCTTGAAGGCAAGTCGCGCGCCGGGGGCATGTTCGATCGGCTGCGCCGTATCGGAAGCGTCTTTTCAAGAAATCGCTTCGACCCGCGCCGTGGTCTTGGCCAGGCTTCCCCGGCCTCGTCGTCGCGCAAACCATGATTCTTTTTGCTCAAAGCCCAACGCTTTTGGAATGGGGCCTGATCGTTGCCGGCTCTTTGGCAATCTTCTTGGCCTCGATTCCCTCGCTTCTTTTCTGGCGCAACTTGGCACTGTATCAGGTTCCGCCCCTGCCAACCGACCCGCTGGGCGCCGTCAGCGTGCTGATTCCCGCGCGCAATGAGGAGCAGGGGATCGGCCAGGCGATCGAGGCCATTCGCGCCACGCGCGGCATCGACTGGGAACTGATCGTACTCGACGATCAGTCGACGGACCGCACGGCGGCGATCGTGGATGAAGCGGTTGCCCAGGATCGGCGCATCCGCCGCGCTTCGGGCAGTCCACTGCCTTCCGGCTGGTGCGGCAAGCAGTTTGCCTGCTGGCAACTGGCGCAACTGGCCTCGTTCGACACCCTGGCATTTCTCGATGCCGACGTTCGACTTGAGCCCGAAGGGCTCGCGCGCATGGCCGGCTTTCTCGAATCAAGCGGCGCTTCGCTTGTCAGCGGCGTGCCGCGCCAGGTGGTGCTCACCTTTTGGGAAAAGGCGCTCATCCCCCTGATCCCGTTTGTTTTGCTTGGGTTTTTGCCCATGGCGGCGATGCGCCGAAGCAAGGACCCGGCCTTCGCGGCAGGTTGCGGCCAGTTCTTCCTGGCGAAGCGCGCCGGCTACTTACAATCGGGCGGCCACAGCGCCATCAAGCAAACGCTGCACGACGGTTTGAAATTGCCCTGGGCCTTCCGCAAGGCGGGCCTGGCGACCGACCTGGCCGACGCAACGCCGCTGGCCTCGTGCCGTATGTACACGAACGGCACGGAAACGATGAACGGCCTCATGAAGAACGCCACCGAAGGGCTGGCGAGGCCGGGACTCTTGCTTCCCGCCACCTTGCTCCTATTGGGCGGGCAGGTCTTGCCCTTTGTCGTGCTGTTCGCGAGTTTGTTGAACATGTCGATCCTTCCCGCCTTCATCGGCCTCATGGGAATAGTGATCTTGTACTGGCCACGCCTTCTGGGTATGCGGCGTTTCGCTCAGGGTGGTACTTCCGTCCTTGTTCATCCATTGGGGGTTGCCATGCTTGTGGCCCTACAATGGTTGGCCAGGTGGAGGCAATGGCGGGGAAAGCCATCTTCCTGGCGCGGACGGGTCTACCAATTCCCAGGGGAAAAACTTCCCACGAACCGGGAACCCAGGATCCTCCGAAAAGGAGAGATCGATGGTCCTATCCGAAAAGAGCCGGATCTTCTTCCGTGAGTTTCGGCAGAATTTTCACACCACCGGCGCGATCTTGCCGAGTGGCCCGGCGCTGGCCGGGGAAATGACCCGTTGCCTGGCGCACATGCCGCGCGGGCCGATGCGCTTGCTGGAAGTCGGTCCCGGAACCGGACCGATCACCCGCATCGCCGCCCGCCGCATGATCCCTCAAGACAGCCTGGAAGCGGTCGAAATCAATCCGGTTTTCGCCTCGACCTTGCGCCTGGTCATCGACCATGAACCGGAATTCGCGGCCGCGCGCGGCCAGATTCAGGTCGTGGAAAAGAACATTCTCGAACTTTCCGGCGAACCGCGCTACGACGCGATTTTTTGCGGGCTGCCCTTTAACAATTTCGAGCCCCAGGAAGTCGGCGCCCTGTTCGATGCCATGATCGCCATGCTCAAGCCGGGCGGGGAATTGAGCTATTTCGAATACTGGGCCATCCGTTCGATGAAGTTACCCTTCGCCGGCAGGAAAGGGCGCGAACGGCTCAAGGGGATCGGCAAGTTGACCGGCGAAATCCGCAGGCGCTTCGGCGCACGCTCGCGACTGGTGCTCGCCAATATCCCGCCGGCACTCGTTCATCACCTGAGCAAACCGGCTTGAGTTTTATCCCCTGGGTTTTGCTGATTTTTTGAGTTATTGGTGAGGCATTTAAAATTTTCATTTTTTGGACAAGGAGGTCCAGCATGTTCAAGCAGATCACGGCGGCGATGACGGTAATAGGATCCTTGGGGATCTTTGGAGATTTAGGATCGCTCAAGGCGCAGGAGGAATCGGCTCAGCCGACTTCGGCCCCGGTGCAAATCAAGAAGGAAGTCAAGGGAAAAAAAGCGGTTCCCGCGCGGGGCAATGAAGAAGATAACCGCGGCGATGCTGCGCTCGCGCTGACCCTGTCGTTGCCCGCGGGCAACCCGATGCTGACGGTCGGCCAGAAAAAAGTCGAGAAGAAGGTGGCCATCAAGGCGGCCGGCGAAGCGGACAACAAGACCGCCCCGAAAGAACCCCAGGCCAAGAATTCCGCCATGTTCGGCTTGGGCTACTCCTCCACCGTGGGCGTGCAATTGCACATGGAAGTTCAAAAAGACGACATCCGGCGCTTTTGTCAGATGAATTTGCCCAACCTTTTCTTCTGCATCCCCGCCGCCTTGCGCGCCAAGGAAGGGGCCGAAGAGAAAATTCCGATGGGAATCAATGAAGCGCGTTTTCCCGTGAAATTCATTCAGGACAAGGAGTTCATCAAGACTCCCGATGAGCGGATCGACCTGACCGGAACCGAGTTCCTTGGCTTGGTCGATGTCACCGACAATCCGCTTCGCCGCTAGTCGCCGCCCCTTTGCGAATGGCTTTGAGCATCGGATCGCGGCCGGGACTGTTCCCGGCCTCTTTCATTTACCCACCTTTTTATTGGCCACCGCAGCAACTGGTGAGGACCGGCATCCGGTCGAGGAATGGTTTGGAACGCTTGATTGCAATGAAATGAGTGATGGGGAGACCGCGTGCGGTGCATAGGCTAGGGATTGGCGGTAGGGAGTCGCGGATAGGCAGCTTGGAGTCTTCCCATGAGATCGATCGGGATAGTGGGTCTGGCGCTTGCGGTTTACTCAACGGGCGGCATTCCACTTCGCGCCCAAGAGTCAAAGGGCCAACCGGGAAAAATCGTCGAAGTGGCGACGGGCAACGCCCTGATGAAGACCCCCTTTGGGCTCGATTTTCTTCCCAATGGAGATGCGGTCTTCGCCGATTTCGGAAGCCACCGGATCTTGCGTTTGGATGCCTCGGGCAAAATCACATTGATCGCCGGCGATGGCAGCGCGGGGTTCGCCGACGGCATCGCGGACAAGGCCAAGTTCAACGCTCCCCATAATGTCTGCGTGGGTCCCAATGGCATCATCTATGTCAGCGACACGCTCAACCACCGCGTGCGCAGAGTCGATCCGGTGACCGGCCAGGTAACCACGATCGCGGGCTCGCAGAAGGGGCAGGGTGGGGATGGCGGACCGGCGAACAAGGCCCGGTTCAACGAGCTTTACCATGTTGCCATGGAGGACCCGGCCGGTCTGATCGTGGTCGATCTGATGAATCGCAAGATTCGCCGCATCGACCTGAACTCGATGAAGATCGACTCGATTGCCGGTTCAGGCAAAAAGGGACCGTTCGTTGAAGGTTCCCAAGCGCTGGAGGCTTGCTTGACCGATCCGCGTGCCGCCGCCAGGGGGCCGGACGGTTCGCTTTGGATCCTGGAACGCGGCGGCAACTGCCTCAGGCGCGTCGATCCTCAGGGAACCGTGAGCACGGTTGCCGGAACGGGCAATGCCGGGCCGGTGGCCGACGGTCTCGCCGCAATGGCAACATTGCGTAGCCCCAAATACCTATGGATTTCGCGAGACGATCGCTCGATCTGGCTGGCCGATTCATCCAATCATGCCATCCGCCAATTCGATCGCCAAAAAGGGGAATTGGCCACCGTGGCCGGAACCGGCAAGGCCGGCAAAGGAATCGCGGGGGGCGATCCGCGTAGCACGGCGCTCGATCAACCCCATGGCGTCGCGGTCGATTCGCAAGGGCGGATCTGGATTTCCGATAGTGAAAACGGCCGCATCTTGCGCGTGGAAAAATAAGCAGGAATCATAAAGCACTGCACGCGGGAAATAAAAAACGCCTCCTTAAAAAGGAGGCGTTTACGATTCATTGCCCGGTCAACTCCGATTCGAGCGACTAGGGCTTAGACATAGACGCCGCCGGTAATGTTGCCTTCCAGGAAGACCTGGTCGATCAGCCCAAGCGAAAGGCCGTCGAAGCGCTTGGCGACGGCCACGCCATTGCCGGAGCCGACCACGAGATCGAGGTCGCCGTCTCCGTCCACGTCGGCCGCGCCGACCCGGGCGCCACCCTTGAAGCCAGGGGCGAAGGGCGCCATGGTCCGCAGAGCGGGCGTTCCCGGGGACGCGTTGAGATTGTTGACATAAACCTGGGAGGAGACGCCAAAGCCGGTGCCGATGATGACTTCGGCAAGGCCATCGCCGCTCAGGTCGGCGGCTGCCACAAAGACACCAGCCAAGCCGGCGTTGGCGCTGACGGCAACGGCCTGGATGAATTTGCCCTTGCCGCTCCAGACGCGCACGTCGGGGCGAACCCCAGCACCGGTACCGGTGACGATTTCGGCCGCGGCGTCTCCCTTGATGTTGGCCACCGCGACGGTGACTTCCCCGGCAAAGCCACCATAAGGCGCGAAGGAGGTGAGCACGGTCTTGAAGTCCTTGCCCGAAATCGCCTTGACCTGCGCCGTGCCGCCGCCGCCGGTGCTGACGATGATATCCTCGGTGCCGTCGCCATTGGTGTCGCCCACCGCGACGTACAGACCGCGCGTGTAGTTGCCGGCAAACACATACATGCTTTTCAGCAGGTTGCCGGTGAGTCCATCGAAGACCCTCAGAACGGGGCCGCCGCCAGGGCCGGGAACGGCCACGACATCGGCGATTCCGTCGTTGTTGAAGTCGGCGAGGGCCGCGCGGACGCCGCCACGGAAGGCCGATTCGAAAACCTGGTAGTCGCGGGCCACGCCCATGTTCGAGACGACCCGAACCACGGGCCTCGAGCCGACCCCTCCGGCAATTTCGAAGGCCGAACTCGTGCCGTAGCTGCGCACCAAAACTTCGGAGCCGGGGTTGGTCGCGCCAAATTCGTCCTTGACGGCACCGCCCTTCACCGAAACGGTGATCTGTCCCGGTTTGGTTGGTTTGATTCGGAATTCATATTCCGCGCCCGACCCGGTCAAATCCGAGACCGTGCCGTTGGTGACGTTGAAACTGGAGAGACTCAGGCCGGTCACCGGGGCCGAGAACGTCAGCACCCCGCGGAAGGTTCCGGCGATAACATTCGGCGTCAACTTAAAGTCCGAGATCGTCGGAATGGACGAACTGTAGGTCAGGCCTTGTTCGGCCGACTCCGACACATTGCCCAGATTGTCGGTGGATTTCACCGTGAAGACAATCTTGCCGCTGACGAGTGCCGAAGCGGGGAAGGCGAGCTTCCAGGCCGTGGCGCCTTGCGCCGCCAGGTAGATCTTCACGTCCGATGCGAACTTGGCGCCATCGTAGTAAAGGCCGTTCGGACCCTTGATCGCCAGGGCCACACTCTGAGTTCCCGCGCCGACATCGGGGGCGCTTCCCGTGAATTCTCCAAGCCAATTCGTCGGGGTGAACACGCCATCCTTGACCGGGCTGCTGACCGCGGCCTCTGGTCCGGCCGTGTCGACCGTGAAGGCAAGCGGAGCGCTAGGCAAGCTCAGGTTGCCGGCCGCATCCCGTACCTGGGCGATCAGCGAGGTCGGGCCATTTCCCAGGCCGCTCAAGCTGACGGACCACTTGCCGTTGTCATCGGTGATCGCCGTGCCATGGACCACATCTCCATTTTCCGCGGTGGCCGCGATTTCGATGCGCGAACGCGGCTCGGCGGTGCCGGTGACGACGGGCGCCGTGGTGCCGAGATACTGGCCGATGACCAGGGTGCCTGGAGCGAAGCCGGTGATCTGGGGAGCATTCGGCGCGACCGTATCGACGCGCACGGCAAGGGAGCTGGAGGCGGACACGGCGCCGGTGCGGCCGATCACCTTGGCCTTGATGGTGTAGTCGCCCGAGGCGCGCAGCACCTGGGAGTTGTCCAGGGTCCAGCGTCCGCTGGCGTCGGCCACGGCCAGGCCAAGGTCCTGCTCCACGCCGTTTTGGCCAGTGAGGCTGACTTGGACCTTTGTTCCGGCCGGGGCTTTGCCCCCAATGACGAGGCGGTCAAGCGAGGTGACGACATCGAAGTCGCCGCCAAATCCCTTCAATCCATCGATCTGCGGAGCGGTGGGAGCCGCCTTGTCGACTTTGACTTCGAGCACCGAGGGGGCGATCGACTTGTTGCCCGCCGCGTCGAGCGTATCGGCCTTGAGCAAGAAGGTGCCGTTGGCCGTGATGCGGCCGGCAGGAATCTTGTAGGACCAGGTGCCCTTTTCCGAGACGGTAATCATGTCGGAAAGTTGCACGCCACCCAGGGAGAGCGTGATCCGCGCGAATGGTTCGGCCCGGCCGCCGACGGTGAAATCGAACTGGTCGGTAAAGCCCAGATCGTTGTTGCCCGTGGTGCTCGAAAGGCTGGTAATGGCGGTGTCGCGCGGTGCGGTGAAATCGACGATCACGCGGAACGACGCCGAGGAAACCGCGTTGCCTGCCTTGTCGATCGCAACGGCGGTCAAGGTGTGGCGGCCTTCGTCGAAGGGAATACCCAGCGGCCTGAGGAAGTTCCAGGTTCCCGTGCCGTCGGTCGCGACCAGGTCGGCATCGGTGGGAGAAAGATTGATCTCGTTGGCTGTTCCCGCATCGGCGATGAGGCGAATTCGGGTACCGGCCGGAGCCAGGCCGATCACCGAACCAATCAAGCCGCGGGTGATGGCATCGGCGTCGCTGAAGCCGGTATCGAGGGCGATCTTACCCACCGATACGGGGCCGGCTGGGAATGCGGACTGAACGGTAAACGCATAGGTCAGCGGCGTCGAGGCGTTGCCCGCGACATCGGTGAGGGAGATCTTGACCGACTTGGGACCCTGGCCAAGGTTTTGATTCAAAGGCACCGAGAAGTTGCCCTGAGCGTCGACCAGACCGGTACCCAGCGTGGTGCCGGATGCGGCGTCGCTAATGGTCACGATCGAGTTGACTTCGCCTTTGCCCGTGATGGTCGGAGTCGAGGCGTTGGTGAAATTGGGCAGAGCGCCGAAAGGAGCCGCCACGCCCACATTGATTGGGACGAGCGGCGCGGTCTTGTCGACCGTGAAATAGAACGGGGACGAGACGGGACTCAAGAGGCCGCTGCCAGTTTCCGCCTGGAGCGTGACTTTGTGCACTCCTTCCGTCGCCTGGAAGAGGCCGTTACCCGGAATGAGGAACCAACCGCCCAAGGAACCCGCATAGGCGGTTCCCATGAAGATGTCATCGACGTTGACGAGAACCTTCGCCCAATACTGCGCCGTGCCGAAAAGCTGCAATGCGCCTTCCTTGGTAATGAAGTCGGTGACCGAACGCCCGGTGTCGGGCGTGATGCCGCCCAGGGTCGGAGCCGCGGGAGCCGTGCTGTTGACGACCAAAAGCGCGGCGGGACTGGCCTTGCCTTCGATGCCGAACCCATTCGTTTGGGTTACGGTCAACGCATAGGGACTGCCGAGGCTGTTGTCGGCGATGGCCGGCAGATTGATGGACACCGAGCCCGGGCCGACCGGTTGGGAGGTTCGGAACAAGAGCTTCCCATCAAGGTAAACCGAGGTGACCGCGCTCTCGGCGAGAGTGACCACGATTTTCGAAGGGCTGGACTTGGCGAAATAGACGCCGGCGGCTCCCGGAATGGAGGGATTGGGCGCCGCGCCGACGATGTCGGTGATGGTCGGAGCCTTGGGGCCGACCGTGTCGACGACCACGCCAAACGCTGCCGAAGCGGAGCTCTTATTGCCCAGGAAGTCGAGTGCATAAGCCACCACCGAACTGGCGCCTTGGGGCAACGGCGTGGTCAATTTGACCGACCAATTGCCAAGCGCATCGCTTGTGCCGCTGCCGATGACCGTGGTTCCTCCGTTTAAGAAGAGCTGAATCACGGCGTTGGCAATCGAGGTCCCGGTGAAGGTCGGCGTGGTGGTCGGGATGATCGTATTGAGCACCGGCGAAACCGAGACGATTTCCGGCGTAGCCGGAGGCGTCGATATCAGATTCAATTGCGCCACCTTGATCGGGGCGCTGATATATCGATCCAGCGCCACTTGCACCGCGTAGATGTTATACATTCCGTCCCGAAGCGGATTCGCCGCGTTCGAGAGCGCGTTGTTGATCTTCATCGAGGTCTGACCATTGGCATAGTCGACCGTTTTGACCAGTTCGTCCGGCGTGAGAATGTTGTCGTTGTTGGCGTCGGCGAAGATCTGAATTTTGTCGCTGACGGTTCCAAATGAAGGACCGCGCGTGTAGGACCCTCCCTTGACGCCGTTGAACAGAGCCACCGCGGGCGTCAAATCGAGAGAGAGAGCACCGAGGTTGTTCGAATCGAGGGTGACATCGGGAAGCAGCGGGGTGAGGCCGTTGAAAAGCACCGCCTTGGGCTTGAGCAGAACTTCTTGATAGTCGTTTTTGAGGGAGGCCGTGCGGTTGTCGATTGTGACTTGCCGGGTGCCGTTCAGGGGGAAGACATCGTTGAAGTCTGCAAATTTGGCCTGGTCGGCCGACTTGTCGTCCAAAAGCACGTTGTACTGGACGGAGGTGAAATTCGCGAGGCCGGCTCCCATGTTGGGAATGGCGTAATAGCCGTTGACATCGGTCGAAGTGACATAAGTCACCAGACCGGTATTGGGATCGACGATATTTTGGACCGCGGTCGGTTCGGAAGTCTGGAACTTCAAACTCCACGATTGGAGATAGCCATTGTCGAGGAATTGATCGTCAATGATGGTGATTTTCCAGCGGCCGAAGGTCGATTGGCCATTGAAGACGCCGAGATCTCCATCGGGACGAACCGCCCCGGTCAACACCTGTTTGTTACTGAAAGCGTTGTTCTGGATGAACTGGGACAAAGTCGGCAGGGTCGGATCGTTGCGGAATTCGATATCCTTCAAACCGGTCAGATAATAGGAAAAGAAGGGCAAGTTGGAGAATAGCGAGATCTTGGTTCCGTCGGGAGACTCGAGGTAACCGCGGATGTCATTGAAGTAGGTGTGCTTGATGGTCAGCTTCGGGATCACCGAGGTGATCGCGCCAGCCCGGCCATTGGCGGCGGTGATATCCATGATGGCAACCATCGGCGACGAGTTGTCAATCGCCTTGGGAACCTGGGACGCCACAACCGTTTTGGTGGCGCCTTCGCCTGCCGGAATATAAACCGGATCGAAAACGCCATTGTTGTTGAGGTCGACAAACACGCGCCGGCCAGCAAGCCCGGCGGAATCCTGTGAGAATTGCTGATTCCCGGCAGTTACGCGGCCGTAGATCGTTCCGGACGCGCCGGCATATTCGAACACGGGGCCAAGGTAATCGTCGCCGGTGACGCCGTCGCCATTGCCATCCAATTTCGTGCCGAACGGGCTGACGGCCGCGTCGGCACTGATGCGGAACTGGTAGACATCGGGCGACAATACGCCCACCACGCGGAAGGTGGCGTAATTGGTGCCGATGCCCATGCCTTCCAGGGGAGCAAGTCGGACGATGGAATCGTCGGCGGTGTCGAAGATGCCGTCGGGGCCGCGTCCCACGAAACGCACCGGTCCCAATTGGTTGAATTTGCTGAGATCAAACAGGCCATCAAAGGTGACGATGATGTCGCTTGGCACGGTATTGGTTGTGCCGCCGTTGCTTGGCAACCGGTCCACGCCGCCAATGGTTGGGACGGCACCCTGGCCCAGAAAATTTCTGCTTCGGTTGCTGGCGCTGATTTTGTAAATCTCGACGGAACCGTCGGCAAATCCCACGACAAAATCGAGGAGCCCGTTGGCCGACCCGGCGGAATCGACCGACATCGACGCAAGCGCCGCATCGGAATCGCGGACAACTGAAAGCAGAGTGCCGCTATTGGTTTGCACGAGCCGCACCAGGCCGTTGGCGTTGCCGACGAGCAGCGATTGCGAGTCGTCGGTGAATCCAAGCGATACCGTCGGCCGATCGGTTCCCTTGGTTCGCGAAGCCAATTTCAACCGGCTCAAGTCGTAGACTTCGGCCTGGCCCTTGATGTTGCCGACGGCAATGAAGGCGCCATTGGGGCTGGCCGCGATCGCGGTCAAGGGGGAGATGGCATCGCCCAAAGTTCCCAGCGTGCCGGAAAAGGTCGGCGCGAAGTTTCCGTCCGCGTCGCGATTCTTGGTATCGAGCGGATCGCGATTCCACAGCCTCGCGAAGCCGCCTTGGTCGGCGGTGGCCAGATACTTGCCATCGGGGGTGTAAACCAGGCCGTTGACCGCGCCGGGGCTTCCGCTGGGATAGACGGCGCTTGCGGGAAGCACGAACTGAAACTTCGGCACCTTGACGGCGGCGAGCAGGTCCCATTCGTAGACCTTGCCGTCGGCGGTCGCGGTGGCGAGGCTCAGGTTGTCGGCGGAAAATGCCAATTGCGTGAAGGCGGAAGTGATGCCTGCATTGCTGACTTGGACCAGATTGTACCCGGTCGTTCCCGGGTAATAGAGCAGGTACAAGTGGCCGGCGGCATCGATCGCGCCAAGCACATCGCCGGAGGCGTTCCATTGTAGTTTGACGATGGCGCTGGAGCTCACGGTGATCGAGGCGGTTACGGTGGTGCCTGAAACAAAATTCACCGTTCCATCGGCAAGGCCCACGGCCTTGCCGAACTGGCCGCCCTGGGAATTGTCCGCAACCGCTTTGACGTTCCCCGCGCCAAGATTCTGGCTCATGACTCGGTTGAGCACGAAACGGCCGATTTCCCGCGACTTGGTGGCCACGGCAATCTCGCTACCCCCGGAGACGACGAGCAGCGAAGAAATCGACTCCATCACCGGATTGCCCGCGGCATCCTTCACTTCCTTGCCCGAACCGTCCAGAACATTGGTTAAGGGCACAATCAACTGATTGACGAACGCGCCGGTGGTCAAGTTTCGAGCGTAGACTTGTCCGCCTGCATAACCATAGGCGACGGTGGTGCCGTCACCCGCGGTGATGGCAAGCACCGGACTGGCGGTGTCCTTCCCAATGAGGAAGGAGGTCGCGGGCTGGACCCCAAGGTTCCACGATCTGACCGAGCCGTCCTGATAACCGGCCACCAGGGTGTTCGCGTTGCCGTTGCCCCGGGCAAAATCGATGGCGGTAATGGGAATGTCGCCCGCGATGGTGGTCACGACCGAAAGCGTGGCGGGGTCCAGAACGGTCAATCCACCCGCCTTCAGGGCGATCACCAGCAAGTTTTGCGTGGAGTTCAGTTTCAATGACGATGCCATGCCGGCGGAGAACAAGACGGTCGCGACCTTGGCATTGAAGTCGTATTTGATCGCCTCGCCCTGGGCATTCACGGCGAAGACAATTCCCGTCGTTCCCTGGCGGACGGTTTCGACGCTCACAATCGAGGAGCCGGCATTGTATCTTCCAACCGGCTTGAACCAGACCGCTCCATTGGCGGCCGATCGCGACAGGTAAGTGATGGTCCCGTCGGCGGAGCCGACGACCATACGCAGATCGCCATCCATCACGATGCTGGTGAGCGGAACGCCGGGGGTGACCGGAATATTTTGCTGGAGCTTTCCCCCGGGGGTCCAGATCTTGACCGAGCCGTCGATATCGGCCCCGGCAATGATCGTTTGGCCGTTCGCCACCGCGGCAAACCCGGAAGAAGAAGTCACGCTGCCAAATGAGTTGACGCGGCCATGACCCATGTCGCCCACGTAAGCGGGATTGAGATTATCGATATTATTGGCGGTCGCATAAAGCTGGGAAACGACCTGGTCCCGCGTCCAATCGGGATGTGCGGCCATGATGAGCGCGACCACGCCGGCGGCCACGGGAGTGGCCATGGAGGTACCGGAAAGGAACTGGAAAAAGTTGCCCGGCGCCAAGGAGAGGATATCGGACCCAGGAGCCATCACATCGACGGTCTTGCCGTAGTTGCTGAAATAGCTCTTTTGATCGTTTTCGTCGGTGCTGCCCACCCAGATGACATAGGGGAGTTTCTCAAGGGCTACGGTATTGTCGATGCCGTCATTGGCGGCCGCGACCAGGCACACGATTCCCTTGTCGTGGAGGTTTTTGTAGGCGTTGATTACGCCTTGATCATCGGCGAACGGGAAGGGGGCCTGGAAAGGCGCCTGGCCGGAAATGACGATGTAGCTGGAGCTGACGATGTCGGCGCCTTTATCGTAGGCGTAATACAGGCCTTCGATAATGACCGAGCTTTCGTAATAGCTGACAATGTTGTTCTGGGTGTTTTGCCACTTGATGCCCATGATCCTTGCGCCCGCGGTCTGAGCGGTGGATCCATCGGCCTGGATGATGCCGCCGCCGGCGACGCCGGAAACAAGAAGTCCGTTGTCCATCTGGGCGGCAATGATGCCGGCGACGTGCGTGCCATGGTCGTCGTTGGCATTGGAAGGGACGATGCTGCCGCGCGGTTCGAGCGTTTGGCCCGTGTAGGGCTGGGTGACATTCACCCCGTTGTAATCGTCGATGTAGCCGTTGCGGTCATTGTCAACACCGTCTCCGGGAGTTTCCCCGGGGTTGACCCACATGGCGTTCTTAAGGTCGTTATGATTGATGTCGAAACCGTTGTCGGTCACGGCGACGATCGGCCCAAGGGTGTTCCCGTTTGCGTCCGAATACGCGGCGCTCGTGCCGCGGATCGCTTCCCAGGCCTTGTAATCTTCGATAATGCCGTGGTGATATTGCTGCGAGAGAGACGGGCCGGAGAAGGGATCGTTGGGCTGGTAGTCGAGTTTGCCGTACCCTTCCTGTTCGCGGTAAACGAAGTTCAAAGAAACATATTCGACATTGGTGAATTTGCTGATCGCATTGTAAACGCCTACCGGATCGACTTCCGGCTTCAGGCCGACGCGCATCATCGTGTTGCTATCGGTTTGCCAAAGGACTCGCGTCGCGGAAAAATCGAACGCATCGTTGAGCACGCTATTCGGTTTGGCTTGAACGACGCTGCGGAGGTAGTTGAGACCGTCGGTCCCCTTGACCTGAATGATGACGCTATCGTCTTTGAACGGGGTTTTTAAACCAGGGAATTTCAGCAGATTGGGGTCATCCAGGACTTCCTGGGATCCTGCGTTGAGTAAAAGAGCCGGCACGGTTCGGTCTTCGAGGGCTTCCAGTAACAGCCGGCGAGCTTTGGGAGACATGTGAGGTGATTTCTTGGTTTTGCCGCTTCCGAAGGATTGCCAATTCATGGTTTTGACTTCCAAATGGACCAATGACAATACGCCCATTCATCCCGGATTTCGGACTATCAACCTAACCATGCACCCCATTCGCAAAGGGCGCTGGTAAAAGGGAAAACAGGGATAAATATACCGCGGAGGAACTTCATGCCCCCAACGATTGTGACAATCGCCGGAATCGCACCGGACTTGCCGGTTGTCCTCACGAAATCGCCACAATCTCTCCGTTTTCCTTCCGGGAGAGCTTCCCGGACCCAGGGACGGATTGACCCTCGTCTCTGTTCAGACGAGAGAGTCGCTATTTTGGTTCGACGACAACCAACGGATAAAGTAATTTTGCGGAAGTTTTTTCTGCACTCAGCTGATCCACTGCTTCGATTTCGATCTGAAAGCGCCCCGGACGGTTTGGTTGGTAGGGATAGGTGCACGGGCTTAAGCGCGACACTTCGTCGAGCACTTCGGTGATTTCGGTGACGATTGGTTTGTCCGTAATCGCTTTACCGCTTTCATCGAGAATGCGAATGCGCAGTTCCTGTTTGCCGCGCAACGTTTTGGGATCGATCGTGCAATTGGCCAGACCGAAGCGCAAAACGAACTGCTGGCCGGGAAAACCAATATTAGGGGCGGCCTCGTTCGTGGCAAAGGTATTGTTGACGCGCACGATCCCGAACTTCCTGGGGCCAACCTGGATTTTTCGGATCGCCTTCGCCTCTTTTTTCGTGCTGAAGTCGGTGGCGATCAGGGTCATGGTGTAAGTTCCGGGGGCCATATCTGGCGGCAGTTCACACGCGGCGTAGGCGGGGATGCGACCACCTCCCAGCGGCAAATAAGCCTCGTTTTGACCTCCAGCCTGATCGAGGAGGACCTTTCCCTGCGGGTCTTGCAAGGTAACACCAACCCCATAAAAGACCCTGCCTGGCGGCCGCGTCGTCAGACCGGTCAGGTCGAAGCTGACCAGGACCAAATCCCCGGGAACCCATTCGTGCGTGGCCGCCCGGGAACTGCCGTAGACCCCCATGGGTGTCCGCAGATTTTCCAGCTGAAGATTTTGCCCGGGAAGAAACGCGCTCAATCCGAAGAGCCCCAAGGCCATGCCCGCATTCATCGTCCCATCCTCTAGGTCGCTTGCGCGTAAGGGGAATCCTCGGGAAGCGTCCTCCCGTCGTTCCACTCAAGCGCTTTTCCTGTTTGTTTGATTGCTTCGTGAAGCTCTGGCTGGGTTTCAACCATCCCCAAGTCTTTCCGACGGCGCCACCGGATTTCACGGGTCCCTTTTGAGTGTCGCCCCGGTTCGCGCCTGGGCCTGCGCTCCATCAGGTCCAGTCTCATTGTGAAATCAGGGGGGCTTGAGGCGCCAGAGGAATCCTGAGTTATTGGGATTTCCGACCCTGCTTATTTGTTTATAGATTCTGATAAGGGCTATTCCAGGCCGCGATTTAGGTCGCCGCGGCGGCGAAACCCTTCGAATGGAAAAAGAGGCATCGCATCGACCGAATCCGCCATATCCCCGGGCCTGAGGTTTTCGACTTTTTGCGGGGCCAGAGGTTGGCGTATCACCCGAGTTCGCGCGATGGTTTCGGCAACCGGCGTGCGCGCGGATTGGGAACCGCTCCCGAAGCGGTTGGCGTGCGGCCCTGGGACGAATCGGCCACCCGGATGGCCGCCGTTGCCTCGGGGCGGCTTGGCTATCCGGTCGCGATCGAGACAGCTCGCGAAACCCGGGCCGAGCTTTTTCTTCTGATCGATCATCGTACTTGCCTGGCGTTTGGCAGCACCTCGCAAACCGTTCAAGAAAGGATCGTCACCCTCGGCCTCGCTTTGACCCTGGTGGCACTGCACGATGGCTGGCGCGTTCATCCGGTTGTCGCTTGCGATCAGGGATTTTTGGCGCTGCCCTCTTGCGCTAAGCCTCGCGATTGGCTGCAACTTCATCGCCGTCTTCGCGAATGGCCAGAGGAATGGGGGCCCGCGAATCAACTTCCTTCCCATCCATTTCCGGGCGGTCGACTCCCCTTTCCCCGGCGTCAACTCGCCCTAGCTGGTTTTTGTCTTTACTCCGACGCCGATGCCGACTCCGACGCTGACGAGGGCCCCGGCGCCGAGATCACCAGCATGGCGCGCCTGAGCCTCGGCAAGGTGCGGGTATTCGATCCCTGGGAACAGTCGCCACCATTGCAAGGCAACATCACCCTCTGGGGACCCAATCGACAAGGCCAAGAGAACTGGGCCGATCGGGCCGCTCGGGGGCGTGCCAGGCAAAACTGGGAGAAGCGTGAAGAGCGCTGGGAAAAAGAGTCCGGGGGAGGTGTTTTTCCGTCGTTAAGCCATGGGACCGAACAGCCCTGGGAAAGGGCGCTCGATCTCTGGTTCTCGCGGCAAGGTCGTCGATGGCGATGAGTTTTCTTCCTTGGGATGATCCGACCACAAGCGATCCGCTCGGTTTCAGCCAAACCACCCGCAAAGATCCGCTGGTGGCGCACTGGACGATCGAACCGGACGACAGCCTGCCGGCCAACGCCAAAGATCCGGCCAGGGAAAACCGGCCGGCCTGGAAAATCACCGTCCGGCTGGAGGCGCCCGCCGACTGGAACCTGGCGACGGCCTCGAGCGGAACCTCGGTCATCAAGCGGATCTCCTCCCAGCCGCTCATCCTTTCCTTCGATTTCAGGCAGGCGTTCCCTCCGTTGGGGCCTGGACCGGCGCTTGAAACCCAGTGGAAAACGCCGGGCGGCCCGGTCTTTTTCCGGCTGGATCCCCAGATGTCGATCGAAACGATTACCGAACAACCACCTCAAGAGACCGAAAGCGCGGGACGAACCGGAACCGCGACGCTGCTCCCCTGGCTCCTGCTCCTTTTGGCGGTCTTGATTGCGATCGGATGGTTTTGCCTTGGCTTCTGGCGAAGCCATCGCAGCGCCCAAACGCTCGCCAGAAAATGGCAAGCAAGTGCACCGGCTTCCCACGCACCCTGGCCGGAATGGGAATCGTGGTTGGCCCGGGTCGAACGAGACTGGAAGGAGTTCACGGAGAAAAAGAAGGCGGTGCTGACCGCCGATTGGAGCGAATTGGGAGAAATCTTGCCCCAGGCCCGCTTTGGGAGGCCGAACAACCCGGCCTGGGCTGTCACGATGGGAAAGATAAAAATTCTGGGAAGGATGGATAGTTTGGTTAAACTGGGGGCCGCGGTGCGCCGATAACTTTCTGGACGGACAAGGTTTTTCTCAAGAGTCGATTCCGATTCGAACAGAGAATCCTTTCACAAGGGAGTGCACGGCGTCATGGGGCAGTCGAATCGCGCTTTGATCTTTCTGCTCATGGCTTTCATGGGCGTTTGGGCCATCGCTCAGTCGAACGATCCCGAACAAGCGGAGCTCTTGGAACGGATCCTCAATCTGGAAAATGGAATGGTCCAGAAAGCGGCTTCCGAACAAGACCTGATTCGCGAACAGGAGGCGATCCGGCAAACGCTGGTCTCTACCGAGAAAACGGTGGCTCGGCTCGAGGAAGAGAAAGCCGGATTGGAAAGCCAAATCGTTCAGTTGCAGGAATTAGTCAGGGAGCGCAACCAGCTTCGCACGGATCTGGCGGAAAGAACGGCTGAGCGCAATGGGATGGAAGATCGCTGCGAACAGCTTAAAAAAGGCCTCCTCCAACTTTTGGAAAAAGACGAGTTGGCCGCCAAAACCACTGGTCAGCCGAATCAAAAGGCGACCTTGAGCTCTAAGAGCCCGAATGCCCCCGGTTCTCTGACGAACCGGCGCAAGGCCAACGAGGCCGCGGATCCGAAAGATTCGGTCCGCCCCCAATAAATGTTCTTTGACCGCGTGTTCAACGCCTTGCCCAAAGACAAAAAACCAACCGGAATCGGCTGGTTTTTTTGCGTTGTCCTCGCGCGATTTGCTGGCGTGGTTCGGCCGAAAAAAGGTCGGTCCCGACCTCCGGGGGGTCAGACTTTACCCAGTTCCTCAAGCAGCACTTTTTGCAGAAGATCGCTTTTCGCCATCCCCTTGGTTTCCTTCATGACGGCTCCCTTGATCGCGTCGGCCGCTTTGACCTTGCCCGCCTTGAAGTCGTTGACCGCCTTGGGATTGGCGGCCATCGCCTTGCGGATCATTTCGGCCAGGGCCCCTTCATCGGCGACCGCGACAAAGCCAAGTTTCTTGATGGCCGCGGCCGCATCGATCCCTTCGGCGAGCATCGCCGCGTAAACCTCGCGCGCCCGCTGCATGTTGAGACCGGTTTTTTGCACTTCGGCCACCAGCCCGGCGATGACATCGGGGCCAAGCGGATATTGTGCAATATCCTGGCGCGTTTCGTTCAAGGTGGTGAGGACTTGGTTGGTGACCCAGTTGGCGGCGCTTTTCGCATCGGCGCCGCTGGCGACCACCTTTTCGTAATAGGAGGTGAAGGCTCGGCCCTGGCGCACCAGCACATCGGCGTCGTAAATTCCCAGGCCAAAGTTGGCCTGCAGGCGCGACCGGGCCTGGGAAGGCAGTTCCCCCAGGCTTGCCTTGGCCCGTTCAAGCACTTCCGCACTGACGCGCACCGGCGCCAGATCGGGCTCGGGGAAATAGCGGTAGTCGCTCGCTTCTTCCTTGCGCCTTTGCACGATCGTTACGCCGCGGGCATCGTCCCAACCGGCGGTCGCCTTGGCGACTTCGCCCATCTTCTTGCCGTCTTTTTTGAACTGCTCGAACTGCCGCTGGGCCTCGTAGCGAATCGATTTTTCGACCGCGCGGAAGCTGTTGAGGTTTTTCACCTCGACGATCGGCGTGGCGGCGTAGCTGCCATCGGGCAGGGGGATGTGAATGTTCACATTGGCATCGCAGCGCAGCGAGCCTTCCTGCATTTCGCAGTCGGAAATCCCAGCTTCACGCAAAAGGAGGCGCAGTTCTTCCAGATACATCCTTGCGTCTTCGGGGGAATGGAGTTCTGGCTTCGAAACGATCTCGACGAGCGCCGTGCCGGTGCGGTTCAGGTCAACCTTGGAAGAGCCACCGCCGCCCGATTCGTCATGCATCGACTTGCCGGCGTCTTCTTCCAGATGGGCGCGGATGATGCCGATTTTCTTGGCAGCCTGGTCCTGGGTGGCCGGGATTTCCAGGTACCCTTCGGAGCTGAACGGCAGGTCGTACTGAGAAATCTGATAGTTTTTGGGCAGGTCGGGGTAGTAGTAATTCTTGCGATCCCATTTGGTGAACGAGGCAATCGAACAATTCAGCGCGATGGCGGCGCGCAGGGCCAGATCGAATGCCTTGCGGTTCATCACCGGCAAAACGCCCGGCATGCCAAGGCAAACCGGGCAAGTGGCGGAATTGGGAGGAAGGCCGAACTCGACGCTGCAACCACAAAAGAGCTTACTTTTGGTCTGGAGCTGGACATGGACCTCGAGGCCGACGACCAAACGATAATCACTCATGCTGAAATTCCCTTGCCCCAATCGGTTTGGCCGCGGATCGGTCAATGATTGCACGGGACCCTGCGGTTTTCCATGAAAACCAGGCGGGCGGCCGCGTGAACCTCAACTGAAGAGTTTAAAGGACGGCCATGAAAAAAAAAGCGCCCCGATTTGGGGCGCCCGAATGCGTTCGACCGTGAACCGGAACCATTAGCGAGGGCCGCCTTTTTGATCGGAGCCCTTCTTGTCTTCGCCTTGCTTATTGGTTTTGGCGGGAGGTTTACCTGAACCCATCGGTTGGCCCTGCCTTGGTGCGGCAACGGCTGATCCGGGGCCGGCATTATTGTTGCGCGCCGGCGCGTTGGGATTCATCGTGCCCGGAGGCACGCCTGCCGGCAGATTGCGAGGAGCGGCCGGACCGGCGACCGGTCCGAGGGTTGGCCGGCTACCCGCGGAGAAATTCCGGGGAGACGAGGGGCTACCAGGTTGCGCGCCGCCGGGTTGATTGCCCGGAGCGAAGGTGCGAGGCGTGCCCGAGGGCGTCGAACCGGAAACTTGGTTCACTCCTTGATTGGCGCCGGGCTGATTGCCCGCCGGGAAATTACGTGGAGCGCCGCCGGGGACCGAACCGACTGCATTGCCGCTGCCCGGCTGGGTGCTCGATGGCGGCACTTTCGGGGCGCCGCCGCCTACTCCGTTACCGGTTGGGGAGGGCTTGGGCGCCGAGCTTACCGGGAGGATCGGATTGGTTTCCGAAGGCCCGCTGGCGTCCGCGGTGCGGTTGTTGCCACCGGATCGCGATCCGCCGGGGCCGCCTTGACCGTCACGATCTCCCCTTCCGGGGTTGTCGCGATCTCTTCCTGAGTTTCTGGGCCCAGAAGATCGGTCCGGCCGACCTGAACCCGGTCCATTCTGGTCCGATCTCGATCCGCGCCCGTCCCGTCCGTCGGAATTGTCCCGATTGGGAGAACGGCCGGCCGAGCCGTTGCCCGCGGGGCCATTGTTGGAACCGGAGCCATTGGAGCGGTCCCTGTTTGGCATTCCTCCAGAGCCTGGCTGATCTTTCGCCTGCGCCGAGTTGCCGGATCCGGCATCCGATCGCGACGGACCGGAACCAGGTCGCGATCCATTCGCCGTTCCGACGCGATTGCCCATCGGTCCGCGTTCGGGTCCATCGCCTCGGGCTCGATCGCCCGGACGGCCCGAGTTGTCGCGGTTGCCCGCGACGTCTCGGCCATCCCGCTGCCGCGGTTTGCCTTGACCCTTGGGCGGAACTTGCGAGTCGGGAATGTCCTTGGAAGTCGGCTCTGGGTGATGACTGGCGAGCACTACCTTGGGCTGGTTCTTGGCCTCAACGACCCGCACCTGGTTCGTTCGCCGTTCCGGATTACCCGGGCCGCCTGGGCCGGCCGCTAGGTTCTGGCGATTGTTGCTGTTGATATTGTTGACGGTATTTCTATTGTTGATGATCGTGGTGTTGTTTACTGTCACATTATTGATGACTGGCGCGACCGCGGGGCGGCCGGCGAAGCGGTCACGGCGATAGACCTCCAGGTCGTGCGCCCAGTGACTCTGATTGCCATGCCGGTAGTAGGCGAACAGCGGGTCGGGGCCGGAAAACCGGCTGCCGGACCAGAAGGTGAAACCGATGCTCACATAGCTTGGGCGGAAGTAGTCGCCGTAGTAGTAGCTGCCAAATCCTCTGCGGTAGAAAAGCCCGCAGGGCAGGTCTTCGTAGCAAACCACAAACCGCGGCCGGTGGAAGAATCCCGGCCGGCTATAAACCACGGCGGGATAGTAGACCGGCGAAAAGAGCAGGCCCCGGTGTTCGAGGGGATAATCCCAGTAACCACGCACGAAGGTGAAGCCGAAAGCGGTTACGGCCCAGCGGCCTGGATTCCAAACCCAACCTGGCCGGTAGTTGATCCAAACCCCCGGGCGCCATCCCCAGCGAGGTCCCTGCCGCACCCAATACCCAGAAGCCCAGATCATTTGCGGATTGGGAGCGGGTACCGAAGGTCCAATTTCGGGGATCGCTGGAGGCGCTTCCTCGACAAATTCATCCTGGCCGAGTTCTTGATCGCGCCAGTAGCCGGGAATCCAGCGCCACTCGTTGTTCAGAGCTTCAAAGCGGCCCGGCGTCCATTCCTTGCCAGGCGGAATCTGCCGCCAGAAACCGCTGATCCAGATAAAGTCGTCCCGTTCGTCATCCCATTGCCAGTAACCGTCCATCCAGCGGACATCTTTCCCTTCGGGCTTGTCCTCGGGCGGGACTTCCTTGAGGACTTCGGGCGGTTTTTTCTTTAACAGCGGACCCACCACCGGTTTGGCCTCAAACGGCTGGGCGTAGGCCTCATGAATGGGGCCTTTTTCGAGGGGTTTGTCATCCTGGGCAAAGAGGGCGAGAAGAAGAAAAGAAGCAGGGGCGAGCATGGTCGATACCTCGGGGGCTATTTTTCTCTACGCAGGATGGAGCGAATAGGTTTTGGCCGGTTCGAAAAAAAGGCGCCGATGACTTCGGCGTATTCTGGCAGACCCAACGAAGCACCGCCAGAGGGAATCGACTCTCTTGATGTTCTTAACGATTGGGAAGTCCAGGAGGTCTGGGGGATTTTTCGTTCGTTGGATTTCCAGGTTGGTTGACTTGCAATGTCGTCTCAACTTGCTTCTGAAGTTCTTTGAGCGTGTGCCTTGAGATTCGCAGTCGAAGAAGATCGGTTGAGGTTTCCTCCCAAGTCTGCAGTTTGCTCGTCGTGCGATGAGTTTTCTTCCGAGCAGCTCAACACGACCTTGTCAACGATGCGGTTGCCACAAGGTCGGACTGAACCAGTGCAGTCAGGCTGTATCGTCCGCTAGCGAAAGGCGCGGAACAAATTGCGTTGTTGGAAACATCTCAGGTGATGTCCTGCGAGCCAATTAGAAATCGGACGTCGAAGCCGCCGGTTCTGCAAGCGAAAATCAGGTGGGGCACTGTGCGCGAATGAAGGAGATGGAGGCGCATTATTGGGATTGCCTTCGGTAGCATTGGCATTGAGCCAATTTTGGAAAAGTGCATAGGAACCTTGCTTGCCTGGCCCGATATAAAATTCTCTTTGTAAACGGTATTCAGCGAGAATCAGGGCAGCCTGCGCTTTCAATGAGCGATCCACTTCATTTTCATTATGACCCTTTGGAACGGCATAGACGAACTGCCCTCGATCGGCGGAAAAGGTAGGAATCGAGATAAAGTTGCGTTCGACGAAAATCCCGGTCTTGCGCTGAGATTCGCCGGCCGCAACGAAAAAATCCACGGCATATTCTGGGTAGCCGAAGAGCAGTCCGAAGGCTCGCCAGCGTGCCGATTTCGGCGCTTCATCCACCAGGCTCATAAGCTGTATCGCTGGTGTCGCCTCGGTGATCCCCAATGAATTGAAAAAGGACGGATCCCTCTCAATCTTTCGGCGCAAGCTTCCGCGGTGGATGACAAATGCGGTTGCCGACTTCTTGCCGCCGTGTTGTCTTGCAAAAATATGCACCCCTGCCACGAGTTCACTTCGGGAAGGAAAGACCGTGGAAAGGACGGTGCGGACTCGATCGATTTCCGAAGTCGACTCTTTTTCACCCGGGAAAGAAGTACGCCAAAATCCTTCGCTGATCGGCTTCATTCCTCCCGTAACCGTAAAAAGCGCTTCGGAGTCGAGAATTTTGAGACGCAGTTGATCCGCTAACTCGTTTAATTCGTTCTGATTTGCATGGCCGTCATTGGCAGAAAGGCCGTTCGGGACCTTCTTAACCTGAACATCGATCGGTACCGAGCTTGGAAACAGCAACCACAAAAAGAGTAAGTTCATTGCAGCGATTCCTTTGATTTCGTTACCGTCGATTTACCATTGCCCCGGTACGGCCAGGCCGCTGTTCATCGTGCTGAGTTCTTGCAGCGTGAGCAGACTGGTGTTGGTTGACAGGAATTTCACCGATCCATCGGAGAAGGCAACATTGGCCCCCGCGGAGTTCGCGCTGCCATAGGAGAACAAGCGGCGGTAGTACAGATCGAAGTACTCCGCGCTGCCTGATGGCGGTGGCGAGGTGGCGATCGAAGCCGGTAGGCGAAAGTTGATGGGAGCCATCGCATTTCGCCAGGCAAAAAAGGGGCCGCCTGACCAGGAAGAGTAGGCCATCATGATGTCGGTCGGCCGATTGGTCAATTCCGACCACATCGGATCGTATCCGAAACGTTCGCCGATCAAGATTGTGTTGCTGGAACCGTCCAATATATCTGTGATTCGCGTCTGCGTGTCGTAGTGGAAGACGCCATCCTTGACATAGGTCAATGGTGCGGCAGTGCCTCCGTTACAGCCGTAACTTGTCAAGCCGACATAGCGACCATTCGGATAGGTCGGGTTCACCCCGGGGGCGAATTGTTCGTAAGGTTGATCGCCCAGGGCGTCATTGGGAGCGAGCAGCGTTTTGACAACGGTTGCGGAGGGTGCTTTGCGTCCCATAGTGTTCGCATCCGCGGTTGAAGTCGTTGTGAACGCTTTATAAAGACTGTCCTGTTCGAAATGGGGCAATAGCGGGACAATCCATGTGCTGTATGGCGGTGTGGCACCGAACCGGGCGGCCGAGGGAAACCCATTGTTAACGTCGTGGTAGCCATGGCATGCCAGGGAAAGCTGCTTCAAATTGTTTTGGCTTTGGGCACGAGCCGCAGCGTCTCGCACTTTCTGTACCGCGGGAACCAGCAAGCCAATAAGCACTGCAATGATCGCGATGACAACGAGTAGCTCGATCAGGGTAAAAGCGTTTCTAAATTTCTTAATCATTGAAGCGCACTCCATGTAGGTAATTAGCAATCAAGGAACTGATTTGATTGTGAAATGAATGGTTTGGGAACCCGGCCGGATTTCGACCGAACCGAGCGGCGAACGCGCGGCGTCACTGTAAAGGGCGGGTAGCCGAGAACGCCTGACGGAACCTTCTGGATTGGATGCGGTCTCGCCGGACGCACCACCCGCGCCAAGCGGCATCATGACCGTGGCATCGCGAACGCAAATTCGATTTTTACCCACGACTGCTCCTGAAGTTCTGGTAGCGGTGATGCGATATCGCCCATTCGCGTCCGTATAGGCGGAGTTCGGAGGGCCATACGTTGCCTGGGTGATGTCCGGGATGAACTGCACTTCCACATCGGCGATCGGCTTGGCGTCGAGGCTGACGACCCCCTCCACCGAAGCGAATTCGGGTCCGCCTCCGCAACCGGTCAACGCCATCAAGGACAGGCCACTCAGCATTCTCCATCTGAACATTCCTGGTCTCCCCCGTCCCTTCAGCTCCCTAAGACGGTCATCGCAAAGGTTCCGCGTTTGGTATGATTTAGTATTACCAGATTTGCGATGGTATGACAATGTTATCCTGTCCTTTTTTTTGATTTTGCTTCACGGGTGTTTGTGGGTAGAACGGATTGACTTGGAAAAACGGTCTAAGTCAGGAGTGGTTCGTTATTTGCATAAAAACTTGCATCTTGTGAGGGCGCGATATCATGCCGCGAATCAGTCGATGTATTTGAGATGGCTATAATCGTACAAGTTGGCGGCGATTTTCTACTCAACTCCTTTTGATTGCAGAATTTTCCCTTTGCTGCTAACGTCGTCCCGATCCTCGTTTGGCCTGGGGTGACCTAAGCCAACCTGATCCTGCGCAAATCGAAACGCCGATTTCTCCGCCCTCCTCCAACCTCCGGCCCTTGCCATCGCCGTGATCTGGTCATAGCTGGCTTTCTCTTGGGGTGTCAACTTTCCCTCCTGTGCCAACTCCACCAATCTTCGTTCCACTTCCGTCAGCCGCTTTTTGTCACGAGTGTTGCATGCCGTGTGCGGCATTTTCATTAGTTTGAGCGACTCCTTACTTGAGATCGCCGGGTACTGCCGGCATCCCGGCCACCAGATGATTGTCAGGGGGATGGACAATAAGCCCATCACGCCCAACAGCCAGCGTCGACGGGTGCAGGGCGTGGATTGATCGCCGTGGCTACCACTCACCGGGCAGGTCTCCCAAATTCATGCTGGAAAGCTCGGCCCAGGTGTTCAGGTTAATCGAGGTTGGGATGAACTTGACCGCCCCATCACCAAACAGGACATTCCCACCCGGCCCGGACCAGGGCGCGTACATTTGGCAGACATGGCAGGTAGGAAAGCTCGGCGGGTGAACGATTCCCGGTTCGTCCGAGGCAGGGCCGCTGTGGCAGAGCACATAGACGGCAGGATGATCGGGCTCGGTGAACGGGAAACGGAATGGGTCAATCGGCAGGCACTTTCCGGCGGGATGGACGCCGACCCATGTCTTATCGCTAATTGTGGTATGTTCACCAACAAATACCGTGTTTGATAACCCGTCGGTAACCGTGGCGATCCTCGTCTTGGAGTTCCGGAAAAACGGTCCCGACGCAACTTGGCTCCAGCCAGCATCCGTCGGGGGCGGGTTGTACCCCCAAGGCTCGTCTTGGCCGGCGTTCGCGACATAGTGTGACCGGCCGAACTCTCCCAATACGGCACCGCTGGGATCCTTGATTTGCGTTGTCGGAGAGTTATTGGGCGCAACAGGGCAGAGGAACACCTTAGGCGAGTTCCTCACAGCGCTAGCATTACCCGGCTCGTAGAAGGGTAGTTCCAGACGTAGTTGCTTATATAAGTTGTCTTGCTCCAGGTATGGCAGAAGGGAGACAGCCCAACCCCAACCTGGAGGAGCATCCTGGCTGGCACCCCCGCTATTGGACTGATAGCCGGCAGGAAAACGGTTGTGGCTTCCTTCATAATTGTGCAAAGCCAACCCAATCTGCTTTAGATTGTTGATGCTCTGCATGCGCGCGGCCGCTTCCCGAACCTTCTGCACCGCCGGCACCATCAGGCCGATGAGGATGCCGATGATCGCGATCACCACAAGCAGTTCGATCAGCGTGAATGCCGATTGACGGTTCAAACGATTCATCTGTCATTCCTGTAAGAAACCGGAATCGGCACCAGTCTGATGGACGACCTAGTCAAGAAAAAGTCACCTGCCTCCGGCTTGATTGCTAACCGCCATACCCGCGATTGTCACATCTCGGCGATTTCGCGGTCTGCGCCAGGACCATTCCTGACCCACCCAGGGCATTTGCATCGCGGTCGAACATGTCAAAGCGGTGAACCTGCGAAGCCCCAGGCTCGCTGACCGAGTTCCTGCCTGGGGCATCCGCACGCCAATGCAGCCTTCGTCCTGTAGCTCAGTCTTCGGTTTCACTTCCTCCGTGGGCCAGGATCGCGGTAGGGTTTCCGCCAGTGTTGAGGGACCCGGCAATTTCCATCTTTTTCAGATCCAAAATGGAGATATTTCCGCCGCCGGGATTGGTGAAGAACGCAAATAATCCCTCGGCATCGAATGCAACGGAATGATGACCGTAGTGGCCCTCGACCGAACTTGGTCCGACTTTGAAAGTCTTGACATGGCGGGCGTCGTTGAATTTGCCGTCGGCATTCGGATCCAATTCGAAGACTTCAAGTAGATCATCCGTTTGATTCTTTTTGTCGTGGTCATGAAATACCAATGCAAACGGCCTCTTCTCGCCTACCATGACGATGGCAGGGGTCAGGGGCTTGTGAAATTCCCCGCCATGCAACGCAAGCAGAAGCGGTTGCGGGTCCTTTAGAGATGCGTCGATAATTACTAGTTTGGATGACTTTTCCTGACCGGTAACGCACAAGAGATGATCCTTTGAGGAAGCGAATGCTCCCGTTCTCAAGGGCTTTTTGTTTTCCTGCCCAAACGGGATGTGGCGGACCTTAATGTCCTTCGCGGCAACGGCCATTGCGGGGTCTGCATCGACCCAGCAAATCCCGTCTGCTGGAGCAAAGAACACTTTGCCCGCGCACACATCCGCTCCATGGATTACGCCCGTGGGCAATTGAAACGATCCATTCTTGGCGGCGCCGCTACCCAGAGATACGAAATCGACTCTTCCCTTATTCGGCCCGCCCCCATCGATCCATGTGGAATAAGCAACCTTGTTACCGACAGCCGCGAGTGTGATGTGGTTGCCTCCTCCAGAATAGAACTGCGCGGTTCCCTTGGTGACCGCGCCATTGACGGAGCGAAACCAGGCTTCGGGGTCGATCTTCGTCAAACCGTTCTTGGAGTCGTTGGCGATATAAAAATGCCCATCGTATTCGTAAACATGAGCGGGGTTGCCTTGCTCCGCATCGACTCGACTTTCCAAAAGAAAAGGTTCCTTTGAAAAATCCCAATGACCATGATCGCCATGTTCGCGAAAGCGAGAGCCGGTTGATAGCAGCACCCAACCTGAGCCCTTCTTGCCATTTTCATTGTCCCGGACACCAACGACAATGCGCCCGGCCGCTTCTCGCATTTGCACGAGGGTCTGGGCTTCAGGATCCAATTTGGGGAATCCATCAATCGGTTCCCAGGATTTTGCCGAGAATTTTCCGTCCTCCGATTGGAGAATGTCGGCCCAGCGGAATGTTCTCGCCTGGTGATCCTGCAAGAAAAGTCGAACGACCTTCGTCGACTTCGGTTTCTTTTCGTCTCCGTTGCTGCACTGGGCCGATAAAAGCCAAACCAATCCCGTAACGGGTATAAGACAAATTACGGATCTCATGCGTTTGAATCTCCTAAGAAAGCACGTGAATCACTGATCTTGGACAATTTCGCCACCCATCCGCGTTGCCATGCCGCGCCAAACATTCATGGCGATGCCGTCACGAAAAAAGCGGACACTGCCGTCGGCGAGCGCGGCGTTGACCCCTCCCGAAAATGGTCCCCGTGACGTAAACCATCCCTGGCCGTGGCCGCTCACATCCGGCGTCGTCGAATTGGGCGTCATGGCGGTGGTAAAGCCGTTGGTGTAAGGTTGGCCCCAAATCCAAGAGCCGCCCCGATTGCCTGTCCAACTCGTTGCCGAGTTGGCTTCGGCCCCCGTTAATGCAGGGTTCAATCCACCAGGGGCTGTGGCCACCGGGCTGCGACCCGCACTTGCGCTGGCATAAAGTCGTTGTCGCTGAAACGAGGTCAATGCGGAAATGGAGGTTCCGGTCAGGCTGGCATTTGGGCCGCGCAGGATTTCCGCGAACATGAGCGTGTTGGACGATCCGTCGAGAATATCAGAAATTCGGACTTTCGAACCGGACCAGAAAAGTCCGTCCGATGGGAAGCGCATGTCCGTGCCATTTGACTTCGCGGGATTGTTCACGGCATCATTGGCATCAAGGCCCGACCCAATGTTAGCTCCGTAATTCGTGCCGGCATGGGGAACGCCTCCCGAAATGATTGTGCAAATGGGATCTTGACCATCGCCTGGATTCAGAAATGTCTTGATCGGAGTGACCGCCGTGGCCGCCAACGCGGGGTTAAACGTTCCGGAAGGAGCGCTGCCAAAGAAGAGCTGCTGGGTGTTTGGATCGAATGTCTTCCCGAGGGGTTCCTGTTCGATGAAGGGAAGGATGAAAGAATGAACGGAATAGCCATAGGCAGTTACAGAGGAGCCAACCGGCGCGGGCTGATATCCGGGTAGGGTCCCCTTCGAAGATTCAAAGTTATGGCAAGCAAGGGCTATTTGCTTGAGATTGTTTTGACTGCTCATACGATTGGCCGCGTCGCGAACTTTTTGTACAGCCGGTACGAGTAAGCCGATGAGTACTGCAATGATGGCGATGACCACCAATAATTCAATCAGAGTGAAAGCCGATCTTGGATTTCGATCCATAACTACTACCTTTCACAAAAAAACCATAAAAAATATCTATGGTAATACAAAGTATTACTACTGCGGCTAAAAAAATTTGCTTTTTGCTTCGTTATTTTGGCATTCGACTTGGCGGGTCGGTCGGCGCGGAGCCGGCTTCAACATCGCCTGTCCAAGAGCCGAATTCATCAGCAAACGAATTCCATCCTCGCGGACCTAATGCCATTTCCGTAGGCGTCAACAGGCAGCGATTCAACGACCGGCGGATCGCCGCTTCGTTCATTGAACAGCCGATAAAAACTAGTTCCTGACGCCGATCTCCGAAGGGCTCTTGCCATTGCGCCAAAAACTCATTTCGATCCTGCCTTGATTTGGGCCATTCCTTTTTGGGAACCGCGGCCCACCAAAGGCCCCCTGGCTCAACGCGGCATGCGCCGCCAGCGAGGGACCAAATCCCGGCATGATTGTGGCGGCTGGCAAGCCAGAAGAAACCCTTTCCGCGCAAAACTCCGTCATGTTCCGTGCGAAGGAATTTGGCAAATCGTTCCGGATGCAATGGCCTCCGTGCTCGAAACACGAAACTGGATATGCCATATTCCACCGATTCAGGTACCGATTCGCCCCTGGCTTCCTTTAACCATCCGGGGGCGTTTGTCGCCTTTTCCATGTCGAATAAACCGGTATTTACAATTTCATCAAAATCCACTCGACCGAACTGGGACAGGATGATTCTTGCGTCCGGATTCAGTCGCGCAAGGATCTCCTTGAGTCGCCCGACCTCATCTTTGCCGACGCGATCCACCTTGTTGATGACGATCACATTGGCGAACTCGACTTGCTCAACCAGTAGATCGACAACGGTTCGATCATCATCTTGGCCAAGGCCGATACCCAAGGCAGTGAGGTCCTTCGCTTCCTGCCAGTCCTTCAAAAATGACTGGGCATCGACGACCGTGACCATGTTGTCCAGCCGGGCGATGTCGGACAGGGATTGACCCGTTTCGTCGGTAAAGGTGAAGGTCTCGGCGACGGGCATCGGTTCGGAAATCCCAGTCGATTCGACAATCAACTGGTCGAATCGACCCTCTCGCGCCAATTTGCCAACCTCAATGAGCAAATCCTCGCGCAACGTACAGCAGATACAGCCGTTGGTCATTTCGACAAGCTTTTCCTCGGCTCGTCGCAATGCCGCTTTTCCTCCTTTTACGAGCTTCGCGTCAATATTGACTTCGCTCATATCGTTGACAATGACGGCAACGCGCTTCTTTTCGCGGTGATTCAAAAGATGGTTCAATAGGGTCGTTTTTCCGGCGCCAAGAAAGCCCGAAAGAACCGTGACTGGCAGTCTGTTTATTTTGCGCGACTTGCCAGAACGTGCCATGCTATTTTCCACCAAATTACTATCATCTTTCATCGTGACGCCCCTAAATCGTACTTTCTTGCTCGCTTGGCGAAACGCTGCGGAATCGAATGGAGTCGGCTCGCGTGCGCGTTTTCTCGAACCGGCATCAAGAGGCGTCCCCAATTGCCACCGAAACCGAACTGTCCTGCGCTGTTCAAAACCTTCTTTTCCAGTGATTCCCAAGAATGTGCCATTTCCGCTGGCCCGACTTTCGGCGAACTAGATCTTTCGGCGAGACAGTCGCGACGATAGGTCACGCCCAAGGTCTCCAGGACCCAATGCTCATAGCCTGCGACCCATTGACAGAAGGCGGAAACCAGATGCCGAGCTCGTTGTTGCGCGCTGGCGCTTTCGGGGCAAAAAAAGGACTTCCACGATTCGGAGCGGTCGTATTCTGGCCGAATGTCATTGTGAAGCAACGGTCCGAATTCATATCGTCCCAAGTAAACCGACCCTAATTCGGGAAGGCTATAAACAATGCCGAATCCCCATAGCGAGATCGATCCTCCCTTCGGGGTCTGCGCGAAATATCGGGTCGATTGCCCTTCTTGCCGTTGCCGGCTGAATCCCAGACGAAGCAGCAGATTTCCATCAGACTTGACGATATCTTGACCCCAACACCAAATCTGCTGATCCAGAAGGTCCACCGCGAACCGCTGTGCCGTCGAATTGGAGAAGAATCGAAAAGAAGAGCGGGGGAGTCGGAAATTGTGCTTGCCCGCACGGTCTCTCTCGATCTTGTCTTTATGCTCGTCGGTCCGGGTAGCGGCCCTCGGCTGAGTCATTGCGGATAAAAACCATCTCTTGAGTTCACGCGTCGTAAATGTTTGCTTCATCGCTGAACTCCGTGGCGAATGCAAAATAGTTCGGTTCCGGTTCTTATGATCCACATGCCGTCTACTGCCGCCACGCCATAGACGACATCGCCTACCGCTTCATGGCCCGCTTTTTTTTCCGACCCTCCTGCCACAGTGCTTGACCCACGCTTGCTTTCACCCACCTTTGATTTCGAAGTATCAACCCCCGTGGATTCGTTAAATGCGCTTTCACGACGATCGGTAATTGCTTTCTCTTGACGACCGGAGGTTCTCAGAAGGCTCTCGGATTTTGCCTTTTCTTCTTCCTTGCGGCGGGCGAACTCGGCTTCGCCCCAAAGTCGATTGACCGTCTCCCGAACGGGCACTGTTCCGGCTTTGAAAACCGTGGTGGCACCGCCTTTGCCGAAGAAATAGACCCATTCGCCCGCGGCAATCGGTGTCGCCCAGCAGGGGTCGGTTAACCTCTCAACAAAAAGTTCCTTGCCGGTTTCCAGATCATGGGCATGCACCATTCCGGCGCGCGTCATAAAGTAGACCACGCCTCGATACACCAGGGGACTCGCATGCTGCGAAATGGCCTTTTGCGTGCCCCATTCACGCCTCGGTCCCGATGCTCCGACGGAGATTGCGCAATTGGATTGAGCGCTGGCGGCGGTATCGGGATTCATTCGAGTTTCGCCCGCGCCGACTATGATCCGATCTCCGGCCGCGACTGGACTGGCGATCGTATTGCCGACGAGACCGTCGAGTTTCCAAAGAGATTTGCCATTCTCGGGAGAATACGCCTCAATGCAGCCCGAAGAGCTGATGATGAGTTGTTGACGGTTTTGAATCGTGGCGATGATGGGGCTGGTCCAACAGGACTTCGGCTTGCGATCGACTTTCCACACCGTGCGGCCGGTCGCCTTGTGAATCGCCATCAACCATGGCGAACTGCCTCGATGATCCGCCAGCACGAAGACACGCTCGTTATCTTGCGCCAAGCTGGAAGCCATCCCATGATTGTTGTCCCAAGGTCCATACTCGGATGTCAGAGCACGTTTCCAGAATTCGTTCCCCTGATGGTCAAGGCATATCAGATCGCCCGATTCGAATAGCGCGATCAACCGTTCGGCATCGACAACACCAGTCGGTGCGGCACGGCTGACCATGGGTGTTGACCTGAGCCTTTGACTTGACGGGTACTCCTTTTTCCATAACATTTTTCCGGCGCATAAATTAAATGCGCTTATTATGGCTTTCTCTTTATTTGCGCCTTCTACTGACGTCAAAAAAACACGATCTTTCCAGATCAAGGGTGAACTTTGCCCATACCCGGGGACGATGACGCGCCAGGCAATTCCATCATTGACCGACCAGCGGACGGGCAACCCATCCGCCAGCGAAATGCTTGTTCCATTCCCACGAAACGATGGCCAGCAATCGCTGCCGGGGATCGAGCTAACCAGGACAAGGACGCTTGAAAGGATGAACATTGTCATACCTCGAGGTGTGTATTACAACATAATACCGTTTGAAGATGGGGGCACAAGCTGAAGTGAACTCCAAAAAGCGGGGATTAACGAAATTCGTAATACTTTGTTGGCAAGCGGCGCTTGGCCTGTTATACCATGTATGACGGGACCGGCGTAGGTCTTACGATGTAAGACCGCATGTTTCTGGTCGTGCCGAGCAAACGAATGAGCTCCAGAGGGCAGCTTCATGTCGAGTTTTCTGACGAAGCGTACCGACTCTTCCTCGGCCATTCCATTTGATCAGCTGTACGCCAACAGCAACGCCATCGCTTCTCCCCAACAGATTCGCTTTGTTGGGCGCCCCTCGGCACAATCTGGCTTTCTTGCCCGTATTTTGGCCTACGACTGCTTTCCCGATTTCAGCGCGAAGGTCCGCCGTTTCATCTATCATCCGCTGGGAATTTTAACACTTGCTTCATTATCGGCGTTGTTATGCGGCATATTCCTGCACACTCACGGATTGGTTCTTTTTACCGCCATTTTGGTTGTACTTTTACTTGGTTTGGCGTGGCCATGGTTCAACCTTTTAGGCTTGCAAGGCATAGTCGAATTTGACCGTGATCGGATTGAAGAAGGAGAAGAAGTGGATGTCCGCCTCCGACTGGTCAACTCCAAACCGTGGGCAGCCTGGGGCCTGTCGGTACGTGGAAATCTTGGGTTGGGAGCGGTCGGCGATGCACCCATCGCTGGCTTAACGACGGCCCCAGCTCGCAAGCACCTGTCTTGTCGTTGGCAATTGCGCCCTCGGCTACGCGGCCACTATCCCGATCCAGTCCTGTACTTAACAACCAGTTTCCCTTTTGGTCTCTGGGAAAGGCAGAGGTCCTTGATTGCTCGCAATCGGCTCATTGTCTGGCCAAAGACCTACCCTGTCGGTCCGGTGCCCCCCGTTAGCGGAGAGCGTCAGGTGGAAGGATGTGTTTCGCACGCCAAGGTGGGTAGCAACGGTGACGTGATTGGGGTGCGCCCGTACCGGCGAGGGGATTCGCCAAGGCGAATTCACTGGGTCCAGTCTGCCCGCCACGACAAGCTAATTGTTTGCGAGCTGGAATCGAATTCTCGCCCTGTGATTCAGCTGGTCCTTGATGTAGATGACACCATCCACACTGGCGCGGGCTTGCTGGGCACATGGGAATGGGCAGTACGGGTCGCCGCGAGTTTCGCGAAAGGTTGGCTTGAGGTGGGTGCGCAGGTCGGCCTCGCCTGGGCCGACGGAGAAATCCCTTGTGCATCGGGGACAAAACAGATGCGCAAAATGCTCGATCAATTGGCAATGATGCAGACGAGTAAGGGCAAGCCCGTTAGCAAAGTTCTCGCCTGTCCGCAATGCAGCCGGTTTCGAGATGGGTTGCAGATCATTATCACGACGGATCTATCCAACCCCGGACATCACTGCCACGGTTGCGTCAGCGAATCGCAAAGATGGGTGATTCTTGAAAGCAGCCGCTTCACTGGGATTTGCGCCACCGGCTTGAAAAAGGAAAAGCGAATATCGAGACCATGGCTGGTTCTTGATGGAGCCGCGGAAACGGCTGAAAAACTACGTGGCGGATGGAGGGAGGCTCGCCATGGCTCTTGACTTTTCCCTGATGCTGCAGCGCATCACGATCCTCATGATGTGCTTGGCGAGCGCCGCTGTGGAACTGGCTGCAACCGATGCTTGCAATCCCTGGGAATCGATCGGCTGGGCGGGCCTGTGGACGGTCGTCACCTTTGCCGCCGCCCATGTTCTCGATCGATCGAACCGGACCTTTAGAAACCGGACCCATGGCTCCGCTTGCTCTGGCGATCGCATTCCGCCCTGGCAGGTTTCGGTCGGTTTGACCATTGGGGCAATCTTTCCTCTATTCCTCGAGCCCTTGCGGCGTTCGATTGGCGGCGGGGGGCTCCCTCTGGAACTCATCCTCATTTTTGGCTTGCGAAACCTGGGTCTGAGCTTGGCCGCTTGCGGACGCTGGGATCTGTGCCTGCGCCTATCGTGCATCGTCAGCCTGTTCTTGACACTTTTTGCGTCCACCATGACGAGCCACGCCGTCCTCTTGGCCATCCTCGGACTCTATACGGCTTTGGGCAGTGTTTGGCTCATGCTTGCCAACTGGGAACGGCTGGGAATGACGGCCGCCGACCATTCTTTTGAAGTGGCGGTCACTACCGACCCGGCACGGCCGCCCGTCCTGATCTTGTCGGTCACGGTCGCCTCGATTGCAGGTATCGCTTTGATGGTTGCCATCGGCCCGCAAAGGGCATTTGCCACACTTTGGGAACTTCTGCCCACTTCCGGAGGAACCGGAGACCATGACCCCTTTTCCCGGGGGGGAGTCAATGATGGCGACCAGGAAGTGAAAGGCCAGAATGCCACAAGCACCGGCATGATCGATTCGGATCAGTTCCTCGACTCCCCCTTGCCAAGCCTCTACGACATGATCAACGACATGTTTGGCGAGCCTTTCAAAAATAAGGATCAAGAACGCAGCATTGCCTTGACCGCCTCGGAAAAGACTCGCGAAAGCAAAAAGACGCCGGCCGACAACTTGCGCCCCAATCGTGAATTCTCCACGCATCGGCAAGGGCCGAATAAACCCAGAGATGCCACCGACGGTAAGCCTCGAGCTCTGTTCGAAGTTCAAGGGCGAACCCCTCTTTATCTGCGTGTTGTCGCTTACGATCGTTTCGATGGCATGAGCTGGCAAGAAGCCCCTTTCACCGCCAAGCCACTGGCTGTAGACATGCCTGCCGATGGCCAGGGATTTCGCATCGTCGGACCGCCGTCAAGCGCGATCTTCGCCTTATCGGACCGCCATCGAATCAAAATCTCCGAATCCCCTGGATCGCTTGTCCCGACGCCGCCTCATCTATCTCGTCTCCGTGTCGGCAAAGTGAATGAAGCAAGTTTCTTTGCCTGGGCCCAGGAAGGAATCGTGCGCATGGCGCAGCGCAAGACGCCTTCGGGAATCATCATCGACACCGAGTCGCGAAGCGTGGATCCCCGATTACTCGCTTCGATTGATTTCGAAAATCAAAAAGACGCCCAAGCGGAGTATCTATCTTTGCCGGTGCAGTGGAACCGCGATTTGGCGAATCTCGCCCGGTCCTGGACAAGCAACGCCAAGCCGGGATGGGAGCAAATCGACGCGCTCGTGCGGAAAATCGGCGAGCGCTGCATCCATGAACGAAATGTGCAATTGTCAGAAGATATAAACGATCCTCAAAGTCATTTTGTTTTCGAACAAAAGCGCGGGCCCGCCTACCAATTCGCTTCGGTCACGATTTCGATGCTTCGTAGCCTCGGCTATCCCGCGCGGTTGGCGAGCGGATTTTATGTCTCCCCCGACCGATACGACCCTTGGTCCGGACATACCCCGGTGACCAAGGAAGACCTGCATTTCTGGCCTGAAGTCCGCCTTCCGTGGGGAGATTGGGTAATACTCGAACCGACGCCCGGCTACACCGTGGCCGGCCCCCATTTGTCTTTGACCGAGCGGATCGAAGCTGGTTTTCTGTTATTCGTTCAGCAGATCTGGCAGGCGAAATACTGGCTGTTTTTGGCAATTATATTAATTGCTTGCTTGATTATTTGGCGTAATGAACTACAAGACCATTTGTTGATTTTGGCGCTCATTCTTTTTCCAGGTAAAAATGATCGCTCTAGAATCGCAAGAACTCTCTGGTTGCTTGAAAAGCGCTCAAAATGGCTAGGAAGACCCAGGGGACGCGGTCAGACCTTGAATCTATGGCTCAGCCTCTGGTCGAACCGTACGCGGGCGCAGGAATTTCAAAACCTTGCGGAATTTGCCCAATGGGCAGCCTATGCGCCGCCGGCACGCCATGCTCCAACCGGCACGACCAGCCGGGATGTCTGCCGAAACATCGTCACCGGCTGGACGCTTGGGCGTTGCCGCCGTGAAGAGCGCATTCGCCGGTAACGGTTGCTCATCCTTGTTAAAGTTCAATCTCAGGCTTCTCGCGAATTGGAATCAACGCATGATGATGGTCGGACCAAGGTTGCCGCGCAGTTCGCGCACCGAACCCATCGAGTTTCTGCGCAAGGAGTTGAACGAGGCGATCCGCGGCAAAGCGGAGATCATCGAACTCGTGCTGGCTTGCCTGCTGGCTCGTGGTCACTTGCTTCTTGAGGATCTTCCGGGTTTGGGGAAAACGACCCTGGCGAAGTGTCTGGCAAAAGCCGTCGGCGGACAATACGCTCGCGTTCAATGCACTCCTGACCTGCTGCCAGGCGACATCAGCGGATTCTCGGTTTTTAATCAGAAAACAAGAGAATTCGATTTTGTGCCCGGTCCTGTTTTTGCCAACGTCCTCCTTGCGGACGAAATCAATCGCACCACACCTCGCACTCAGAGCGCGTTACTGGAAGCAATGGCGGAGCGTCAAGTAACGGTTGACAATGTCAGACACTCGCTGTCCGCCTCTTTCTTCGTTATCGCCACGCAAAATCCCGTCGAGCACCACGGCACCTACCCGTTGCCGGAAGCGCAACTCGACCGATTTGCCATGAAGCTCTCTCTTGGTTACCCTGGCCGAGAGGATGAAATGGCGCTTCTTGCTGAAGCCATCGGCGATTTGTCACGCGATACCGTTGCCAAAACGAGTCTGCTCGAAGATGAACTCAACAGGCTGCAAGTCGAAGTGGCGCAAGTGGCGGTAGAGCCCAAAGTGCGCACTTACTTGGTCGATCTCGGCCGTGAAACCAGGACCGATGCGCGCATTTCTCTCGGTCTGAGTCCGCGTGGTCTTCTCATTTGGCAGCGCGTAGCGCAAGCGATCGCCTATCTCGGCGGCCGCGACTTTGTCGTACCGGACGACATTCAGCGCGTGGCGGAGCCCGTGCTTGGCGTAAGGCTCGGCCTTAGTCCAGGCGCGGTCAAGGCAATTGTCGAATCTCTGTTGCACAAAGTACCCGTTCCCGTTTGATTTTTTCTACCCTCATCGGATGGGCCAATGGACACAGTCTTCTCGGGAATTCTTGTACGAACCGGACAGATCGCCATCGAATCGTCGTCGACGCTCGTCATCGGTATCTTTGTTGCCGCCGTGATGAAGCGAATGCTCGGCTCCGAAGGTACTCGGCGCTTATTTGGGGGAGAGGGGCTGAAAGGCCTGTTTCGCGCGTGGTTGATTGGCTCGCTCTTGCCCGTTTGTTCTCTTGGAGTCATCCCGGTCGCCCGGGAAATGAAACGAGCAGGGGTTCCGCCCGCAACCATTCTCGCGTTTGTTCTCGCTGCTCCACAGTTGAATCCTCTTTCCTTCCTCTATGGTTTGACCCTTTCCGAACCGCTCATCATCATTTCTTTCGTCATCGGGACGATGGCGATTTCCATTGCCGGGGGCGAGATTTGGAAAAGGTATTTTGAACTCGAAAGCGAGCGTTCGATACCACCAGATGAGCCGTTGCCGGCCAAAGGAATTAAGAGGCTTTTATCGGTTGTTTGGAGCGCTGCATTGGAAGCAGTGGGGCCTTCCGTGCCCTATGTCGGGACGGGCATTTTCTTCACCGGATTGTTGGCGGGGCTGATCCCTCATGGAGCGTTGAGTCTCACGATGCGCCATGATCAATGGCATTCCCCCTTGATCATGTTGCTACTTGGCATTCCGGCCTACTCGGGCGTTCTGCCTGGCATGATGCGCGTTGGGCTCATTTTTGATCATGGAAACTCGGTGGGTGCAGCGTACATCTTGTTCGAAATGGGAGTAGGCATGAACCTGGGTTTATTAGCCTGGATGGCAATTGCCTTTGGCGTAAGGAGAGTTTTTGTCTGGTTTGCCTGGATCGTCGTGATGGTTCTCCTATTCGCCTACGGGGTTGAGTATCCGCTTTATTTCGCGCATGAAGAGGCGAGCCATACCCATGCTTTTGACGAATGGAGTTGCCCATTTCCAGCGGGAGCGCCAGTCGACTTCGTGATGATTCGCAATCGCCTCATGGAAAAAATTGAGGTTCTGGAACCTCTCGCGATTCTGGCGCTGCTAGGGCTATCCATTCTAGGGTTGGCGATTCCGCGACTGGTCGCGCCAAACAAAATCGAAGACTGGCTAACCAAAAAAGACGAGGTCCGCGACCCCACATCCTTCAACCGATGGGACATGGATGTTCCTGGGCCGGTCCTCGGCTTGGCGGCGCTTGTCGGCCTCGTCGTCTTCAGCGTCGTCGGGCTTTATGTCTATTACCCCAATGCAAAAGAGGCGTTTGCCGAAATTGTGCGCACGCGTACGGAGGCGATGTCGGCAGTGAGAAGCGGTAACAAGGAGGAAGCCATTCGGCAAATCAGACACTTGGACTTGTTGACGCGCAAGGTTCAGGTAGGAGTCTTTTTGCGAGAGTTTACCTGGGATCCCCAAGTCGCAAAAAAAACTGAGGGGTACCGCGAGGGGTTGGAGGAACTCCGCGATGCTCTTCTAGCTGGAGATCAGGAAGGCGCTAATAAATTGGTGCCAAATATCGAAGCGAGCTATCGTGTATTTCGCGATGCCTTTATTGGAGAGAAGAATGATTGACAAATTCATAAGCGCTCATTAATACATGCGCGATATAATGGAAGTAGCTGATTTGGTTAGTACGCTACTGGTCAAGATACTGCCTAAAGGAGCGACTCGTGGCCAAAAAGACTACGAAATTCGAAATCGTGGCATTCAAAGTAGAAGCACAGTTGGCCGAATTACTAAATAAACTCCCAAATAAGAGTGCTTTCATACGTAAGGCGATCGAATCGATGCTTGGTGTTTTCTGCCCGCTTTGCCACGGCAAAGGCGTCGTGCCAAGGGGGATTTGCAACCATTTTTCGCCGATTATTGCCATCTCCAAGACAACAGGTTGCGAAAGCTGCTTCGCCTCACTCGAAGTGCCTATTGAAACGACTGAGCTTGATCTACTGAGCCGCCAAAGAATGGAACAGTTCTTTTTGGACGGATCGCTATTTTGTGATGATTGCTATCAAAAAAAGCCAAGTTGCGAAAGCTGTGGCTGGCGTGTGAAACCGGAAGACGTGGAGGAGCATCAGCGTCTTTTACATTCGGAGAGTTGACTGACTTCATTTTTCGGTATCGCTCATCATTCAAAATCGACGTCGGCCCCCCCCTGCTTGATGGGGAAATTGGTCCTCGGTTGACCTTCGCTTTTTACTTATCAGGGTGATGTCCATTGTAATCTAAGTATGTTGTCAATTCCGATTGGAGACTTGTGTCTATCAGAGGCCGGCCGTGCGGTTCCTGCACCGTATCGGTTCATTTCCCACCGGACGAGGCAAGTTTTCGCCAAAGGTTGTTACTCGGCCACGATTCGGGCGCCTGTTTGAAATGTTCGTGAGTGAGTTCGGCTAGTCGTCCCTCCGCCCAAACGGAGTCGTCTCTCTTGACGATGCACCGCCGATTTCCAAATGGGGCACATTTTCCAAAAGGCGGGGACTGCACTTTTCCCAATCGCTACCACCGTCCTGGTCGGTAAACGCCCCACGCCTCCTTTAACAAGATCGACAGGTGGGGATTCCTTCGAAAAGTCGACACAATGAATTGCCGGGACAGGAAGTCTCATCGCAGCTAAACATCATGGAGGAATTCCCTTGGCGAATTCCAACCTCCCTCCGTCGTTCCCCTTTCTCTCTCTGATTCGGTGGGGACGAAGGCTTTTAAGCCGACTCAATCAAAGTGCCCGGTATCTGTTCCCTAACTGGTACGGCAAGAGCGCTTACCTTGCCTCGCCATCGGCTCGCCGCAAACCAGTAAGCGGTATCCGCGTTGAGCTACTGGAAGATCGCGTTACGCCTGCCGCCTCATTTTGGTCGGACATCGAACCGGCGACGGGCGGCAACCCGACCAGCCTGATTGCCGCCGATTTCAATGGCGATGGCAAACTCGATTTCGTCGCCGCCAGCACGAAAAGCGTCACGCTCGGACTCGGCGCCGGTGCAGGGCAGTTTCAGCCTGCCCGAGTCATTTCCCTGGGAGATACCCCCAAGGCGCTCGTTTCCGGCGATTTCAACGGCGACTCCAAGATCGACATCGCCATCGCCAACGATCTGAGCAACAGCGTTTCGATCCTGTTTGGCAATGGCGACGGCACCTTCCGTCTGTCCGATCCCCTGGCCGTGGGCTCCAACCCCTACAGCCTGGCGGCCGGCGATTTCAACGGCGACGGCTTCACCGACTTCGCGACCGCCAACTTCGGCAACGACAGCCTTTCGGTCGTGCTGGGCAATGGCAACGGCACCTTCAAAGCTCCCGCATCGCTTGCCGTCGGTTCGTTTCCCTTCGCGGTCACCGTGGGGGATTTCAATGGCGACGGCAAGTTCGATCTTGCCAGCGCCAACAACAACGGCAGCTCGGTGTCGGTGCTCTTGGGCAACGGCAACGGCACCTTCAAGGTGGCCACCACCACCAACGTTGGTCCCGCGCCGCAGTCGATCGTCTGGGCCGACTTCAACAAGGATGGCAAGACCGACCTGGCCACGGCCAACTACACGGGCAGCTCGGTGTCGGTCCTGTTGGGCAACGGCAACGGTACCTTCAAAGCCTCGACCGACTTCGATGTGGGGCAGGGACCCCAGGTGGTGGCCGCGGCCGATGCCAATGGCGATGGCAAGATCGACCTGATTACCGCCAACGCTTTTGATAACAGCCTGTCGCTGCTGGTTGGCAATGGCGACGGCTCCTTCAAGCCGGCTGTGGCGATCCCGGTGGGGATGGGACCGCAGGGGTTGGTCGCCGCCGATTTTTCAGGCGACGGCAAGGCCGATCTTCTTGCGGCCAACACGACCGATCAAACGATGACCTCCTTGGTCGGCAATGGCAATGGCACCTTCAAGACCGTGCAAACCCTGCAAACGGGCGGCAACCCGTACGCGGTGGAAGTGGCCGATTTCAACAACGACGGCAAGGACGATCTCGTTTCGATCAATGCGCTCGGAACCGGCCTGTCGCTCCTGCTCGGCAATGGCAACGGCACCTTTGCCAGCGCGATCGTCACCGAAACGGGGCTCAATCCTCAGGGGTTGGTCGTTGGCGACTTCAACAAGGACGGCAAGAAAGACGTTGCGCTCACCAACTACGGTTCCAACAACGTCACGGTGCTATTGGGCAATGGCAACGGCACCTTCAAAAAAGGCACCGATTATGCGGTGGAAACCAATCCGTTTGGCATCGCCCAGGGCGATCTCAACGGCGACGGAAAGATTGATCTGGCGGTCACCAACAACGCCGACGGCACCGTCTCGGTGCTCCTGGGCAAGGGCGACGGCACGTTCACCGTACTAAGCAGTCTGCGCGCCGGCGCCAATCCGCAAGGGATCATCCTGGGCGACTACAATCGCGACGGCAACTTGGACCTCGCCACGGCCAACACAGGCGAAGGGTCGCTGTTTGTCGCCATGGGCAATGGCGACGGTACCTTCCAGTCGGGCACTTCTTACATGGTGGGCGCCAGCCCGTTCGATCTGGCCCAGGGGGATTTCACCGGCGACGGCTTTCTCGACCTGATCTGCAGCAACGCCGGCGACAACACGGTGGCTCTGCTCCCTGGTTTGGGTGACGGCACCTTCGGCTGGAATATTCCCTGCAGCGTCGGCTTCAGCCCGCTGGCCTTGCGTGTTGGCGATTTCAATCAGGATGGCGCTCTTGATGTGGCTACCGCCGATTCCGCCTCGAATTCGACGACGATCCTGCTTGGCAATGGCAACGGCACCTTCCAGGCGGGGGTTTCCTATGGGATCGGCGCCAGTCCAAGCGATCTGGCGCTGGGCGATTTCAATGGCGACGGCGCCATCGACCTTGCGGGCGCCGACAACAACGGCAACCAGATCACCATCCTTCAAGGCAATGGCGATGGCCAGTTCCGCGGAGCCAACGCGCTTGGTACCGGAATGAATCCCGGCTACATCGCGCAGGGGGATTTCAACGGTGATGGGCGGCCCGACCTCGTCACCGTGAACACCAATGGCGGATCGGTGGCGATTGCCCTAAGTAACGGCAACGGCACTTATCTTCCCTACCAGGAAATTCCGGTGGGCGCCTTCCCGCAAATGGCGGCCCTGGGCGATTTCAACGGCGATGGACGCCTCGACATGGCGGTGACCAACAACGCCGAAGATTCGGTCACCTTGTTATTGGGCAATGGCAACGGCACCTTCAAGGACCCGGTCACGCTTGGCACCGGGTCGGCCCCTCAGGCGATCGGCGCCATCGATCTCAACGGCGATAAAAAACTCGATCTGGTCATCACCAATATCGGGGACAGCACCCTCTCCGTCTTGCTCGGCAATGGCAACGGCACCTTCAAGGCGGCCAAGACCTTCGCCGCCAGTGTCGTTCCCCAGGCGCTCACCTTTGGCGATTTCAACGGCGACGGCAAGACCGACATCGCGGTCGCCAACTCCGGCGGAAATAATTTCTCGCTGTTCCTGGGCAATGGCGACGGGAATTTCAAAGCCCGCACCGATATCGCCACCGGGCCGACCCCCTATGGCATCGCCACGGGCGATTTCAACGGCGACGGCAAGCAGGATATTGTCACGGCAAACGCCGGCGGCAACGGCGTGTCGCTCCTTTTGGGCAATGGCAACGGCACCTTCAAGGCGGCCAAGGATGTTGCGACCGGCTCCACTCCCTTCGCGGTGGTCAGCGCCGATTTCGATGGCGACGGCAAGCTGGATCTCGCCACGGCCAATTCGGGCAGCAACGACCTGACGATTCTTTACGGCAATGGCGACGGGTCATTCAAGACGCAGGTGCGCCTGTCCACCGGCGGTAACCCCTATTCGCTGGCGGCCGGCGACTTCAATGGCGACGGCCGGCTCGATCTGGCCAGCGCCAACTTCATGGACAACAGCATCTCGGTGCTACGAAGCGTCGAGCCGGCCGCGCCGGTGATCACGAGCGCCGCGAGCGCAACCGTTTCGGTGGGGCAGCCCTCAACCGTGACCGTGACGGCGACCGGCACCCCCGCGCCGATGTTCTCGATCGCCTCGGGCTCCTTGCCTCAGGGGCTGACGCTCAATCCGCGCACCGGTCAACTTCAGGGTTCGCCCGTGTCGGGCTCGACCGGCGTTTACAACTTCACAATCGCGGCGAAAAATGGAATCGGCAATCCGGCCACGCAAGCCTTCGCGCTGACGGTCATCGAACCGCTTGCGATCGTCTCACCCGCCACCGCCACGGTCGACTACGGCAAAGCCTTGAGCTTCCAGGTCAAGGCGACCGGTTTCCCCGCGCCGACTTTCTCGATCAGTTCCGGAACCTTGCCGACCGGCCTGACCTTCAACACGCAAACCGGGATCATTTCAGGCAAAACCAACGCAGGGAACTACTCGTTCCAGATCTCGGCCTCCAACGGTAGCGGCCCGGCCGTCACGCAGACCTTCCTGCTGATTGTCAACAAGGCCGCGCTGACGATCACGGTGGATAGCAAATCGAAGGTGTACGGCGCGGCAACGCCGGCCTTCACCGCCACCTATTCCGGCCTGGTCAATAGCGACACGGCCGCATCGATCACGGGGCTGGTGCTTTCCTCGGCGGGAACGACCAACGGCAATGCCGGAGTCTACGCGATCACCGCCACGGGGGCGACCAACGCCAACTACACGATCACGACCGTTTCCGGAACATTGACGATCAGCCAGGCCGCGCTGAAGATCACGCCCGACGCCAAAGCGAAGGTGTATGGCGCGGCCATGCCGGCGCTCAGCGCGACCTACACCGGCCTGGTCAACGGCGACAATTTCCTCGTCGTCAATGGCTTGACACTGACGACCACCGCCACCGCTTCCAGCGACGTGGGCCAGTACAAAATCACGGCCAGCGGCGCCACCTCTCCCAACTATGTGATTACTTTCGGTGCCGATGCCACTCTGCAAGTGACCAAGGCGCAGCTCACCATCACGGCCCAAAACAAAACCAAGGTCTATGGCGCGTCCTTGCCCACGCTCGATGCGACCTACTCCGGGCTCGTTAACGGAGATTCCGCATCGGTTTTGTCGGGATTGACGCTTGCCACAACCGCCCAGGCTTCCAGCAAGGTTGGGGATTACCCGATCACCGCCGCGGGCGCCGTGGCTCCCAATTACAACATCACTTATGCCGGCGGCACGCTGAGCGTCACCAAGGCCAGCCTGACGATCACCGCCGACGCGAAATCAAGCATTTATGGCCAGGCGCTGCCGGCGCTGAGCGCCACCTATTCGGGTCTGGCCAACGGAGATACCGCCGCGGCCATTAGCGGTGTGGTGCTGTCGACCACCGCGACCGGTACGAGCGCGGCGGGAAGTTACCCGATTCAGATCAGCGGGGGGACTTCTTCGAACTACACGATCCAGTTGACCGCTTCGACCCTGACGATCGCCAAGGCGGCGTTGACCATCACCCCCGATGCGAAGACGAAGGTTTATGGCGCGGCGTTGCCCACTCTGACGTCGACCATCACCGGTTTGGTGAACGGCGACACGGCCGCCGTCATCAAAAGTCTCACCCTGACCACGACCGGCCTGGCATCCAGTTCGGTCGGAACTTATGCGATCCGCGTCGCTTCCACGCCCACGGCCGACAACTACACGATCACGGTGGGACCCGACTCCACGCTTACGGTGACCAAGGCCGCGCTGACCATCACCGCCGACAGCAAGGCGATCACCTACGGTCAAACATTGCCGTCGCTTTCCGCCAGTTTCCAGGGGTTGACCAATGGCGACAGCAGCGCCGTGATCGCGGGCCTGCAGTTGAGCACGACCGCGCAGGCGAACAGCCGGCCGGGGACCTACCCGATCGTCGCGACCGGAGGCACCGCGGACAACTACAACATTACGCTCGTGCCCGGATCGCTGAGCATCACCAAGGGAGTCCTGGTCGTCACCGTACAAAATAGCACGAAAAAATATGGCGAGGCGCTGCCGGTATTCCAGACCTCGATCACCGGTTTCATCGATGGCGATGATGCCTCGGTCGTTTCCGGCCTCACCTTCAGCACGAGCGCCACGGCCGGTTCCGATGCGGGCGTTTACACGGTGACCCCCGCCAACGCCACGGCTTCGGACTATGCGTTCTCTTATGTGTCCGGCAGCCTGACGATCGACAAGGCCGACCTGGTGGTCAGCCCCGTGGCCAAGTCCAAGACTTATGGAGCGGCGCTGCCCGACCTGGGCGTCACGGCGCAGGGGTTGGTCAATGGGGATACGGTCGCGGTCATTCAGGGGCTGCAAATCTCGACCACGGCGACCGCTACCAGTGCAGTGGGTCAGTATGCGATCTCTTTGAGTCAGGCATCGGCGAAAAACTACCGGGTCACGCTTGGCGCGCCGGCCGCTTTGACGGTGGTTCCTGCAACGCTAACGATCACGCCGGTGTCGCGCACCAAGATCTATGGCGACGCCTTGCCCCAACTGGCTGCCTCCTTTGACGGCCTGGTCAATGGCGACACGGCTTCGGTCGTTTCCGGACTGGCGTTGGCGACGACCGCGACGGCGGCGAGCGCGGTGGGCACTTATGCCATCGAGGCTAGCGGCGCCAGCGCGGCCAACTACTCAATCGTCTTTGGCCGGGCGACGCTTCAAGTCACCGCGGCGACCCTGACGATCACCGCTTCCAATCAGGTCAAGACCTACGGCGCCGCCGTGCCGGGGCTGTCGGTCACCTATGCCGGGTTCATTCCCGGCGAGGGACCCGATCAAGTCAGCGGCCTGATCATTACGACGACGGCCACGGCCGGCAGCCCGGTGGGGCAGTACGCGATTCGCGCCAGCCAGGCCATTTCGACCAATTACCAGATCCAATTTGTCGATGGACAGCTTTCCGTCGGCAAGGCGGCGCTCACGATTACGGCGCGCAATCAGACCTCGATTTACGGCTCGGCACTCCCTGTCTTTACCGCCGATTTCCAGGGACTGGTCAATGGCGACGGCCCCGAAGCGATCGCCAACTTGGCGATCGGCACCTCCGCATCGGCCGCCAGCCCGGCCGGTCAGTACACGATTCAGGCAGGCGGAGCCGCTTCCGCCAATTACGACATCACCTACCAGAATGCGACGCTCGAGATTCAGCCGGCCGACCTGCTCATCACGCCCCTGGCCAAATCGAAACGCTATGGCGATCCGCTGCCGGCGCTTGATGCCAGTTTCAGCGGGCTGGCCAACGGCGACGGCGCCCAATCGATCGCGGGCTTGACACTCACCACGCTCGCCACGGCTCAAAGCGGCGTCGGCACCTATGCCATCACTGCCGCGGGAGGTGTGAACTCCAATTACCGCATCCAATACGGCTCGCCCGCGACCCTGACCATCTCGAAGGCGTCGCTGACCATCAAGGCCAATCCCGCCTCGAAAAACTATGGCGAGGCGGTGCCTTCCTTGCAGGCGACCTTCGTGGGCCTGGTCAATGGCGACGGTCCTGAAGTTCTTGCCGGATTTGGTCTGACCACGCATGTCACGGCGCAAAGCCCCGTGGGCACCTATGCCATCGGCGTGACAGGCGGATCTTCGGCGAATTACGACATCCGCACCGAAGATGCGATCTTGACCGTCAACAAAGCCAATCTGATCATTCGCCCCCGCGATGCAGGGAAAATTTATGGCCAGGCCAATCCCGCGTTCTCGCTCGATATGACCGGGCTGGTTCCAGGCGACAGCGCCGATCTGATTACCGGATTGATCGTCAGCACCACCGCGCAAACGAATTCGCGCGCCGGAGATTACGCGATCCTGGTCACGGGCGGCAGCGCCACGAACTATCAGTTGACCTACCAGGCGGGCAACTTGCACATCGACAAGGCGACCTTGACGGTGCAGCCCGACGACAAGATCAAACCGTTCGGCGCCGCCCTTCCGCCGCTCACCGCGGTCGTGTCCGGGTTTGTCTTGGGTGAAGATGCCTCGGTGGTGTCGGGGCTCGTGATTTCGACTACCGCTCAGGCCAATAGCGCCGCGGGCGATTACCCGATTCAGGGTTTTGGCGCTTCGGCGGATAACTATCAATTCCTCTACAAGACCGGCACGCTCACGATCGAAAAGAGCCTCGCCTTTACGAGTGCCGACCAGGCGACCTACGTTTATGGCCAGGGGGGCACGGTCGCCTTCGGCGCCTCGGCCCCCGCCACCTTCAGCATCCCCAAGGAGCAGTTGCCCAAGGGGGTCACGCTCGATGCCGATCAGGGCCGGCTCGTCATTGCCCCTTCCGCTCCTGCCGGCCAATACGCCATGACGGTCACCGCCTCAAGCGGCACGGGGGGCACTTTCACCACCCAGACCTTCGTACTGACGATTTCCAAGGCACGCTTGACCATTTCGGCGGTCAATGCGGACAAGAAATATGGCCAAGCCAATCCGCCGCTGGGCACAAGCATCACCGGCCTGGTCAATGGCGATAGTCCTTCCGTCGTCTCCGGTCTGGCGATCGGCACGACGGCGAACGAGACCTCACCGGTCGGCGTTTACCCGATCCAGCTTGTTGGGGGCGCGGCACTCAACTACGACATCGTGCTTGTCCCTGCGCAGTTGCGCGTCGCCAAGGCTTCGTTGACCATTCGAGCGAACGATCTTTCGCGGGTGTACGGTTCGGCCGCGGGCGACTTCAGCGCCCAGTACGTTGGATTGGTCAACTCCGACCCGGCTTCGGTCGTTCAGGGGCTCGTTCTGACGAGCACGGGCCAGATCAAGAGTCCGGTGGGCACCTATGACATCAAAGCATCCGGGGCGATTTCGCCCAATTACGAGATCTCTTTTGTTTCGGGCAAGCTGACGATCGAAAAAGCGGCGCTGATCATCACGGCCGAAAACAAGACGATGCTCTCCGGTTCCGGCCTGCCGCAACTGAGCGCCAAGTATTTCGGACTGGTCAATGGCGATCTGCCGTCCGTGGTCACGGGGCTCGTGCTCAGCACCACGGCAACCGCGTCGAGTCCCGTGGGTCTCTACACGATTCGCGCGGCGCAGGCCGCCGCGGCCAACTATGCGATCCAGTATGTGGATGGCAGTTTGACCGTGGTTTCAGCCCCGGCGATCACGAGTCTCAGCAGTGCGACCTTTGGCTATGGCAAGGCTCAATCGTTCGCGGTCACTGCGACCGGCTCGCCCGCGCCGACCTACCGGGTCTCCAGTGGCGTGCTTCCCGCGGGGATCACCTTGCAGACCGAAACGGGGCAACTCAGTTCCACGGGGTCGGCGCCGGCTGGCACCTACCGCTTCACGATTGCCGCATCCAATGGATTTGGCACGGAGGCCTCGCAAAACTTCACTCTGACCATTACGAAGGCGGTCCTTGTGATCACGCCGGCCTCGGTGACGCGGTCCTATGGCCAGCTTGAAGGCACCTTTACGGCGCTGTACTCGGGGCTGGTCAATGGGGATACGGGGGCAGTCGTCGGCGGATTGAAGTTCGCGACCACCGCCACCAGGGCGAGCAACGTCGGCAATTACCCGATCACCGCCAGCGGGGGCGCGGCGGCCAACTACACGATTCAATACACGCCGGCGGTGTTGACCATTGCCAAGGCGGTGTTGACGATCACGCCGAATAATGTCGCCAAGGTCTATGGGGCGGCCGTGCCGGCCCTTTCCGCCACCTATGCGGGCCTGGTCAATGGCGATGCGATCAATGTCATCTCCGGCTTGAAACTAACGACGACGGCGCTGGCCAAGAGTCCGGCGGGAACCTACACGATCACCGCCTCGGGGGCCGCGGCCGCCAACTATGCGATCCAGTACCAGGCCGCGACCTTGACGATCAACAAGGCGACCCTGACCATCACGCCCACGAACATGACCAAGGTGTACGGCAGTCCGCTTCCCGCCTTCACCGCCTCGTACAAGGGGTTGGTCAATGGCGACACGGTCGCGGCCGTCAGTGGCCTGTTGCTCAAATCCACGGCCACGGCGAATTCCAATGCGGGCACCTACTCGATCACGGTGGCGGCGGCGACGGCGGCCAACTACACGATTGTGCTCGGAACCGCCACGCTCAATGTGACCAAGGCGAATCTCACCATCAAGCCCGACAACGTGATCAAGGCCTATGGCTCCACCGTGCCGCGCCTGACCGCCACCTTCACGGGCCTGGTCAATGGCGATACCCAAGCCGCCGTTTCCGGCCTCGCATTGACCACGGCCGTGACCACGGCCACCGGCGTCGGCAACTACCCGATCACGGCCTCGAAAGCAACTTCGGCAAATTACACGATAAGCTACGCGCCCGGCAGCCTGGTTGTGTCCCGGGCAGCGTTGACCGTTCAGGCGGCAAGCGTCAGCAGGGTGTATGGTGGCCAAAATCCCTCGCTGAGTTTTACGCTGACGGGCCTCGTCAATGGCGACACCTCATCCGTGCTGAAAGGCCTGCTGCTTTCCACCGCTGCCAAGGCCACGAGCGGGGTGGGGAACTACGCGATCGTGCCTTCGGGCGCCACCGCGGTCAACTACGCGATTACCTACACCAATGGAAACTTGACCGTTCAGCCAGCCACATTGACGATCACGCCAGTGAATAAGACCAAGGTGTATGGCGCGTCCCTGCCGGCCTTCACGGCCACTTATGCCGGCCTGGTCAATGGCGAAACGGCGGCCGCGGCGGTCAAGGGCTTGATCTTGCAAACAAGCGCCACGGCATCATCCGGCGCGGGCACGTACGACATCACCGCGAGCGGCGGCAGCGCTGCCAACTATGTGATTCGCTATGCCACCGGTTCGCTCACGGTGACCAAGGCTCAGTTGACCGTGCGCCCTGCCGACACGACGCGGGCCTACGGCGCCGACACTCCCGCCTTCACCGCCACGTTCACCGGCCTGATCAAGGGAGATACCGCCGCCGCGATTTCGGGGGTGATCTTTTCGACCACCGGTGGCAAGACGGCCGGCGTGGGCACCTATCCGATCGTGGCCTCGGGAGCCGTCGCCGACAATTACACCTTCAAGTACCTGCCGGGAATCCTGACGGTGCGTAAGGCGGACCTGTTCGTTACCGCCCAGAACCAGTACATCACTGCCGGCTCCAAGTTGCCCACACTGACGGTTTCCTACCAGGGCTTCGTCAATGGAGATGCGCCCAGTGTCGTCTCCGGCCTCAAGGTGACCACGACCGCCACCGCCAATTCTCCCGTCGGCACCTATCCGATTGCCCTCTCGTCGGGCGCCGCGGCGAACTACCAGTTGACTTACCTTTTTGGATCGCTCGCCGTGGGCGTTGCTCCGTCCATCCTGAGCGCGAATGCGGCGGCCTTGACCTACGGCCAGGGAGGAATCGTTTCGGTGGCCGCCAAGGGCACGCCGAATTTGACCTATTCGTTATCCCGCGTGATCGAGGGAATCCGCCTCGACCCGATCACGGGGGAGCTCGCCATCTCGGCACAAGTCCCCGCGGGAGTTTATACGCTGCCGATCGAGGTGAGAAACGCCTTTGGCAGCGCCCAGCAGCAATTCACCCTGACGATTGCCAAAGCCAAGCTGACGATTCGCGTCAACGACCAGCAAATCGTCTATGGTTCGTCCTTGCCTGCCCTGACCACCGCGATCACCGGTTTCGTCAATGGCGATACCAGTTCGATCCTTGCCGGGATGTCGCTGCAAACCACGGCGCTCACTGGCAGCGATGCCGGAAACTACCCGATAGTCGTGAACGGCGCGGCCGCGGCCAATTACGACATCGAAGTCATCCCGGGAACGCTGACGATTGCCAGGGCCAAACTGACGATCACGGCCAACAATCAGGAGATCGTCTACGGCCAGGCGCTGCCGACCTTGACCTCGCAAATATCGGGCCTGGTCAATGGCGACGACTTTTCGGACTTGCCAGGATTCGCCCTCCAAACGACTGCCAAGGCCCAAAGCGGCGTCGGAAGCTATGGAATTACCGTAACCACACCGCTGTCCAAGAACTACGACATCGATGTCGTGGGCGGCACGCTCCGCATCAAACCGGCCGCGTTGAAAATCGTCGTCGACAATCTTTCCAAGGTGTACGGCGCCAATCTGCCCGCGTTGAGTGTGCATTACGATGGGCTGGCCGCCTGGGACGACGCCTCGGCCATCAAGGGACTGAATCTCTCGACCACGGCGTTGAAATCAAGCAATGTCGGCATCTACCCGATTGGCGTGAGCGGCGCCACCGCCGACAACTACACCATCGAGTACGTCGCGGGCAGTTTGACCGTGACGAAGGCGGCGCTTGTGATTACGCCGGATGCAAAGACGCGCCTGGCCGGTGCCGCCATCCCGAGCTTGACGGCAACGATCGAAGGGCTGGTCAACGGCGATGACCGCAGCGTCATCACCGGGCTTGTCCTGGATACCACGGCCGTCTTCTCAAGCCGGGTGGGAACCTATCCCATTACAGCCAGCGGAGCCAAGGCCGCCAATTACGAGATCACTTACGGCAAGTCGACCCTGACCATCGGCTCGGCGCCGGCGATCAGCAGCGTGAATAAAGCCGAATCAACCTACGGTCAGGCGGTCTCGTTCACGCTGACGACGAGCGGCTTCCCCGCACCGACTTACCGTGTCGTCCAGGGCGCGCTGCCGCCAGGACTGGTGCTCGATGCCGCTAGCGGCAAACTGACGGCCCAGGCGAATCTGGCGGCGGGCACCTATACCGTGCGGATCGGCGCCGCCAATGGTTTTGGGAGCGAGGCGGTTCAAGATTTCACCTGGACGGTGAAAAAGGCCGACCTGACCATTCGAGCCGATGCCGTGTCGCGAGCCTATGGCGCGGCCAATCCAACCTTGACGGCTACGTTCACCGGCCTGGTCGCTGGGGACACCCCGGCGTCGATTCAGGGGCTGACCCTTACGACTTCGGCCAATGCGTTGAGCGCGGTGGGTGTGTACGGAATCTCGATTGCGGGGGCGACGTCGCCCAATTACAACATCAAGCTGGAAGGCACCAATTTGACGGTGACGAAGGCCATTCTGACCGTCCGGGCCAATTCCGTTTCGCGCTCTTATGGCAGCGACAATCCAAAGTTGAGCGCCTCCTACTTCGGGCTGGTCAATAACGAGACGGCCGGCGTGGTTTCCGGTTTGAGCCTGACGACGAGCGCCACCAAGCAAAGCGGGGCGGGGGACTACCAGATCGTCGCCTCGGGAGCGACGGCGCAAAACTACGAGATCCGCTACGAAACGGGCACCTTGCGCGTAACCAAGGCCGTGTTGACCCTCACGGCGGACAATCTGACACGGCGTGTGGGCGAGGCGAATCCGGCGTTGACGGTCACGGTTGCCGGTTTGAAGAACGACGACACGATGGCCGTCATCACGGGGCTCAAAATGACCACCACCGCCACGTCAAGCAGTTCGGCCGGGGTCTACACGATCAAGATCGAAGAAGCGATCGCCACGAACTATTCGTTTGTCTTCGTCGGCGGGAAGCTCACCGTGGTCTAACGGCGTTCCAAGAAACCTGTTCAGGGTACGAAAGGGGCTGGCCCGAGACGGCCGGTCCTTTCTCATTTCCTCGAACCTTCATCGGCTCAGGCAATTTGTGGGAAACGCCTTTCGGCTCACGAATCGCGGAATTTTCTCATCATTTTCCATCCAAACCGCCTTCTCATTCGTTGTGATGTTGAGGGATTCTCAGACCTCCTGAGAAATCTCGTGGAACCTTCTGGATTTCTGCAAGAAGAGCGGGCCGACCTGCTTGCGAGCCAGCTTGGCTCCCGTTTTTCAGAAAAACTGGGCTAACCGGATCCATTCCGTGGGAATTTGCAGGAAAGTTCCAAAATAAGACGAAAGATTCAGGAATTTTCCGCCTAAATTGGAGTTCTTAAGACCTTGGTTTTTCACCCAGCGTAGCCATTCCTTAGAGCCGGCCGGCCGGAAGGACCGGCTCGGGTATCGGTTGCGCCTCCCTCCCTCGTTGCCCACTCAAGGTTGGATCATGCGTTTTGGACCGCTCCTTGGAAAACTCTTCTCGTCGCCTGCGCGAATTCGGCGCCGGGTTCCCTCCGCACCCAATCCGGGGCGGATTGGCCTCGAATGCCTCGAAGACCGGTTGACCCCCGCGGATCTTTTCTGGAACGCCGCCAGCCCAAGCCTGGGAGGAAGCCCCGTTTCGATCGTTCAGGGGGATTTCAATCAGGACGGCAAACTCGACTTCGCGTCCGCGACTTCCAAAAGCCTGACCATTGGCCTGGGTCTTGGCATCGGATCGTTCGGCCCGCCCCAGACAATGACTCTTGGCGACACGCCTCAATCGCTGGCCGTCGCCGATATGAATGGCGACGGAAAGCTCGACATCATTGCGGTGAACTCGGCTTCCGAAAGCATCACCTTCTTGCAAGGCCGTGGCGATGGCACCTTTGCCCTTCATGAACCGGTGCCGGTCGGCGCCGAACCGGCAGCCGTGGCCATCGCCGATTTCAGCGGCGACGGATTCCTTGATCTGGCCGTGGCCAATGCCGGCAACAACACGATTTCCCTGCTCCTGGGCGATGGCCATGGGGCCTTCACCCCGTCGGTGTCGCTGCCCCTGGGGACGGTGCCTTCCTGGATCGCCGCGGGCGATTTCGACAACGACAAGAAGGCCGACTTGGCGGTCGCCAATAGCTCAGGCAATTCCGTTTCCATTCTGATGGGGATGGGAAACGGCATCTTCACCTCGGCCGGTACCGTTGCGGTCGGAAGTTTCCCCAAATTCATCCTGGTGGAAGATCTGAATAAGGACGGCAAGCAAGACCTGGCCACGGCCAACTACATCGGCAACAGCATCTCGGTCGCGTTGGGGCAGGGGAACGGTCAATTTCAGGCCGCCCAGTCGGTGGCGCTCGGTGCGTCGACCGCTCCGCAGCAGATTGCCGTGGGCGATTTCAACAAGGATGGCCGTTGGGACCTGGCCGCGGTCAATTTCTTTGGAAACAGCGTTTCCCTCGCCACGGGCAACGGCGATGGAACCTTCAAGACCCCGACCAAATACGCGGTGGGCCATGGTCCCGAGTCGCTCGTGGTCGGCGATTTCGACAACGACGCCCGCGCCGACATCGTCACCGTCAACCATACCGACAGCAGCGCGTCGTTTCTTTTCGGCAAAACCGATGGCGGATTTTTCCCGGCGAATCATCTTTATTTCGGCGCCAAGCCCCAGGCGGTGGCGGTCGCCGATTTCAACGGCGACGGCAAAAACGACATCGTGACCGCCAACGGCGAAGGAAGTACTCTTTCGCTGCTTCTGGGTAACGGCAACGGAACCTTTCAAAATCCGCTGGCGCTGGCGGTCGGCTCGCAACCATCTGCCCTCGCCGTCGCCGATTTCAACAACGACGGTATCCTCGACATCGCGGCAGCCAACAACGACTCGAATACCGTTTCGATTTTGCTCGGCTTCGGCGACGGAACGTTTCAGTTTCCGCAGACAATCTCCGGGCTCGACCATCCGACCGCGATCGGCGCACTCGATCTCAATGGCGATAAGAGGATTGATTTTCTCGTAGCCAACGGCGGCAGCGGCACGCTTGCGGTGTTCTTGGCCAACGCCGATGGGACCTACAAGGCCAGCCCCACCGTCGGTCTGGGCGCCAGCATTCAGTCGCTGGCCTTTGCCGATTTCAACGGCGATACGAAAATCGACGTCGCGGCAACCAATTTAAGCACCAATACCGTTTCGGTGCTCCTTGGCAATGGCGACGGCTCGTTCAAACCCGCCGCCTCGTTTGGCGTGGGAGCGGGGCCCCTGGGCCTGGCGGCGGGCGATGTCAATGGCGATGGCAAGGCCGACCTGATCAGCGCCAATGGCTCGGCCGCGACCTTGTCGTTCTTGGCGGGTAACGGCAATGGAACCTTCAAGGCCGCCGTCTCGCTGGCCGTGGGGGATAACCCCTGTTCCGTGGTCATTGCCGACATCGATCAAGACAAAAGAGCCGACCTGATCAGTACCGATGGCGGCTCGGGGACAATGACCGTGCTTCTGGGCAATGCCAACGGCACCTGGAAAACTCCCGTCTCCTATGGGCTCGGCGCCAATCCGCGTCAGATCGCGCTGGGCGATTTCAACGGCGACCAGAAGATCGACCTGGTGTCGGCCAACCAGGACGACGCTAACCTCTCGATCCTGTTGGGAACGGGCAATGGAGGCTTTCAATCGCCGCCGTCCCTGGAGGTGGGACCGAGCCCCTGGTCGCTGATCAAGGGAGATTTCAACGGCGATGGCAAGTTGGACTTGGCTACGGCCAATAGCGGTGACAACACCCTTTCCGTTCTGCTTTCGCTGGGCGCCGGAGCGTTCGCGCCGGCCTCGCCGGTTGCGACCGGTTCGAGCCCCGTGGCGCTTTCGATGGCCGATGTCAACGGAGACGGCAAGCTGGACCTGATCACGGCGAACAATCTTGGCAACTCGGTGTCGCTGCTTATTGGCAATGGCAACGGCACTTTCAAGGCCGCCAAGTCGTTCGCGGTTGGTCTCAGCCCGGCAGCCGTTCGCCTTGGCGATGTCAACGGCGATGGCAAACTCGACATTCTGACGGCCAACGGCGGCGACAATAGTCTTTCGGTCCTCCTGGGCAATGGCGACGGCGCATTCAAGGCTGCCAAGTCGGTTGCCGCTGGTGGGGCCTCGCCGCATGACCTGCTCGTCCTCGATCTGAACGGCGACCAAAAGCTGGACCTGGTGTCGAGTAATAGCGGTTCCAACACGCTCACCATTTTGCTTGGCAACGGCGATGGATCGTTCCGGGCCCCCAGTTCCGTTGCGGTCGGAGCGAACCCCTATTCTCTTGTCGCGGGAGATTTTAACGGCGACCTGAAAGTCGATCTGGTTGCGGCCAACGCCGGCGGCACTTCCGTTTCGGTGTTGCTCGGTCTTGGCAACGGATCGTTTCAGAATGCTCTGAACTGGCGCACCGGGGTGAACCCCTGGTCGGTCGCCACCGACGATATCGATGGCGACGGCAATCTTGACCTGGTGACCGCCAATGCGGGCGACAACAGCGTGGGCGTGCTTCTGGGCACGGGCATTGGCAGCTTTTTGGCGCCGCGGTTTTACCAGGTGGGCGCCAACCCCTATTCCCTGGTGATTGGCGATTTCGACAAGGATCGCCGGCCCGACCTGGCCGTGGCGAATTTCAACGGATCCACCGTATCGCTGCTTACCGGTATTTCCTCGCTGGCTCCGGCGATCGTGAGTGCGAAGTCGACGCATTTCACGGAAAAAAGGACCGGCCAGTTCACTCTCTTTGGCACCGGTTTACCGGCGCCAACCTTTGCCCTGGTATCGGGAACCTTGCCGGCGGGAGTGACCTTCGACGCGGCCAGCGGTTTATTTTCCGGCAAGCCGGCGCAGGGCACCGCGGGAGAATACCTGGTCAAGATCGAAGCTTCCAACGGTTTGGGCGTCGCGACTCAGAATTTCACGCTCATCGTCGATCCGAGCCCAGGTGATCCACCGGTCTTTACGAGCGCTTCTTCCGCCACATTCGAATATGGGAAAACCGGCTCGTTTCAGATGAGCGCGGAGGGCACTCCCAATCCGGTCTACTCCGTGAGTGTCGGAACCTTGCCGGCAGGGTTGACGCTCGATCCGGCGACAGGCCTCCTTTCGGGTAAGGCGGACGCCGGCATTTATTTTTGGACGATTTCTGCTTCCAATGGCATCGGCTCCCCC
>Ga0208492_1000192_pt1 | contig 59946 bp, 47 predicted proteins | sample Subbioar_CSW14AB_FD_184820 | JGI IMG/M metagenome (GOLD analysis project Ga0208492, IMG submission 184820) | Serpentinite rock and fluid subsurface biosphere microbial communities from McLaughlin Reserve, California, USA - CR12Mar_CSW14AB (SPAdes) | ecosystem: Environmental > Terrestrial > Deep... | reverse complement strand
GAGCGTCGGCGGGCTTATCGGTGGGCGTCGTGCCCGGGGGCAGGCGTGCGGGGTCCCACAGGACCCACTTCTTGCCGGCGGGGTTGGTGATGACGATGTTGGTGAACTTGAGGCCCGGGTTCTTGCCGCTGCGGTTGTGGTTGGGGTCGACCTGGAGGAGGGCGAGGCCGGGGCCCTTCTGGAACTCAAGGACGAAGGGGATGACGTCGTTGCGGCCCTGCGCGGCCTGGAAGGCGTCGCCGATTTCCATGGCGGAGCGGGCGGTATCCATCAGCGAGGCGGGGGCGTCGACGACGGGGCCGAGCTCGGCCTCGTAGCCCTGCTTGAAGGCGTCGATGTCGGCGTCGGTGATGCGGGCGGCGGCCTCGACCGTCATCATGGAGCGGAAGGTGGTGTAGTCGTTGGAGTTGAGGGCCTTGAACTTGGTGGCGAGGGGCACGGCGACGTCGGACTGGTAGACGCCCCAGACGCGGCCGGCGCCGATGCCCAGGCCGAGCCAGATGGCGGAGACGACGAGGCTGATGACGATGCCGGCGATGGCGAGGCCGCGGCCGACGAGGCGGTCGTTGCTGTTGGCGATGGCGATGAGGGCGAAGACGCCGAAGATGGTGCCCAGGAAGGCGGGGCCGGGTGGGCAGCAGATGAGGGCGAAGACAAGGGAGAGGATGGCGAGGACGCTGGTGCGCTGCTCGACGAAGGGCGGGGAGGGATACTGCCCGAAGCCTGGGTTGTACTGACTCATGGCGGGAGGGTATCGCGGATCGGGGGTGGGCGTGGGGCGGGGCTGGGTTGTGGGCTGGGGCTTCGCGCGATCAGGTCAGGGAGCGGCGGAGGCGGTGGACGCAGGCGGTGATGATGGTCGCGGCCTCGTCGAGCTCGGCGGGGGTGGTTTCGCGGGAGAGGCTGAAGCGGACGGAGCCGTGGGCGACTTCGTCGGGGATGCCCATCGCGAGGAGGACGGGGGAGGGGTCGAGGGAGCCGGAGCTGCACGCGGCGCCGGCGGAGGCGCAGACGCCCTGCTCAGAGAGGAGCATGAGGAGGGCCTCGGCCTCGAGGCGGGGGAAGCCGATGTTGGTGGTGTTCCAGAGGCGGGGCGGCGACCCTCCTTCGACCGCACGACCGTCAGAGCACGGTCGTGGCACGCCGTTGATGACGGCGTCGGGAATGGCGGTGAGGATTGATTGCTCGAAGCGGTCACGGAGGGCGGCGAGGTGGGTGCGCTGCGCGGGGTCGGCGAGCCACTGGGCGGCCTGGGTGCAGGCGATGCCGGCGCCGATGATGCCGGGGACGTTTTCGGTGCCGCCGCGGCGGCCGAGCTCCTGGGTGCCGAGGAGGAGGGGGCGGAGGCGGACGCCGGTGCGGGTGTAGAGGATGCCGACGCCTTTGGGGCCGTGGAACTTGTGGGGGGAGAAGGTGAGGAGGTCGGCGGGCGGGGCGGGGACGGGCATCTTGCCGACCCATTGGGTGGCGTCGCAGTGGAAGAGGGTGTGGCGCTCGCGGCAGAGGGCGGCGACTTGCTCGATGGGCTGGATGACGCCGGTCTCGTTGTTGGCCCATTGGAGGCTGACGAGGGCGACGTCGCGTTGGGTGAGGTTGGCGCGGAGGTCGTCGAGGTCGATGAGGCCTTGGGGGGTGATTTTGAGCCAGCGGGTGTGGGTGGACTTTTCGAGCTCTTCGCCGATGTCGCGGACGGCGGAGTGCTCGGTTTTGGTGGTGAGGAGGGTCTGGCGGTGGGCGGGGAGGGCGCGGAGGACTTGAAGGACACCGCGGATGGCGAGGTCGATGGCCTCGGTGCCGCCGGAGGTGAAGGTGATTTCGCGGGCCTTGGCGCCGATGAGGTCGGCGGCGGCCTGGCGGGCGAGCTCGACCTGCTGGCGCGCGGCCTGGCCGGGGCGGTGGACGCTGGAGGGGTTGTGCCAGTGGGTGGTGAGGGCGGAGGTCATGGCGGCGACGACGGCGTCGCTGGGGCGGGTGGTGGCGTTGTTGTCGAGGTAGATGATGGGAAGCGTACGGGGCGGTGCGGGCCGGCACGATCGCGGGAGGGGCGTGGCTGGTTATGCGCAGCCGCCGCCGAGAAGGCGGAAGAAGGACTCAATGTCGGCGTCGGTGCCGACATCGCCGTCACCGTTGAGGTCGGGGCCGGCGCAGGTCGGGCAGCAGGCACCGCCGAGGCAGGCGAAGAAGGCTTCGATGTCGGCATCGGCGCCGAAGTCGCCGTCGCCGTCGTAATCGGAGGTGCGGATGGTGTAGCGGGCGAGGTTGGCGGCGGGCTGGCCCAGGAGGGTGTTGAAGGAGCCGCCGATGAAGAGCGTGCCGTGGTGGACGGCGAAGTCGTAGGTGGTGGGGATTCCGGGGCTGGTGAAGTACTGCGGGGAGGAGGTCCAGACTCCGTTGCGGCGGACCATGAAGCGGCCGCCGACGCCAACGAATACGGCGTCGTCGTACTCGGCGAAGGCGGTGGCCTCGTTGTTGGCGGTGGTGAACTCGTTGCGCCAGGCCGTGCCGTTGTAGGACATCACGTAGCCGTTGAGGCCGATGTAGCCGGAGACGAAGAGCTCGCCCTGCGCGACGCCGAGGGTGCGGGGCTGGGTGGGGAAGGTGGGGGTGCCCAGGCTCGACCAGGTGGTGCCGTTCCACTGCGCGATGTTGGGGGTGCTGCCCTGGGTGGGCGCCCAGAAGTTGCCGCAGGCGACGAGCTTGCCGTTGTAGACCTGGAGGTCGTTGACGACGGGGCCGAACTCCACCGGGTTGCCAAGGCCGACGCCGACCCAGCTCCAGTTGACGAACTTCCAGACGCAGGAGTTGAGGTTGGAGTTGTAGGTTCCGGCGGCGTAGAGCTCGCCGTTGTAGACGGCCATGGCATTGATGGTGGTGAAGCTGAGCTGGTTGGCCAGCGGTACCCAGAAGGGCGCGATCCAGACCATGCCGTCAACGACGAGCCAGTTGTTGAAGGCGACGGCGCTGCGGTGGGTGCCGGGGAAGCCAGCGCCGCCGTGGGGCGTCCAGGTTTCGCCGTTCCAGACGGCGACACCGGGCGCGGGCTGGCCATTGACCTGCGTGAAGCCGCCGACCGCGGCGAGCCCGCCGTTCCACTGCGTGAAGTCGCGGATGGCGCCGTTGAAGGCGGCGGCGGTCTCCTGGGCCCAGAGGGGTGGGCACTGGGCGCGGGCGAGCGCGGGGAGAGCGGCGATCACGGATATGCCGACAAGGGCCTGCATCAGCCTGGACATCAAGAAACTCCGAGGGGACATCGGGGAGGGCCGGGTACGAAACAGTTGGGGCCGATGGGATGCGGATTGTTGCCTAGGCGCACGCGCCGGAAAGGACCCGGAAGAACGCCTCGATGTCGGCGTCGGTGCCTACCGAGCCGTCGCCGTCGAAGTCGGCCGAGCCGCAGGCGGCGCAGCAGTTGCCCGCGAGGCAGCGGAAGAAGGCCTCGATGTCCTGGTCGGTGCCGAAGTCCGAGTCGGCGTTGAAGTCGGCGGAGGGGACGTAGTAGCGGGCGATGTTGGTGGCGGGCTGGCCCTGCACGGAAGTGAAGTAGCCGCCGACGAAGAGGGCCCCGTCGTGGACGCCCAGGGCGTAGCTGGTGGGCAGGCCGGGCGCGGCGAGGTACTGAGGGGACTGCGTCCAGACACCCTGGCGGCGGGTGATGAGGGTCGTGCCGCCGCCGACGTAGACCGCGCCGTCGTACTCGGCGAAGCCGGCGGGCTCGATGTTGACGGTCTCGAAACCGGGGGACCAGGCGCTGCCGTCGAACACGGTGACCCAGCCCTGCAGCGACGAGTAGCCGCTCACGAAGAGGTCGCCCTCGGCGACGCCCATGCGGAGGGGCGTTGTGGGCACGAGGGCCGCGCCCATGCCGGACCAGGCCGTGCCGTTCCATCGGGCGATGTTGTTTGTGTGGCCGGGGGTGGGGGAGGGGAAGGTGCCGCAGGCGACAAGGGTGCCGTTGTACACGACGAGGTCGTTGACGGTGCCGCTCAGGGCGGGGCCGGCGCTGACCCAAGAGGTGCCGTTGAAGCGGGCGACGGCGGAGGCGGGGCTGGTGAAGGTGCCGCCCGCGTAGAGCTCACCGTTGTAGACGGCGTGGGCGCGGACCGTGCCGGTGAGGCCGGGACCGATGGGCTGCCACTGGTTGTTGGTGAGCACCTGGCCTTGGACGACGAGGGTGCCGTTGAAGTCGACGACGGCGCGGCGGTTGCCGGCGGGGGCGGCGGGCCCGATGGGGGTCCAGGTCTCGCCGTCCCAGAATGCGACGCCGCCGGCGGGAGCGCCGGCGACCTGTGTGAAGGAGCCCACGGCGACCAGGCCACCGTTCCATTGCGTGAATGCGCGGACGTCGCCGTTGAACACGGGGGCCGTGGTGATCCAGCGCGGGGGGCACTGGGCGGCCGCGAGCGTGCAGGTTGTGGCGAGGAGGGCGGTGGTCAGGAGGGCGGTGGACAGACGCGGCATTGAGCGTTCTCCGTGGCGGCTTACAACTGGAAGGTACCGGCGGGGGAGGGCGCATGCAACGGAAAACCGGTGTGGCCGCGAAGGTGCTGCGGGCGGGCAGGATCGGGGCTGAGCCCTATACTCGGGCCCGCCCGGCTTTGGGCGGCATTCTGGAGGCTTGCACAGTGGCAGAACGGCACTTCGACATGGTGGTGATCGGCGGCGGACCGGGCGGGTATATCGGCGCGATCCGGGCGGCGCAGCTGGGGTACAAGGTTGCCATCGTGGAGCGGGCCAAGCTGGGGGGCGTGTGCCTGAACTGGGGCTGCATCCCGTCCAAGGCGCTGCTGACGAATGCGGAGCTGATGGAGAAGCTTGCGCATGCGGAGGCGTACGGGCTCCAGATTGAGGGCAAGATCAACGTGCAGTGGGAAAAGGTCATCGGGCGGTCGCGGGACGTCGCGGCCAAGCTCAACAAGGGTGTTGAGTTCCTGATGAAGAAGAACAAGATCACGCACATCGTGGCCAACGCGAAGGTGCTGGGCGGGCGGAATGGCTCGGGCGGGAAGTGCCGCGTCGAGATCGCGGAGTGCGCGGTCAACGAGGAGCTGTCGAGCGCGCCCGCGAAGCCGGGGAAGGTGATCGAGACGATCACGTGCGACAACGTGCTGATCGCGACGGGGAGCGTGGCGCGGGACCTGCCGTTCGCGAAGTTTGACGGGGACAAGATCTGGGGCGCCCGCGAGGCGATGTACAACAAGGCGCGGCCCAACAAGCTGGTGGTGGTGGGCAGCGGCGCGATCGGGATGGAGTTCGCGTACTTCTATAAGCAGATGGGCACGGCGGTGACGGTGGTCGAGATGCTCGACACGATCCTGCCGGTGGAAGACAAGGACGTGTCGGAGGGGATGGCCAAGCTGTACAAGAAGCAGGGCTACGACATCCGCACCGGGACCACGACGACGAACATCGAGAAGACGGCGAGTGGCGTGAAGGTGACGGTTGCGCCGGTGGTGAACGGGAAGCCCGACGAGTCCAAGAAGGAGACGCTGGAGGCGGACCGCGTGCTGCTGGCGATCGGCGTCGCGGCCCGCACCGATGGGCTCTTCGATGACAAGCTGGGGCTCAAGCTCGAGCGCGGCTGGATCGTGACGGACTACAAGCCGGGCGTGACGAAGGCGGAGCCGCTGACGTACGCGACCAACCTGCCGGGGATTTATGCGATCGGGGATGTGATCGGGCCGCCGTGCCTGGCGCACAAGGCGATGGAAGAGGCGGTGACGTGCGTCGAGCGGATCGCGTGGAAGGACAAGAAGGCGGCGCACGAGCCGTACCCGATCGATTACTCCGTGCTGCCCGGCTGCACGTACTGCCAGCCGCAGGTGGCGAGCGTCGGGTATACCGAGCAGAAGCTCATCGGCGAGGGGAAGGTCAAGGGCAAGGACTATGAGGTGGGCAAGTACACCTTCCAGTCCCACGGCAAGGCGATCGCCGCGGCGCATACGGATGGGTTTGTGAAGATCATCCGGGGGCTGCCGCGGGGCGAGATTTTGGGGGCGCACATCATGGGCGACGCGGCGACGGAGCTGATTGCGGAGCTGTCGCTGGCCCGACGCTTGGAGGCGACGACGGAGGAGCTGATCGCGACGATCCACGCGCACCCGACGATGCATGAGGCGGTGCATGAGGCGGCCCTGGCGGCGGAGGGTCGGGCGCTGCACGTGTGACAGCGGGGGGCGAAAGGTGTTGACGCGCCCACGTGCCGGGGTAGGCTGGCGGCATGACCTCGCCCGCGTTCATCCTGGTGGTACTGCTGGTTGCGTTGTGTGCCGGCTCCGGTGCCGCGCAGGACCTCTCACTCCCCGGCCCGTACGCCGGGGGCTGGCGGTCCGTGACGGTCTCGCGCCCGGATGCGACGACGTTCACCGCGCGGGTGTACTACCCGGCGGTCGCGCCCGGTCAGAACGCTGTCCGAGATGAGGCGCCGTCACCCTCGCCCGGCGTGTCGTTTGGGCACGGGTTCTTCACTCCCGTCACTTCCTACCAGTCGACCCTCTTGCACCTCGCGACGCACGGGTACATCGTGATCGCGAGCGAGTCCGAGGGTGGTCTGTTCCCGAGTCACGCCCGTTTCGCGGCGGACATCAGCGCCTGCCTGACGTTCCTGACCCAGCAGAGCGGGATGCTGGGGTCCTGGCTGGAAGGGGCGGTCGACCCCGGGCGTCTTGGCGTCTCCGGGCACTCGATGGGGGGCGGGGCGTGCATGCTCGCGGCCGCGGGCGACGGGCGGGTGAAGGGCGTGGTGCCGCTGGCGCCGGCGGACACGAACCCGTCGGCGGTGAGCGCGGCGGGCGCCCTGATCATGCCAACCACCATCATCGTGGGCACGCAAGATACGATCGTGCCGACCGCTTCGCACGGGCAGCCGATGTTCAACGCGCTGCCGGGCGCGCGACGGCTGTTGAGCATCACCGGCGGGTTTCACTGCGGGTTCATCGATGCCAACTCCTTTGGCTGCGACAGCGCCGGCATGACCAGGGCCGAGCAACTGGCGATTGTGCGAGCGGCGCTCACGGCGTTCTGCGACCTGCACCTGCGGGGCGATCAGTCGCGTGCCGCGCTCGTGTGGGACCCCGCGATGCAGAGCGATGCGCGCGTGACCGTGACGCTGGACCCGAATCTGACCATCCAGCCGCCGGACTCGCCGGTCGCGGTTGTTCCCGGGCGCGGGCAGCCGGTGACGGTCGTGGTTGGCAACACCGGGCCGAGCGGAACACAGGTGTCGGTGCTTGGTGGTTCAGCGTGGATCGCCATCACACCTGATCCGATCGTGTTGGCAGCGGGCGCGAGCGTGGGCGTGGACGCCGTGCTTCGGGTGCCGGCGGGGATCGGGCTTCCCACGTCGGTCAACATTGGCGTCTCTGTCCGCAGTGTGGACAACGCCCGCGCGTACGCGTCATTCGCGGTCAGGGCTGAGTGCTCGTCGGACTTCAATGGCGACGGCGATTTTGGAACGGATCAGGACATCGAGGCGTTCTTCACGTGTCTTGCGGGCGCGTGCTGCGGCACCTGTGGTGATGCGGACTTCAATAATGACGGCGATACCGGCACCGACCAGGACATCGAGGCGTTCTTCAGGGTGCTGTCGGGCGCGGCGTGTTGAGGGAGCGGGTGGCCGCATTCGGGGCACGTGGGGGCGTGGACCTCGTTGAGCGGGTACGCGCAGCGGTAGCAGACGGGGTAGCCGCACGCGGCCAGGGCGCGCCAGCGCCACTTCCAGAAGGCGCGCGGCATGGCCCAGAACGTGAGGATGGTCTGGCCGGTGATGACCACGCCGGCCGTGAGGACGCCCAGGGTTCGGGGGAGGTTCCAGAGCGCGGGCATCCAGATGGCCATGGCCGTGAAGCCGATTGCGCCGGGGATAAGGCCGATCCAGGCGTGCCGCCATAGGCCTTCGGGGGGTCGCCAGGCGCGGACGCGGCGGCGGAGGTCGCGTCGCTGCTCCAGGGTCAGGGGCATGTCGCGGGGCAGGCCGTCGAGGGCGAAGCGCATGGGGGAGGTTACGCGTGGACGTCCGGCGCTGAAGCGCCAGACCTCAGTCGCGCGGCAGGGGTGACGAGGCTGCTGGTGCAGTTGGCAACTCGATAATGAAGGCGGCGCCGTTGCCGGGGATGGACGTGACGGTCAGGCGGCCGGCGTGGCGTTCGATGGAGGACCGAACGAGGGCGAGGCCAAGTCCGGTGCCGCGGTCGCGGGGCTTGGTGGTGAAGAACATGTCGGTGCAGCGGGCGAGCGTGACGGCGTCCATGCCGGGGCCGTCGTCGCGGACCGTGACCGTGACGCGTTCGCCCTTCTCGGTGGCCGCGGCCTCGAGCCAGATGTTGCCGACGCTCCCGGGCCGGAGCTTGGAGGCGTTGACGGTGGTTCCGGCCGCGGCGGCGGCACTGGCGCCCTTCTCACGCAGGGCCTCGGCTGCGTTTTGAACGAGGTTGAACACGGCCTGCATCAGCACGTGGCGCGGGACGGCGACAGCGGGCAGTTCTGCTTTCAGGCCTTCGGCGTGCAGGGCGACGCCGGCGGGGAGGGCCCAGGTGAGGGGCGAGACCGCCTCCTGCCACCACTCGGAAAGCAGTGTGGTTTCGGTGGAGGCCGCGGGGTCGTCGGGGTCTACCGAGAGCGAACGCAGACCTTTGGTCAGCCCGCGGAGGTGCTCGACGGTTCGGCGCATGGAGGCGAGCAGTTCTGCGTGTTCGGTGACCTGTTCGGCACTGCCAGCGGGGGTCATCTTGCTGAGGTGGTCGAGCGAGAGGCGCATCGGCAGGAGCAGGTTGGCCATGTCGTGGCCAAGACCCGAGGCGAGCGTGCCGAGGGCGACCAGCCGGTCGCGTGCGCGGGAGGCGAACATCTGGTCCAGCGCCACTGAGTAAGTCTCGATGGAATCCGCGAGCGCCTCGTCGATGGCTTCGTTAAAGCGCATCAGCTGCTGATAGGCGTCGGCGTCGCAGGGGTTCTCTTCGCGGGCCCAGAGGCGCAGCACGCTGGCGCGGAGGGCGCGGTACTCCGAGACCATCTGCTGGAGGCTGAAACCTTCTTCGGCCCGCTGGCTGCCGTGGGTCTCCGCGGCGGTGTCGGGAGCGGCGGGGTGCGGCTCGGGGGCGTCGCCCTTGCCCTTGGCCTCCTGCTGGGCGTCGGTCTGGCGGGTGATGAGATCCTGAGCGACGGCCTGGAGGATCAGCTTGGCGTGGTCGCGCAGGGCCTTTCGGTCCATGTCGAGTTCGGACTCAACTCCGATGTCGCGCGCGAAGTCCTCCCACTCCTGGAGGATGGGTTCCATGTTGGACAGGATGAACGCCGCGAGCCGCATGGTGACCCTCTGTGGAGGCATGCCGGTTTGTGTCGGGTTCACGCTCGGAGCTTACTTGGCCCCGTTGCGGTCCGCGGAGTTCTGCAGGCCTTCGCCGGCGGCCTCGATGTCCTTGCCGGCGCCCTTGGTGGTGTTGCAGGCGGTGACGAAAACGAGGACGGCGAGCAGGGAGAGGGCGAGCGTGGACTTGATGATGAGCTTCATGGGAGTTCCTTTGAGGTGAGGGGACGGATGAGGACCGATGCTTACGAGCCGGGGAGGCGGAGCTTCTTGCCGGTGACGAGGCTGATGATGAGGCTCACCAGGAAGATCACGAGGAAGATGAAGAACAGGATGCGTGCGATGCTGCTGGCCTGACCGGCGATGCCGGTGAAGCCGAACAGGGCCGCGACGATCGCGACGACGAGAAAGATGAGTGCCCAGCGGAGCATGGTGAGGCCTTCCGGGGAGAGAGGAAAGGCGTGCATGCTCGCATGGCAAACGCCGCGGGAGGAGCGCGCCAAGGCCGCGCGTGGAGTCCCGCTTGCAGCAGAACGCGAGTTGATCAGGGGGAACACCCAAGCCGCCGCAGGGCGGGGTGTCCACGGGGAAGCATAGGCGGTGCGGGCGTCGGAGCGTTTTGGGGCTTGCGCGGCGGTCGTTACTCACCGGAATGCGCGGGGCTGATGCTGTCTTACAGCAGCATGCTCACATGCGGGATTATGAATTTCCGCTGTCGCGAAGGGCGGTGTGGGCGGCGCCGATGCAGGCCGCGTCGTCGCCGAGTTCGCTGTGGACGATCTCCACCGCGCGACAGCGGTCGGGGAAGATGGTCTTGCGGGCCGCGTTGCGCACCAGTGACAGGAAGCGGTTGCCGAGGGACTCGGTGAGGCCCCCGCCGAGCACGACGCGGCCGAGGGAGAGGAGGGTGACGGTTCCGCCGATCGCGGTGCCGAGGACGTGGGCGGCGTGCTCGACCACCTCGACGGTGAGCGGATCCTTTGCTCGCCAGGCTTCGGCGAGGACCTTGGAGTCGATCTCCTTGGTTTTGCCTTCCTTGAGCTGCGTGGCGTCGCCGCCGATCAGCTTGAAGATGACGCTCTCGCGCCCGCTCCGCAGAAGGCGTTCGAGGGTTTCGACGATGCCGGTTCGCGAGCAGACCTGCTCGAGCGATCCGGCCCCCGGCGGGGCCCATGGCAGAACCACGCCGCGGCCGATTTCACCGGCGGTGCGGAAGTGGCCGTGGTAGAGCTGGCCGTTGAGGATGAGGCCGCCGCCCAGACCGGTGCCTAGCCACACTCCCAGGAGATCGCGGGCGCGCTGTCCTGCGCCGTAGAGGTTTTCGCCGACGACGGCGAGCGTCACGTCGTTGTCTATTGAGACGGGGACGCCGAGGCGCTTGCGGAGGATTGATCGGAGGGGCAGATCACGCCAGCCCATATTGACGGCTTCGAGCACGACGCCGTGGTCGGCATCGACCGCGCCGGGGGCGCCGACTCCGACGCAGGCCAGGTGATCGACGGTGGTGCCGGCTTCGGCGCATGCCTCGCTGAGTGCGCCGATGGCGCGGACGAGGACGGATTCGAGGCCCTCGTGGGGGTCGGTCTTTGCGGAGGCGCGGGCGTGGACGTTGCCGCGGCGGTCGACGATGCCGACCTTGATGCCCGTGCCGCCGATGTCGATGCCGCCGGCGAGTGTGGATCGTGGACGAGGGGAGGCGCGTCGCTTTGCCATGTGGCCACAGTGTGGCGTGCGGACCTAAGCCGGGGTTCAGGCCGTGGGCTACTCGCGCCGCGACGGACTACTTCTCTTCGGCGATGAGCCTGTCCATGAGGGCTTTCTCGGCGGCGCGGTACTTCTCGACGGCGCGGGTGAGGTGGTCGCTCATGTCGGCCGCGGCGTCCTGGTTCTGGACGGCTTGGAGGCTTTCCGCGGCGGCTCGGAGGTCGCTGGCGGCCTCGGCGTAGGCGCGGGTGGCGTCGTAGAGGACCTGGGTGGTGAGCTCTTTGGTGGTGGGGGTGTGGAGGAGGCGCCAGGGCTGGCTGCGGATCTCGATGGCGGTGAGCTTGAGCTGGTCGGACATCAGCCGCAGGTTGCCAATGGTGCGGTGGAGGCTGGGGGTTTCCTGCTTGACGAGGGTGGTGACGCTGTTGAGAGAGGTGGAGAAGACGTCGAGGGCTTCCTTGCCCTTCGTGAGGGCCTCGTTGACCTGCGTGATGGTCTGCTGATCGAGCTTGCCGGTGGCGGACTCGAGGTTGGTGACGATCTGGTTGAGCTTGGTTTTGTTGTCGAGGATGAGGGCGCGGACCTCGGAGACGGTGGCCGCGGCGTTGTCGAGGGAAGTCTCGGCCTTGGCGAGCATGGGGTCCAGGCGCGCGGAGGCCTTCTCCATGTTCACGGCGGTGCGGTCGATGGACTCGGACCACGCGGCGAGCTTGGTCTTGAGCTGCGTGACGAGCTGCTGGGCGTCGGAGAGGCCGGTCTCGACCATGGGGCTGGAGCGCTCGATGAGGCCGCTGACCTTGTTGAGGCTGGCGTCAAGGCTGGTGAGGGAGGAGCGGAGCTGGGCGACCTGCTCAGCGCCGAAGCCGGCCTGGGCGAGGAAGGCGGGGGGCGCGAGGCGGCCCTTGACGGTGTCGCCGGTTTCGATCTGTGCGGAGGCTCCGGCGTGCTTCTCGAGCTTGCCCGCGCCGGTGCTGGTGATGTTGATGGAGCTGAGGGTGCCCAGGAGGGGAAGCTGGAGGAAGACGCCGGCGTCCTCGTAGAGCGTGACGTCGGCGCGGGTCTCGACCTCGACATCGACGCCGGTGGGCGTGCCGTTGTTGTTGGCAAAGTCCACGGAAAGGACGCGGCCGATCTTCTGGCCCGCGAGCAGGACCTCGGAGCCGTTCTTGAGGCCGGTGGCGCCATCCTCCAGGGAAAAGCGGACGGTGAAGCGTGTGAGGCCGGCCATGGGCGGGACGGTGCTGAGCTTGAAGGAGGCCCAGACGCCCAGGGCGAGAGCTCCGAGGACGAAGCCGCCGGCGAGGATGTTGTTGCGTGCGACGCGGTTAGACATGCGGCGTGACCCCCACGACCCTCACAATGAACCGGACCGTTACTTCTTGGACTTCAGGCGCGCGGCGGTGACCTTGCCCACCCGCCGTGGGGGGAAGATAGCAGTTCCCTTGGTGTCCTTCTCGCGGGGGATGGGTCCGATGTCCTTGATGCGGGTGAAGGCGGACCTGGCGTTATCGATGGAGAACTCGGAGCCGACGAAGCGGCGGTTGAGCGCGTGGGCCATGACGCCGGTGGTGCCCGAGCCCAGGAAGGGGTCCACGACGAGGTCGCCGGGGTTGGAGCAGGCGTTGATGACGCGCTCCAGGTAGACCTCGGGGAGCTGGTTGTCGTGGTTCTCGCGGCGTTCTTTGTTGTTGCCCTGGATGCGGCCCCAGTAGCGGCCGTACCAGACGTCCATGGGCACGCGCATGCCGGCGGGCATGCCGTCCTTCTTGTCCATGGTGCGGGGGTCGAAGTAGGTGGTGGCGCGGTCGGAGGGCTCGAGGACGGCGTCGGGGTTCCAAGTCCTTTCGCCGCCGGGCTTGACGAACCAGAGGGCGTGGACCTTGGAGTTGATGAAGCGGGCCTTGGTGTTCTGGCCGAAGCGGTAGTGCCAGATGCACCAGTTCTCCATTTCGAGGCCGCGGGACTTGAGGTGGACGACGATCTCGGCGCAGGTGTCGTCGGGGATGTTGACCCAGAAGGAGCCGCCGGGGCGGAGGAGGGAGATGCAGGTGTCGAGCCACTCGGTGGTGAAGCGGAGGTAGTCCTCCCGGGGCATGGCGTCGTCCCACTTGTCGTAGGCGCGGTTCCAGTTGAAGGGGGGGTCGGCGAAGACGAGGTCGACGGCGGCGTGGAGGTCGGGAAGGCGTGCGAAGACCTTGCGGCAGTCGCCGACGTAGACCTTGAGCGAGGGCTTGTCGGGCGTGTCGATCTTGAAGTCGGGGGTGAGCGGCTTGGTGGCGCGCTCGACAACCTTGGGCTTGGCAGGGACCGCCGTCATCCGACTCTCTCCTGAGCACTCCGCCACGCCGTGGCGGTATTCCTTCACCGGGACGTCCGGCCCGCACAGTATCACGGAGGCGTCCTCCGCGCCATTGTGGCAGGTTTTGCAGGGTTGCGCCAGCCCGAAAGGCGTTCGCGGAGCCGTAGGGCACCCACGGCGGGGCCTTCCGGGACCTATCATCCCCTGACCCGCCCCGGGGACTTTCCCTTGTCTGGGCGAGGTTTCTCCCACGCACGGTGTGACACGGCAAACCGCACCGGCCTGACCTTTGAAGGTTCCATGACGCAGCACAACCATTCCGAAACGAACGAAGACCTCAACACTCACTCAACCCAAGACCTCGACGGCGGCGGCCCCGAGGGCGGGCCGGAGAACGACGCGCCGGTGCTGTCGGATCAGCCCGTGCCCGACCCGCACACGCCCTACGAGCTGGCGCGGCTGGCGGAGCTCAAGAAGCACCGGGCCGAGGTGTTCGACGAGACCAAGACCTTCGCCGACCTGGGCATCCGTAACAGCGTGCTCAAAGGAATCGAGGAGCTTGGGTTCAAGCACCCGACGCTGACGCAGTCGCAGTTGTGCCCGCCGATCATGTCGGGGCGGGACATCCTGGGGCAGGCGCGGACTGGGTCGGGGAAGACGGCCGCGTTTGCTATCCCGCTGCTGTGCAAGCTGGATAAGGACGCGCCCTTTCAGGCGCTGATCCTGGCGCCGACGCGGGAGCTGGCGATCCAGATCACGCAGGAGATCGACGACCTCGGGAAGCACACGCCCATCCGCGCGACGACGGTGTATGGCGGGCAGGCGGTGCGGACGCAGGCGGGCAAGCTGTCGTCGGGCTCGCACATCCTGGTGGGGACGCCCGGGCGCGTGATGGACATGCTCGAGCGCGGGATCATCCACTTCAACAACATCAAGCACGTGGTGCTGGATGAGGTGGACCGGATGCTGGACATCGGGTTCCGCGAGGACATCCGCAAGATCCTGGACCAGACGCCCCGCGAGCGGCAGACGGTGTTCGTGTCGGCGACGATCTCGGGGGATATCGAGAAGCTGGCGCGCCGGTACATGAAGGAGCCGGAGAAGGTGGTGGTGCATTCGGGCTCGCTCACGGTGAGCCTGGTGGAGCAGCACTACCTCGCGGTGAACGCGTGGGACAAGAAGCGGCTGCTGCTGCACCTGCTCACGCACGAGGAGCCGGCGCTGACCATCGTGTTCTGTCGGCTCAAGCGGATCGTGGATGAGCTCGCCACGGGGCTGACGCAGCGGGGTGTCGAGGCGCACGCGATCCACGGCGACATGCCGCAGGGCAAGCGCAACACCACGATGAAGAAGCTGCGGGACGGCAAGCTGGCGGTGCTGATCGCGTCGGACCTCGCGTCGCGCGGCATCGACGTGGACGACATCACGCACGTCATCAACTTCGACCTGCCCGACGACGCCGAGGTGTACGTCCACCGGATCGGGCGCACGGCCCGGGCGGGCAAAAAGGGCGTGGCGTGGTCGTTCGTCACGCCCGAGCAGGGCGAGATGCTGACCGAGATCGAGATGCTGATCAACGCGGAGATCCCGCGGATGGACTACCCGGACTTCAAGCCGTCGGAGAGGCCGCCGGGGTTCCGGGATTCGCTGCCGGGCGGGCGGCGCGAGGGCGGGCTGACGCTGGCGAATGCCCCGGAGGCGCCCGCGGCCGCGCCGGAGCAGAAGACCAACCGGATCCGCGAGTCGATCAACCCTGAGATGCCGGTGTCCGAGCCGGACAAGGTCGATGAGACGAAGTTCCCGGGCGGGATCGTGCCGACGAAGATGCCGCCGAAGCGGTTGATCCGGGGGATCAAGAGCAATCGGCGGTAGGGAAGATCCCAGAACTGCTGACCATCCCACAGAGAAATCTCTTTACATGCGTTCGCCCATACAGGACCATGCGGCATGCGCCAAGCTAGTCTGTGTGCAGTCGCAATCTTGGCTTCCGGTTCCTGCCCAGCATTCGCGCAGCCGGTGTTCTTCGATGACTTCGACGGCCCCGCGCTCGCTCCTCAGTGGGGGGCCCCGGAGCCGGATCTCTGGAGCTACAACTTCAACGGCGGCAGGCTCAACGTGACCGGGTTGCACTATCCATCGCACCCATCGGCTGGCGGCAACTACATGAATATCGGAGCGCTGTTTCAGGGTCAGCAGGACTTCCGAGCTGACGCTTGGATGAGTTGGGGCAGCTTTCAACGGCCACAACGGTTGCGCCTTGAGCTCTTTGCTGACGCTGGGCCAAGCGGGGGGGCAACCATCTTCTCTTTCGGTTTCAGTAACGAGTTGAATCACGGACCCGCTCCAGTGGTGGTGGCATCGGCGGGCGGCGGCTCTATCACCCGCATAGCTGCGCCAATTGCGGGCACGCTCCACCAGTTCACAGTGATTCGATCTGGTCTCACGACCTCGTTCCTGCTGAATGACAGTCTCATTGCCGAGTTTGCTCAACCCACTGCCATCAGAATCGGTGGACTCGGGTTCGACTTCGTTGGACCCTACCCCGGCGACTTTTCGGGATTCTCCATTGATCGTGTGATCGTGGTGCCGTCCACTGGGACACTCGCGACAACCGTGATTGCGATGATGGTCATCGCTCGCAGGAGGCGGCGGCGATCACTATGAAGAGTGGATCAGTTTCGGCGTCGCATCGGTCTCAGCGTTGCGAGGAAATCACACCTGCGCGGCGTAGTTCTTGAAGCTCGCGCGGAACGGGGCGGGGTCAGTCTGGAAGTGCTCGCGGAACTTGGTGAGGCTGGCGGTGGCGTCCATCGCGCCCATGCGGGCCATGCCCTCGTCGAAGGGGAGCAGGCCGCCCATGCCGAGCTTGGTCGCGGCCTTGGCGGCGTTGGCGGCGATGTAGGACGGGATTCCGAAGACGGGGTGGCCTTCGTGGGCGCCGCTGATGTGGTCGCGCATGAAGCCGAGCATGGCGGGCCAGGAGAGGGTCTCGGCGCCGACGAGGTTGTAGACCTCGCCGTTGGCGCGGGGGTTGTCGATGGCGGAGACGAAGGCGTGGGCGACGTCGCCGACGTAGACGGGGGCGATCTTGGGGTCGATGTCGTGGATGGGACCCAGGGGGACGCGTTTGTCTTCGACTCCGCGGGTGAAGTAGGGGATGAAGACGAAGGGCGCGGCGTGGCCGGTGGCCCAGCCCTTGACCATCTGGACGAACTCGCCCTCGGGGCCGTGGATCATGGAGGGGCGGAAGATGGTCCAGTTGAGGTCGGAGAGGCGGACGACCATCTCCGCCTCGAACTTGGAGCGTTGGTAATCGGTGGTGCCGGCGTCGGTTGCGTTGATGGCGGACATCTGGAGAAAGCGAGGAACCTTCTTCTCGAGGCACTTGGCGACGAGGAGGCGGGTGGCGTCGACGTGGATGCGCTGGAAGGTCTGGGCGCGCTCGCCGTGGTTGCCGCGGGCTTCGCGGATGATGCCCAGGAGGTTGATGCAGGCGGAGCACCCCTCGAGGAGCTCGTCGGCCTTGCCCTGGTCGGAGATGTCGCCGACGACGAGCTGGCAGCCTGCGAGGACCTGGCGGGCCTTCTCGCGGGAGCGGACGAGGGCGCGCACGGCGTAGCCACGGGAGAGGAGCTCGCGTGCGACGTAGCGGCCGACAAAGCCAGAGGCACCGGTGAGGGCGACGGTCTTGGGCATAGGGGAGAAGGTTAGGCGAGGGGGGCCTGGGGATGTCGGGGCGGTATGCTGGGGGGCGATGAGCGGAGCGAGCGACCAATCCGTAGCCACCTTGGCGGAGCCAATGCCTCAACCGGCGCCGGTGGTTGACGCGGCGGGGCGTCGCGGGATCGTGGAGCGCATCCCCGAACTGGATGCGCTCCGCGGCATCGCGGCGCTTGGTGTAGCGGTTTACCACTACACACAGCGGTACGACGAGTTGTACGGGCACAAGACTCGGATATGGGGCGACCCGTGGATCTGGGAGTTCTTGCCGTTCGGCCGGTACGGGGTGCAGCTGTTCTTTCTGATCAGCGGCTTCGTCATTTTGTTGAGCGTGTCTCGGGCGAAGTCGGCGAGGGAGTTCGCGGTTCAGCGGGCGGCGCGGCTGTACCCGGCGTTCTGGGTCGCGTGCCTGCTGACGTGGGGAGTCGTGCAGTGGCTGGGGCTGACCGGGCGAGAGGTGCCGGCGGGGACGATGGCGTTGAACCTCACGATGGTTCCTCTGTGGTTCAAGAGCATTGCGCCGGGAGTCTGGTATGTGGATGGCGCCTACTGGAGCCTCAAAGAGGAACTCCTGTTCTATGTCTTGATCGCAGGCGTGCTGCTGATGAGGGTGCGGCGGCACGCTCTGTGGGTTGTCGCGGGCTTGATCGGGCTGCACATCGTTGGGGCCGACACGTCCGCGTGGCTGGCCGAAGGGCTGGGATTCCGGGATGCGCGGCAGATGTACAGCAGCTTCAGCCTGCGGTGGTTCAGCCTGTTCGCAGTGGGGATCGTGCTGTTTGAGTGCCTGATGCGGGGCGGGTTCCGCTGGCGTCGGCACGGGGTGGTGCTGGCGTTGGCGGTCGTTGATCTGATGCCGATGCAGGAGGTGTGGCCGCGCGTGTTTGCGGGACGACCCGGGCTTGGAACCTGGGAGCACTTCGGGGTGGTGGTCGTCTCGGCGGGGCTCGTGTGGGTGGCAGCGCGTTACCGGCCGCGGGTGCTCCGAGCGCGGCCATTGGTGTACCTGGGCGCTATCTCGTACAGCTTGTACCTGCTGCACCAGAACATCGGTTACGTGGTCATCCGTGAGTGCGAGGAGCGGGGGATGACCGCAGTCGCGGCCGTGGTCGTGGCTTTGGTTACGGTCATCGTGCTGGCGAGCGCCCTCACATTCGGGGTGGAGAGGCCGGTGTACGGGGTTGTGAGGCGTTGGTTGAAGGGGCGGGAAGGCGTGAAGGGCTGAGCAGCCGTAGGCGGGACGGTTTACGCCGGAGCGCGGGACGCTTTCGCGGCTTCCATGGCCATCGCCTTGTGCCCCTCGACCTGAAGGCGGAGGAGGTCGGCGTAGCGGCCATTGAGGGCGGTGAGTTCGTCGTGGTTCCCGAGCTCGATGAGGCGGCCGTCCTCGAGCACGGCGATGCGGTCGGCGCTGCGGACGGTGCTGAGGCGGTGGGCGATGACGAAGCTGGTGCGGCCCTGCATGAGGGTGGTGAGGGAGCGCTGGATGAGGACCTCGGACTCGGAGTCGAGGTTGCTGGTCGCTTCGTCGAGGATCAGGATGAGCGGGTCGGCCAGGAGGGCGCGGGCGATGGCGATGCGCTGCTTCTGGCCGCCGGAGAGGCGGACGCCGCGCTCGCCGATGAGGGTGTTGTAACCCTTATCGAGCTCGCGGATGAAGCCGTCGGCATTGGCCATCTTCGCGGCGTCGGTGATTTCCTGCTCGGTGACGTCACGCCGGGCGTAGGCGATGTTCTGGGCGATGGTGCCATCGAAGAGGAACACGTCCTGCTCGACGATGCCCAGCAGGGAGCGGTAGGAGCGGACGTCGATCTCGCGGAGGTCGGTGCCGTCGAAGGAGATGTGGCCGTGGGTGGGGTCGTAGAAGCGGGCGATGAGGTTGCAGAGGGTGGTTTTGCCGGAGCCGGAGGGGCCGACGAGGGCGATGGTCTCGCCGGCGCGGATGTGGAGCGAGATTCCCTTGATGACGGGCTCGGCGTCGCTGGTGGGGGCGTGGGAGGCGCCGACGGTCTGGTGCGTGGTGGCGAGGGTTTCGGCGACGGATTTTTTGGAGGCGCGTGGGTAGGAGAAGGTGACGTCGTGGAGGGAGATGTCGCCGCGGGCGGTGGCGCGGGTGAGGACCTTGCCGGTTCGCTGGCCCTTGAACTCGGGGTCTTCTTCGAGGAGGTCGAGCACGCGGTCGAGCGCGGCGAGGTTGTTCTGGATGAGGGTGGCGGTGTTGGTCAGGGTCTCCATGGGGGAGAGGAGCATGAGGAGGTAGGTGGAGAACATGATCACGTCGCCGACGGTGAGCTTGCCCTCGATGACGCGGGAGCCACCGTAGATGAGGACCGCGGCGGACGCGGCGGGAAGGAGGACGGCCCAGAGTGACTCAAGGAGGCGGGACCACCACCAGATGTGGACTTCGAGGCGGGCGAGGTAGTGCTGGGCGGTGGTGAAGCGGAGTGATTCGGAGCGCTCGCGGTTGAAGCCGCGGACCACACGCATGCCGCCGAAGGCCTCGGTGGTGGTGGAGTCGATGACCTGGCGGACCATCTTGGTGTCGCGGAACATGGGGCGGATGCGGGCGATCCAGGTGCGGTGGGTGATCCAGAGCAGGGGGATGAGTGCCAGGCCCCCGGCGAGCATGCGCCAGTCCACGACCGCGAGGATCGTGAGGGTGCCAACCAGCTGGATGATGGCCTTCCAGGGGTTGTAGATCATCTGGAAGAGCAGGTCGGCGACCGAGCCCGCGTCCTCGCGCAGGAGGCTGGACATGCCGCCCGACTTGTAGTGGTAGATGCGGTGGAGGGGCAGGGCGCCGGCGTGCTCGAAGGCCTTGGAGCGGAGCTCGACCTGGACGCGCTTGGTGACGCGGGTCATCTGCCAGCGCCCGACGATGCCGATGAGCACGCCCAGTACGGCCAGGATGATCATGGTGCTGCCGAGCCAGTAAAGAAGCTCAACGCGCTCGGCGGGGAGGTGCTCGGCGATCCTGGCCGGGATGCCGGAGGGGCCGGGGTTGTCGGTCAGGATGTAGTCGATGGCGATCTTGGAGCTGGCGGGCACGGCCAGGCCGATCGCGGTGACGATGGTGAGGGTGGTGAGCGCGAGGACGACCGCGCCGCGATGGCCGGGGAGGAGGCTCCAGAAGGCGCGGAAGAGGTCCAGGAAGGAGCGGGTGGGCTTCTTCTTTTTCGCCACGGACTCGGGGGTTTCGTCGGGCTTGTCGGCGCGGCGCTTGGCCCGGTAGCTCTGGTAACGGGCACGGCTGCTTTCACGACGCGACAACATGGGCGGCATCCTACGCAGCGGGGGTGCGGTGCTGGGCGGGGTGATTGTGGCCGTGGCGCTCTACAGTCGGGCATGGACGCGATGATGAAGGCGATCGTCAGGACGTGGGCGGCGCAGCGCGAGTACGCGGCGAAGCTGGTGGCGGATGTGCCGGAGGCGGAGATGGTCTCGCAGCCGGTGGCCGGCGTGCTGATGAACCACCCGGCGTGGACACTGGGGCACCTGCTGCCGTACTGCTCGACGGTCACGGCGATGCTGCGGAGAAAGGCGTTCCCTGACCCGATGCACAGCCCGTTTGCGAAGGGGAGCGTGCCCAGCGAGGACGCGCGGGTGTACCCGGCGAAGGCGGTGCTGGTCGCGGATTACCTGCGGGCGCACGATGATGCGGCGGCGGCGCTGGAGGGGGCGGATGCGTCGGTGATGGGACTGAAGATTCCGCTCGCGCGCTGGGAGCAGCGGTTCCCGTTGGTGGGGGACGCGGTGGTGTACCTGATGGTGTCGCACGAGGCGACGCACCTGGGGCAGCTGAGCGCGTGGCGGCGGGCGGGGGGACGGGCGGCGGTGTGAGTTTCGAAGACACCGAGAAGACACCGAGATGAAGACATCTCGGTGGCACGTTATGGCGCGGGGTGGACGGGCTTCTCGCCCATCAGAACGCGGTAGATGTCCTTCACGACCCAGCTCATGTTGACGTGCGCGGTCGCGGTGGACGCGGCGAGGTGGGGGGAGAGGTACGCGTTGGTCAAACCCAGCAGCGGGTAGTCCTGGCCGAAGGGCTCGGGGTCGTGGACGTCGATGAGGGCCTTCGCGGTTGGCGTTGCCTTGAGCCACGTGGCCAGCGCGGCGGCGTCGACGACCAGGCCGCGGCTGGTGTTGACGACGATCGCGGTTTTGCGGAGCTGCGCGAGGATCGCGGCGTTCACGAACTGGCGGTTTGTCGGGCGCGAGTCGATGTGGATCGTGAGGACGTCCGTGCGGTAGAGGAGTTCGTCGAGCGGGACGGGGCGGGCGCCCCAGCGGCGGGATTCGGGGATATCGAGGAGGTCGTGATAGAGGACGTCCATGCCGAGGCCGTGGCCGATGCGGGCGACGCGTGATCCGACGCGGCCCATTCCGAGGATGCCGAGGGTGAGCTCGCTGAGCTGGTTGATGGCTTCCATGTCGCGGCGGAGGCGGTTCCAGCGCTGCTGGTCGGTGGCTTCCTTGAGGAACTGGCGGGGGCGGAGGCCGTCGAAGAGCATCGCGAAGACGTACTCGGCGACGGCCTGGGTGTTGGCGTCGGGGGTGTGGACGACTTCGACGCCGCGTCGGCGGCACTCGGCGACATTGATGCGGTCCAGCCCGACGCCCGCGCGGCCGATCACTTTCAGGCGGGGGGCCTTGTCGAGGAACGCGGCGTCCACCTTGGTGTAGGTCCGGACCACGGCCGCGTCGGCGCGGGCGAGGAGGTCGTCGAAGCCGGGCTCGGAGAAGTGCTTGGCGACCAGCTCGCAGGACTCGCGCAGCCACGCCGCGGCGGCGGGGTCTAAGTCCTCGGTCTGGAGCACGAAGGGTTTCGGCACGGGGGGATCATTGGCGGGCGGGGTGCGTTGGCAACCTGCCGGCCCGACACCGAGATGAAGACATCTCGGTGGCACGTGTGACGGCCAGGGGGCCAAAAAGCGAGCCGGCCACGCACGCACGTGGCCGGTTCGCCAGGAGAAACCACAAACAAATACGCCCCGGCCGGTTTCCCGCTCCCGGGTCGTCTCTCTTTAGTCGCAGAGCTCGAGAACGGCGTTCATCGAGCCGGAGGAACGGTCCACGAGGGTGTCACGCCCGAAGGTCAGGATCTGGTCGCGCTTGAACTCGGCGTGCTCCTTGTGGGTGGAGCAGCACACGGCCCGGCCCTGGCGGTCCAAGCGGCCCGCGACCTCGACCGCCTTCGCGGCGTTGAGCTTGAAGACCTCGCGGAGGAGGGAGGTGACGTAGTTGTACGAGTGGTCCTGGTCCTTGATGAGGACGACGTTCCACTGCTGGAGCTGCTCGACCTTCTTATCGGAGACTTTGGCGGTGGCGGCGGCCGCGGGCTTGATGGTGTCGGGTGAAGGACGCTGCTCGTTGGTGTTGCTCATCGGGGGAATATTCGCAAGCCGCGGGGGTGTGGTGCATGGGGTCTTTTCGCTATTGCCCGGGTGAAGTCTTAATGTCGGCGCGAGGTGAATGAAAACGGCCGACGCGGTGTGCGTCGGCCGTGGGGCAGTGTGCGGGGGTTGGCGGTTGGGCTACTTGTCCTTGGGCTTCTCGTCCTTGGAGTCCTCGGCCTTCTCGTCGGACTTCTTCGGCACGCCCTCGGCCTTGAACTTGGCGAGCAGTTCCTGTTCCTTCTCGATGGGCGGACCGGCGAGCTTCTTGCGGCCGCTGCCCTCGGGGACTTCCTTCCACCACGCCAGCGTGTCGCGGCAGGTTTCCTCGATCGGGCGGAACTTGAGGCCGGCCTTGATCGCGCTGGTCACGTTGCGCTGGTGGAACCCGATGTATTCATCGACGGGCGGGATCCAGATCGGGAAGTACACACCTTCCTGAGCCATGATGAACTCGGCGGGAACCCATGTCAGGGTCGCGGGGTTGCTCGCGGCCTTCTTGCACGCCTCGAGCACCTCGCCCCACTTGAGTTCACCCGCCTTGGGCCCGAGCGCGTCGAAGGAGCCGATGGTCTTGTCCTCGGCGAGCTTGACGAGCCAGTCGCCCAGGTCGCGCACGTCCACCATCTGGATCGGGTCGTTGGGCGTGCCGGGGGCGAGCATCTCGCCGCCCTTGTCGGCCCGGATGGGCCAGTACGTGAATCGCCCGGTGGGGTCGTCGGGCCCGACGATGTAGCCGGGGCGGACGATGGTGGTTTTGCCGGGGCACGCGGCCTCGGCGGCGCGCTCGCAGAGAACCTTGAGCGGGCCGTAGTTCTTCTGGCCGGGCCCCATGCTCTCGACGGTGGGGTCCCCGTCCATCTCGGAGAGCTTGGCGTTCTCGTCGTCGCCGACCTTGCGGGACGGGCCGTACGCCGACACGGAGGAGATGAAGATGTACTGCCCGACGTTGGGGGAGAGGAGCTCGGCGGAGGCCTGCACCATGCGGGGGTAGTAGCCCGAGTCGTCGATGACGACGTCCCACTTCTTGCCCTCGAGGGACTTGAGACCTTCGTACTTAGTCTCGGTGCCGTCCTCGGCGGCGATGGTGGCGGTCTTCTTGGGGTCACGGTCGCCGTGGAGGCGCTCCACGTCAGCATCGCCCTTCCACATGTCGGGGCGGGTCTTGCCGCGGGTGAAGGTGGTGATGGAGTGGCCGTTCTTCTGGGCGGCGCGGATGATGGCGGGGCCGAGGAATCCGGTGCCGCCGAGGATGAGGATGCGGAGCTTTTTGCCGTTTCCGGTTGGTTTCGCGGCCGGCTGCTTGGCGAGTGCAGCGGTGCCGGCGAGGCCAGCGATCAGGCCCGCGGCCACGGTGGTCTGGATGAACTGACGGCGACTCGTCATGGGGAGCTCCGGGGATGGAATTCGGTCACGCCGGCAGGGTGCAGGCGTGGGGGCACCACGGCCACCACCCTGAATGATGCCCGGTCTGGCGTTGCCCGTCAGGGGGTAGGCCGGAATTCCGTGGCCATACCGTTACGGGTGAAGACCACTTCTTTGCTGGCGATGGTGGCGGTGTGCGGGGGGGCTTGCGGTTTGGCGTCGGGGCAGGCGACAGCGCCGGCTCCAGCGACGCCTCAGCCGGGGTCCGGAGTGCCCGCCGTGGGCCAGCCGCAGCAGGTGCCACCGCCACTGCTGCTGGGGCGGCGGGTGCTGGGGCTGCGGGCCCTCGCGAAGCACGGGAACACGGTGGTCATCGTGAAGGACAGCGCGTCGTACCTCGAGGCGATCGCTCAGTGGCGGGTGCAGGCGCGGTTCCCGGTGCTGATTGATGACGGCACGCCCGAGGCGCACGAGAACATCGCGCGGTTCGTGCGGGGGTACCAGCCGGCGAAGGTGGTGCGGTGGTCCGCGACAGGTGCGGCGCGCGGGTTCGCGGAACCGACGCTCGAGGACCTTCAGAATGTGCAGGCGCGGGCATGGGGGATCCCCAAGGAACACGCCACGGCGGGGCTGCTGACGCAGTTGTGGGAGAAGCTGAATTTCGAGCCGCCGGGGCTGGTGGGGATGAACACGAAGGACAGCGCGTGGCCTGCCGCGATCGCGCTCGCGGCCGGGCGTGGGCAGGTGCTCGTGACGGTCAACACGCCCACTGGAGTCAGCGGCACGATGACGCCCGGAGAGGCAGACGCGATCGAGAAGGTCATGCAGGAGGCCGCGGCGGGGACGCAGCGGTCTTGGCGTGGGTTGGGCGACGCGGTCGAGAGCGTGACACTGTGCCTGAACTCTCCGGCGAAGATCGACGCGGGGAATGGCCAGTGCCTCGCGGTGACGGACCGCATCGGCCGGGTGAGCGCGGGGGTTGAGGACGGCCCACGGTGGGCGTGGGCGGGGCAGGTGTTCGGCAATCACCAGCAGAGCGCGTACCGCGCGATGTGCTCGCTCTTTCTGCCGACGCGGAAGGCGTGGCTGTTCGATGGGTACGGGACGGGCGAGCCTTGGAACACATGGGACTGCACCAAGGCCGCGGGGATTCTGAAAGAGGCGGGGCTGAACGCGGAGGTGGACGACACGCCGCGGCAGGGGGCGAGGGATTGGCGGCTGCGGGGTGCGCGGGCGCTGAGTGCGGAGCTGGTCTTTGTGAACAGCAAGGGCGGGTGCAACTACTTCGATCTGGAGCCGGGGCAGTGCAAGCCGGGGGATGTGCCGCTGCTCAACGTGCCCGCGGCGGTCCACTTCGTGCATTCGTGGTCGGCCCAGTTCGCGGATGCGCGGGGCACGGTCGCGGGGCGGTGGCTGGAGCGGGGGGCGTTCTGTTATTACGGCTCGGTGGATGAACCGTTCCTGCACGCGTTTCTGCCGACGCCCGCGGCGGCGGGGCGGCTGGTGTCGGGCGCGCCGTTCGGGTCGGCGGTGCGGCAGGATGGCGGGAAGCTGTGGAAGCTGGCGGTGATCGGCGACCCGCTGTACGTCGTGGCGAAGGACCTGGAGCGGTATGAGGATGTGGGGCTGGAGGGCGCGGCGGAGGTGGGCGCAGGGCTGCGGGAGATGCTGACGGGCGGGAAGTATGCAGAGGCGGTCGCGGCGATCACACTGATGGGGAAGGACGAGCAGGCAACCCAGCTGGCGGTGTCGCTGCTGAAGGAAAAGCCCGGGGCGCTGGAGCCGAAGCTGGTGGCGATGGCGCTGCCCGCGGCGCTGCGGGCGGGGAACAACCGGGCGGTGGTGCAGCTGTACCCCAGGCTGGGAGAGCTTGCGAAGGACCCGGCGCTGCGGGACGTGCTGTGGCTCGCGGCGTACCCCTTGCTCGAAGCGCCGGATGATGAGCTGCTGCGGCTGCTGTTTGACCACGTGCGCGGGGACCAGGCGGGGAGTGATGCGACGACGCTGGGGGCCGCGTGGGCGAGGAAGAACGGGCGGGCGATGGCGGACTCGGTGCTGGCGGAGCTGCGCAAGCGGCTGAACGCGGATGAGCAGCGGGACTTCGATGAGTGGATGAAGAGGCCGTTCCAGCAGTGGGGGCGGTGAGAAGACATGCTCACGCAATGCCGTGAGCATGCCACCCTCAGGTCACGACGAAGAGGAACTCGGTGTTGCGCAGGTGGCTGATGGTGCCGACCTTTTCGCCCGCGGGGTTGTGGATGCCGATCTGGGCGCCGACGTAGCGCTTGTAGTCGCGTTCGATGGTTTGGACTTGGCCGCGGGTTGAGAGGATGGACTCCGCCTGCTCGCGGGTGAGGTAGCCCTCGTTGCTAAAGGACACCACGAGCACCGGCGCGACGACGTTGGCGATGAGCCGTTCGAAGGCGCTCACGAACCCGGGGCGGGAGTTGAACGCGCTGCGGCGCTCGCGGACGTCCGTGCGTTTGCAGGCGGTGCCGTACACGGCGGGCTTGTCCCAGCGCACGAGGGACTCCCAGATGTGGTAGTTGCCCAGGTAGCTGTGCTGGTTGTAGGGCGGGTCGATGTAGGCAATGTCGGCTGGCGTCGCGGCGGCGGTGAGCGCGTCCAGCTTCATCGCAGCGCCCTTGCCCGACGCGGCCCGCGGGAGCACGCGCGGGACGCGGAGCTCGAGGTCTGACAAGGAACGCGGGGCCCAGGACTTGAGGTACGCCATTTGGAGGCCGGTGGTGGAGTCCACGCGGTCCGCGGCCTCCATCAGCGACACCAGCATCACGGCTTCGAGCTCAGGTGGGAGAGACTTGAGCGCGATGGACTCGCGGATGGCGTCGATGCGCTCACCGTTGCGGGGTTGGAAGAAGCGTGACCGCTGGCAGAAGGTGTCGGTGAAGTAGCCCGCGCGGCCGGGAAGGTTGTTGAACTCCTCCACGAGGAGCGCGGCGTCCGCAAGCACGTCCTCCGCGTCCGCCTGCACGTAGCAGGTGGCGAGGGTGTGGGCGTAGGCGTTGTGGTCGTTGGCGACGACGCGGTAGCCGTGTGACTTGAGGGCGTGGCCGACGCGGGAGGTGCCGGAGAAGAGATCGAGCACGGTGCCGGCGGGGGTGAGCGAAGCGATCACCTCGGTGATGAGGGGCAGGAGTGTGCGCTTCGAACCGAGGTACTTGATCACAAAGCTGCGTCCGGGTGGCACGACCCGCCCTGGGGTCGTGCTGTGCGAGCGGAGCGTACCACGGAAGAGCACGACCCCAAGGCGGGTCGTGCCACCCTTATCGCCTCGGGTTGCGCGGCGTGCCGGACTTCATCGTGCGCGGAGGCTTGGGGGGGAAGGGCGTCCGCTGCGGCGTGTGGTCGCCGGTGCCGTTGGACATCGGCGTGGACTCAGGGTTCGTCGGTTCCTGCGACGGAGCGGCCGGTTGCTCGGTGAGTTGCGGGGTCACTTCGCTCTGAGGCTGTTCCACACGTGGGATCAACGTGCCCGTGTGGCTCGGCGTGTCCGTCCCGATGCGGGCGAAGATCAGCCGGCCCGCGGAGGTTTGCAGGCTCGAGGTGACGGTCATGGTCGCGGATTGCCCGATCATCGGCGCGCCGTCCTCGGCCACCACCATCGTGCCGTCGGGCAGGTAGCCCACCGCCTGCGTGGACTGCTCGCCCTGCCGGACAAGCTTCACCGTGACCTGCTCGCCCGGAACGAGGGCGGACTTCACCGCATTCGCCAAGTCATGGATGTTGAGGACGGGGACACCCTGGATGTTGGCGACGCGAGCCAGGCCCACGTCTGTGGTCGCCACCATCGCCGACATCGAGCGGGCGAGCTCCACCAGCATCTGATCCACCGCCTTGCCGGGCACGATCGTCTCGTCGATCGTGATGTCCAGGCGCGGCTGGCGCTGGAGCTTCGCGATGATCTCCAGGCCCCGCCGGCCCTTGCTGCGCTTCATGTTGTCGGCGCTGTCGGCCAGCTGCTGGAGCTCGCCGACGACGAAGCGCGGGACGACGATGGGGGCCTGCATGAACCCGGTGGCTGCGACGTCGGCGACGCGCCCATCGATCAGGACGGAGGAGTCCAGGAGGATGGGTCGGATGCCGCGGATCTGCTTGGCGAACTCGACGTAGGGGATCACCAGGCGGAAGTCGTCCTGAGTCTGAAGGACGGTGGAGACGCCCAGGTAACTGAGCGTGATCCCGATGATGATCTTGATGGAGTTGACCGCGGGCTTGAGCTGCTCGACGGCTTCCTTCTTCTCCGCCCACCCTTCGACGGCGAGGTCGATGATGAACCCCAGGGCGAGGGTCGCGATCAGGCCGGCAAGGATGCCCACGAGAACGCCCACGATGGTGGACGTCTTCTTGTTGGGCGTCAGCAGGTCGATGCCCAGGGCGCCGAAGTAGAGCAGGACCGAGACCAGCAGCGGCAGCCACCACTGCATCCCAACGCCCTGGCTCAGGCCTTCCTGACGCTGGAGGAAAGCGAGGGTCGTAAACGTCGCGATCAGGATGAAGTACGCGGCCCGGACAATCTTGAGCATCACCGCCCGCTGCTTGCCCGCCGCCTCAGCGGGGTGCAGCGTGTAGTTGGGCTCGGCGGCAGGTGGATTCTTGATCACCGTCCAAGTGTACGGGTAGGGTGGCTTTGGGGGTTCACGAGCCGAGCGGATTGGGCCAGCGCGTGCGATTGAACGGGCGGGATTGGACGTTGAGGGGTCCGGCCACTAACCTGCCTGCTCGTCCCCCCGATCGACGGCCGGGCCCGGTGCACGGATGGCCCGTGAACCTGGTCAGGGCTTGACCGCAGCAGCCATAAGCGGCCGTCGTCCGGTGCCGCCGGTGTCCTGGCCGTCGATCGGGGGGATGAACCAACCAGGATGGGGTGTTTGAAGCGCGTCCGGAAATGCTCTGAACGCGCAGTTTTTCTATTGTTTAATGCAACCCGGGGGAGTACCTTGGACCCCCATGGGGTGCTCCGACGCGCTGTTTCAGCGAGTTCGTGAGTTGTTCGTGGTGGGTCAAGATTCACTCGCTGAATCGATTCTCCGCAGGGCTATCAGCACCAAAGGCGCGGACGCCGGGGTCTTTGCGACCGCGGGCGAAGTCCTGCTCAATGCGGGCCGCTTCACCCAAGGCGAGTTCTACCTGAGGCGAGCGTTGTCTCTCAAGGCGGATGCCAGCGGGCCAACGCTCCAGCTGGCCCAGTGCCTGATGGGGCAGCAGAAGTTCGACGAGGGGCACGCGATCCTTCGGAAACTGCTGGACCGCAATCCGGCGGATTCTGATGCGCGCGTCGTTCTTGCGACCTCGTTGCGGAGGATGAACAAGACGGCGTCGGCGCTGGCCCTGCTGAAAGAGGCGATTGGGCCCAACATCAACAATGCCGGGGTGCTGAACGCTTATGCGCACACTCTGCACGCGATCGGGCGCGTGGAGGACGCGGTGCCACGGCTGCGGAGTCTGGCGGCGCAGATGCCGGATCACGTGCAGATGCTGGATGGGTTTTGCAGCGTGCTGAACTACTGCCCCGGCGTGAGCTCGCGGGAGATCCTGGACACCCACGAGCGGTACGGCCGGTTGCTGGAGCGAGAAGCGGGGCCAAGGCAGCGGCCGCGAGGCGCGGGGGGCGAGCGGGGACCGGGCAGGCCACTGCGGGTGGGGATTCTCTCGAGCGACCTGCGGGACCACGTGGTGCCGATGTTCCTGATGCCTTTCCTGGCACACGCGAACCGCGAGAAGGTCCACCTGACGTGCTTCAACTGCGGGCCCGTGGAGGACGGCGTGTCGGCGCAGATGCGGGGGATGGTGGATGGGTGGCACTGGCTGAAGCAAGCGCAGCCGGAGAAGATCGCGGAAGCGGTGACGCGCGAGCGGATCGACGTGCTGATCGAGCTGAACGGTCACACGCGCGGGCAGAAGCTGGGGGCGATGGCCCTGCGGCCGGCGCCGGTGCAGATGACATACCTGGGGTACCCCGCGACGACGGGACTGCGCAGCATCGACTATCGGCTGGTGGACTGGACGACGGACCCGGAGGGCGCGGAGGCGTTCACGACCGAGCGGCTGCTGCGGGTGGACCCGTGCTTCCTGTGCATGCGGCCGCCGCGGGATCTGCCGGCGGTGAGTACGCGGCCGTCGGGGGGACCCATCACGTTCGTCTCGTTCACGAACCTACTGAAGGTGAGCACGCCGCTCCTGGGGCTGTGGGCGAAGGTGCTTCAGGCGGTGCCGGGTTCGCGCCTGCTGATGAAGCACTTCTCGCTGACGGAAGAAGAGGTGCGAGAAGACCTGCGGGCGCGGCTGGGGGCGCTCGGGATTGGGGCCGAGCGGCTGGACTTCCGGCCGCCGCTGGACACCCGGGGAGATCACCTGGCGGCGTACGCGGAGGCGGACATCTGCCTGGACACGACGCCCTACAACGGCACGACCACCATCTTTGAGTCCCTCCTGATGGGGGTGCCGGTGGTGACGCTCTCGGGCACGATGCACGCCGGGCGGGTGACGGAGTCGATCCTGCGGCAGGTGGGGTTATCAGACCTCGTCGCGCCCAATGAGAATGAGTATGTGGTGACGGCCGCGTGCCTCGCGGCGGACCGCAGCCGCCTGGCGGACCTGCGCCGGGTGCTCCGGGAGCGGGTCCTGAAGTCGGCCCTGTGCGACGAGAAGGCGCACGGGGCGCGGATGGTGGATGCGCTGCACCATGCGTGGCGCGAGGTGGGCGCAATGGGCACCCCACCGGCCGTGGGAAGCTCGGTCTCCAGCGCCGTCCCCCGCGCGGCCTACTACGGCTGAAACCACCAGTCGCCTCGAGTTCAGCACGGGTCTCCCGGAGAGGGTGCCGGTACAATCCACCTGCACCCCAAGGGACCCTGCGTGACCCCACCCACGACCTCACCCACCATCCGCCGTAACGACCGCATTGTGATCATCGGGGCCGGGCCCACCGGCCTGGGCGCGGGCTACCGCCTGAAGGAACTGGGGCACACCAACTTTGAGCTCTATGACCGTCACCCGTATGTCGGGGGGCTGTCGCACAGCTTCCAGGACGACAAGGGCTTCACGTGGGACATCGGCGGGCACGTGATGTTCTCGCACTACACGTACTACGACCAGTGCTTCGAGAAGCTGATGGGGGACGACTTCACACTCAACGACCGCGAGAGCTGGGTGCGGATGTTCGACCGGTGGGTGCCGTACCCGTTCCAGAACAACGTGCGGTACCTGCCCAAGCAGGCCGCGTTTGAGTGCATCGCCGGCCTGATGAAGGCTCAGTCGGGCAAGGGCAAGGTGCCCAGTGCCGCGGCGGCCCAGAACTTCGGCGAGTTCATCGACGCGGTGTTCGGCGAGGGGATCGCCAAGCACTTCATGCGCCCGTACAACTTCAAGGTCTGGGCGTTCCCGCCGGAGATGATGAACAAGTCGTGGATCGGGGAGCGAGTCGCGGTGATCGACGTGGAGCGGGCGCTCAAGAACCTGATCCTGGAGAGCGACGACTTCGGCTGGGGGCCCAACAACCGGTTTAAGTTCCCCCTCAAAGGCGGGACGGGCGAGTTCTACCGGCGTTTCGGGCCGGTTCTGGGCCTGACGCAGGACGGGCGCGAGACGCCCGGGTCGCACGTGAAGCTCAACCGCAAGGTCGTGAGCATCAACGTGGACACGCGGGTGGTGACGTTTGATACGGGGGAGAAAGCCTCGTACGACGCCCTGATCAGCACGATCCCGTTGGATGTGCTCTGCCGTGAGGTGCTGACGGGGCGCGTGCCCGACGGCATCCGGGAGACAGCGTCACGCCTGCTGCACAGCGGCGGGCACATGGTGGGGGTGGGGATCAAGCGGCCCTGCCCCAGCACCAAGAGCTGGATGTACTTCCCCGAGGACAACTGCCCCTTCTACCGCGTGACGTACCTCTCGAACTACTCGCCCTTTATGACGCCCGACAAGGACCGGTACTACTCGCTCCTGTGCGAGACGAGCACGAGCCCGGCCAAGCCGGTGAACGCCCAAACGATCGTGCAGGACACCATTGAGGGGCTGATCAACGCGGGGCTGATCACGCGGGAAGAGACCAAGGACATCGTCAGCACCTGGCACTACTACGCGGACTACTCGTACCCGACCCCCAGCGTCGACCGGGATGAGGTGCTGAGTGTCCTGATTCCGTGGCTGGAGGAGCGGGGGATCTACAGCCGTGGACGGTTTGGGATGTGGAAGTACGAGGTGGCGAACACGGACCACACCCTGATGCAGGGGGTGGAATGCGTGAACAGGCTTCTGCTCGGGGAGCCGGAGACCACGATCGGGGTGGTGTACAAGGTCACGGAGGACGGCCGTCAGGCGGCAGTCCACGAGCGGCCGTCGCACGCGGGGTCGGGCGAGAAGCGCCTGAAACCCGCCGCCCATGCCGAACTCAAACCCGGGCATGCGGGGGAGCTGGTCTTGGAGCGGACCGCGGTCGCCGAGGCGAAGGTCGGGGACTTGGATGCCGGATCGATTGGCGAGGAAGAAGTCGGGATTGGTGAGGGGTCGTGAACGGGTTGGCGAACGGTGGGTCAGCTGGCGTCAGCCCAAGCGACCCCCGCTGAATGCAACTCTCGGACCTGACTGGGCTACCGGAAGGGGCGGGCGTTCGCTCCGATTGTGCCGGTTGTTCCAAAAGAGCGGCCATTATCGTGGCCCACGCTCGAATTTGATGCACATTCCAGTCAGACGGGTCTGGGCTGGGGACACGGACGGCTCCACGGTGTGGAACCGTTCTGGTCACAGCACAACCTGCCGTGGGCTGGGGGGCTCTCTCCCGGTCACAAGTCCTTCTGCGTGGAGTCGCCCAAGCCCCGGGCGAGTGGTATGAGTGCGCTGTCCCGTCAACCCGAGGTGATTCTGCTTGCCCAGGACTGGCAGGCGGACGTCACGCAGCTGCTTGACGAGCACCACATGGTCGCCTGGTCGGACAGCCCGGCCCGCAGGACACAGTTCGCAGTCTCGCTCGGCCAGTTCCTGGGAAGCCAGCGCGACACCGAGGTCTGCGTCTTCTACGGCAAGCACATTACGGACCTGGACAGCTTCTGCTACCAGCTGGAGCGGGCGATTCCCGGCCCCACTCTGGACCGGCGGATCGACGGGCCGGGCGGGGTCGTGGCCCTGCTCCGTACGCGGGCGAGCTTCCGCGGGCGGCCGGAGAGCAAGTTCCGCTACTACATCTGGCACGACGCCGACGTCATGCTGCGGGCCAACCACAAGCTGTTCGGCCAGCTGGTGGACGCCATTGCCGGCGTCGCCGCGGAGGCCGAGTACGTCAGCGACGACCTGCTGTTGCTGCACAGGGCGGTGTACGTGGGGGGGTCGATCCTGGACATCTACGCCGAGGACCCTCGCGGTCAGTTCCAGTCCTGGCGGACCGACGAGCACGATGAGCCCTTCTGGCAGGTCGTGACGGGCATCGACGCGCCGCCCTTCATGCGGTACCGCATCGACCTGCTGGGCAAGCAGTCGTCCTGATCACCTGGATTAAGCGTGTGGGCTCGCAGGACCCGAGGACGGGTACTTGGCTCCCTAGGATTGGGCGATGCGCATTATCGCTGGTGAGTTTCGGTCCCGACGCCTTTTGACGCCGCCGGATGATTCCGTGACCCGTCCGATCCCGGACCGGGTGAAGGAGTCGCTGTTTGGTCTCCTCCGCGGGCACTGCGAGGGGGCAACGGTGTTCGACGGCTTCGCGGGGACGGGGGCGATCGGGCTGGAGGCGATCAGCCGTGGGGCCTCGCGGTGCGTGTTCATCGAGCAGGACAAGGCGATCGCGGGGCTGCTGGCCAAGAACATCGAGTCGCTGGGCGCGTCGGAGCGGGCGGAGTTGATCGTGGGGGATGCGCTCGGGCCGGGGGCTCTTGCGCGGGCGCCGCGCCCACTGACCCTCGCCTTCCTGGACCCGCCGTACCCGCTAGTGCAGGAAGCCCTGGGCTTCAAGCGGACGCTGACGCAGGTGCAGAAGCTGGTGGACCTGCTGACGCTGGATGGTTTCGTGATCCTTCGGACGCCCTGGCCGCTCAAGCACAAGCAGGGGTCTCCGGCGCCTGTGGCGTCGCCGACGGTGAAGCGCGGCAAGGGCCGGACGCCCCGGTTTGACCGCAAAGGGTGGGAGCGGGACGTGCTGGAGCCGGGCGCGGTCCCCGGGCGGTCGGCGCACGGCCTGACGCACCGGGACGCTCAGCTTGAGGAGATGGCCGAGGCTTCGCCAACGGTTGCCCAGGCGGTCTGGACCGATGTGGACCTGCGTCTGCCCAATGCCCAGGGGCCCGAGACGCACGCGTACGCGAACATGGCGGTCCACCTGTACATGCGGAAGCCCTGAGGACGGGATTGCGGCGGAGTGACGCGAGCGGTCTGGTAGGATCACCCCGTGGCGGACCAGCTCACAGATGCACAACTTGAGGCGGTGACGTACGACGGCGGGCCGCTGATCGTGCTGGCGGGCCCGGGGACCGGCAAGACGCGGACCATCATCGCGCGGCTCGCGCACCAGATTCAGGAACGGGGCGTCGAGCCCGAGTCGGCGGTGGCGCTGACGTTCACGGTGAAGGCGGCCGGGCAGCTGCGGGAGCGGCTCGCCAAACACGTGGGGCCGCTGATGGCCGAGCGTGTGAACGTCGCGACGATCCACGGCTTCGGGCACACGCTGGTGCGCCGGTTCAGTGACATGCTGGGGCTGCCGCCCGAGCTTGAGCTCATCGACGCGGCCCAGTCTCACCGCCTCATGACCGAGGTCATCGTGACGCAGCAGCTGTTCCCCTTCGCGCGGGCGGAGGGGCTGCGGTCGCTGATCGGGGACCTGGAGAAGATGTTCGCGGGGGTCGCGAACCGGGGGCTGTCGGCCAAGCAGTGCGGCGACTTCGTCAAGCAGTGGGCGGTGACGCTGCGGCAGGGCCCGGCGGAGGGTGTCAGCGACAGCGAGCACGACGCGGAGCTCACGCGGTGGGCCCACTTCCGTGATGCGGTATTGGCGTTGCAGGCGTACACGCAGATCCGATGGAAGCGCGGGTGGGTGACGTACGACGACTTCCTGACGCTGCCGCTGAAGCTGATGCGGGAGAACGCCGCGGCGGTGACGCTGGTGCGGTCGGATTACAGCGCGTTCGTGGTGGATGAGTTCCAGGACTGCAACCCGGCGCAGATCGAGCTGCTGCGGCTGTTGGCGCCGGCGGAGAAGAACCCGGACCTGTGCGTGGTTGGCGATGACGACCAGGCGATTTACCGATTCCGCGGGGCGGATGAGCAGGCGTTCCGGCGGTTCGCGTCGGTGTGGCAGGAACCGAAGGTCGTCACGCTGACGGAGAACTACCGCAGCCAGCCGCCGATCATCGCGTGCGCGAACTCGGTGATCCAACGGGCCCAGTCGCGGTTCCGGCCCGACAAGGTCATCGAGTTCCCCAAGGGGCGGACGCCGATGGGCGCGGGCGGGTGCGGGGTCGAGGCCATCAAGCTCGACGAGACCACGCCCGACTCGGAGGTGATCGCGGCCATGATCGCCTCGGACCGCACGGCGACGGCCCTCGCGGGCGAGGCACGCCCGTGGGAGCAGTACGCGGTCATCGCGCGGAGCCACCTGGACCTGGATCGCATCGCGGCGGCCCTGCGGCTGGAGGGAATCCCCTTCCAGCGCGTGCGGGAGCGCAACGCGCTCGATGACGCCGGGGTGGAGGATGTGCTGGCGTGGGTCGAGTGGCTGATCAACCCGGAGGCGACGTGGGCCGCGAGGCGGGTGCTGACGCGCCCGCCGTATGGCGTGAGCGCGGAGGTGACGCTCTCGTGGGAGCTGGCGTACGGGGCGCAGCGGAGCCAGCACGCGATCGGGCGTGAAGGTGTCGAGGACCCGGGGCGGTTTGACGAGTGGCTTGCTCCCCGGGCGGTGGAGTACCCGTCGCTCGCGCGGGCGTTGGAGGCGTACGCGGTGCTGCTGCGCGAGGTGCCGGCGCTGCGGGGGGATGAGGCGGTGTTCCGGATCGTGTCGGCGACCGACGCGGCCCACGCGGAGCTGCTGCCCGGGCGGGAGCGGGCGGAGCGTGTGGGGGCGCTCGTGTCGCTGATCGGGCTGGCGAGGGACAAGCAGCGGCGGCTCGCGCCGCCGGCGGACCTGGCAGAGTTCTGGCGGTACTACCAGGAGTTGTGCGAGGCGGGGGGCACGCCGGTGGTGGCGGGGCTGGAATCAGTTACGGATCAGCCCGAGCCGGAGGAGGGTGAGGAGGCGGGCGGGGTACAGCTGCTGACGGCGCACTCGTCGAAGGGGCTGGAGTTTGACACGGTGTTTGTGCCGCGGGTGTGCCCGCCGCACGGGTACCCCAAGTCGCGGGCGCAGGATGGATGGGAGCCTCCCGAGGGGCTGTTCGACAATCTGGATGGGCGGAGCGACAAGGAGCGGTGTGCCGACGAGGAGCGGCGGCTGTTCTACGTCGCGTGCACGCGGGCGGAGCGGCGACTGGTGGTGCTGAGCAAGGTCAACAAGAACCCCAGCGACACGGTGAACTACTTCGAGGAGCTGACGCGGGGGGCGGTGCTGCCCATCTCGGTGCACCACGGCGTCCACATCCTCAAGAGCGCAGCCGAGCGGGGGTCATTGCCCGGGTCGGCCCTGGACGCGGCCGGTGTGAACCTCAAGGGACGGGCTGCGGCGCGGGAGGGCGCGGAGCGGGCACGCAGGGAGGCGAGACTCAGCGCTGCCCAGGCCCTGGAGATGGTGGACCGCGGGGACGCGACGCCCGAGATGATCGAGAAGGCGGCGGCCACCCTGCGTCACGCGGCGGAGCAGATCGCCGTCACGGCGGGAACGCAGGCGGGCAGGACGCCCGCGTGGCTGCTCAAGGAGCGGCCGGACCTCAAGCCCTTGTCGGAGCGTTTGACGAAACTGCTGAAGCAGGACGCGGGGGTGGAGGGGGCGGGGGCGTCGTCGCTCATCCGGCCGATGAAGCCGCCGCTGCGGCTGTCGTACACGACGATTAACGAGTACCACCGCTGCGCCCGGTGCTTCTATCTCCGGAACGTGATGCGGCTGCCCGAGCCGTGGACGGAGGAGAAGGGGCTGGGCACGATCGCGCACGCGGCCCTCAAGGCGTTCTATGACCGCTGGGCGCGGGATGACTCCGACGGCCTCTTCAAGCCCGGCGAGGAGCTGCTCGTCAGCATGGCGCGAGACACGTACCTCTCGTCGCTCGCGCAGACCCAGAAGGTGGACGCGGCGTCCCTCGAGCAGCTGATCGCGCAGATGCGGCTCCTGTGGCAGAAGCTGCACCACGAAAGCGCCCACGTGCTCGAAACCGAGCGCACACTGGACTTTGACTACCCGCTGGATGGGAACGTCCACCGCTTCACCGCCAAGCTGGACCGCATCGACCTTACGCCCGACGGGGGCGTGCGGGTGATCGATTACAAGACCGGGCGGGCGTCCAAGGCGTACCTGGACCCCGAGAAGGACGACCTCCAGATGGGGATTTACGCCCTGGCCCTGCGGCACTCGAAGGGGTCGGGGTGGGCCCCCGGGGGAGCCTTGAAGGGGGTTGCGGAGTACTGGTGTCTTTCGGAGGGCAGGCGGGGAACAATCTCCCTGACGGACCTGGACGAGGCCAAGGTGCGGGCCCAGATCGATGGAGCGGTGCGGGGGATGCTCAAGGGTGAGTTCCCGCGGAACGAGAAGTGCCCGGGAGCCTGCACGCTGTTCAACGACTAACGAGTGATCAACGCGTCTGACTTGGATAAGCGATTCGGCAACTGATTCGGCGTGGCCCAACGCACGCACAACTATTGGAGAAACACATGTTCACGTTTGTGCCCGCCCCTGTCCCGGCCCTGGTGCTGTCGCTCGCCGCGATCGCGACCCCGGTGTTCGCCCAGAACCTCCCCACCGACCCACGCCTGGTGACCGGCAAGCTCGAGAACGGCCTCACGTACATCATCCGCCACCACGAGATCCCCAAGGGGCGGGTGGAGCTCCAGATCCACTTCGCGTCGGGCTCGATGAACGAGAGCGACAGCCAGCGGGGCCTCGCCCACTACCTCGAGCACATGGCCTTCAACGGCTCGGAGAACTTCGAGCCCGGGTCGCTAATCCCCTTCTTCCAGTCGATGGGCCTCCAGTTCGGGCGGGACCAGAACGCGTACACCAACATGTCCGAGACGGTGTACCAGCTGTCACTCCCCGAGAACTCGCCCGAGCTGCTGGAGAAGAGCGTGATGTTCTTCTCTGATGTTTCGGGGCGGCTGCACCTCCTGCCCGCGGAGATCGAGAACGAGCGGCAGATCATCCTGGAGGAGCGGACGCGGAGCCTGGGCGGCCAGCAGCGGGTCCGCGACTACGTGATGGACCGCCTCGTGCCGGGCTCGCTCGTCGGCAAGCGGCTGACCATCGGCACGGCCGAGACGATCAAGTCCGTCAACCAGGACGACTTCAAGGACTACTGGGGCAAGTACTACGTGTCCAGCAACGCCACCATGGTGGTCGTGGGGGACATCGAACCCGGGGCGGTCAAGTCGCTCATCGAGAAGCACTTCGGCACGCTGCCCAAGAAGGACCGCCCGACGCGTCAGGACATGAAGGTGAAGCCCGCGGAGAAGCCCTTCGCGATCGTGGCGTCCGACCCCGAGATCACCACCGGCAGCGTCGCCATCACCCGCATCGACCTGCCCCGGCCCGCGCCCAAAACGATCCCCGAGTACAAGAACGACCTCGTCGAGAGCATCGCGGCCTCCTGCTTCAACCTCCGCATGACCGACAAGGTCTCGGCGGGCGGCACGAGCTACCAGCGGCTCTCGGCCCAGATGTCCGACCAGCCCTATGCCATGCGGCAGTGCGGGGTTGAGGCCAGCTGCGAGCCCGCCAAGTGGAAGGACGCCCTCAAGGACGCGGCCTTGGAGCTCCAGCGGGCCCGCCAGTTCGGCTTCACCGAGCGCGAGCTCAACAACGTCAAGAAGCGAATCCTGAGTTCGGCCGAGCGAGCGGTGCAGACCGAGAGCACGACACCCTCCAAGGGCATCCTGGGCGGCATCATCCGCGACATCGGCGTCGAGACGGTGACGATGTCGGCCGAGCAGGAGCTCAAGCTCATGCAGGAGCTGCTTCCCAGCATCACGCTGGCGGAGGTCTCCTCGCACTTCGCGAAGGAGATGGAGCCCCGCAACTGCGCGTTCGTGGCGATCCTGCCGGCGGGGAGCGACGTGCCCACCGAGGCGCAGCTGCTGGAGCTGGGCACCGAGGCCCTGAAGGTGAAGCCCACGAAAGAGGTGGAGGTCGCCCGGGCCGAGACGCTGATGGAGAAGCTGCCCGAGGGCGGCAAGGTCGCCCAGAGCGCGGTACACGAGGGGGCGGGCGTATGGAACGCGTGGCTCTCCAACGGCGTGCGCGTGCACCACAAGTTCATGGATGAGCGCAAGGACTCGGCCACCATCTCGATCTCCCTCTTCGGCGGCGAGCTGCTGGAGACGGCGGAGAACCGGGGCATCACGGGGGCCGCGGCCCTCGCGTTCAACCGGCCCGCGACCAGCAAGCTCACCTCGTCGGACATCCGCGACCTGATGACCGGCAAGAAGGTCGTCGTGGGTGGCGGCGGTGGGGGTGGCGGGCGTCGCGGCGGCGGCGGCGTGAGCGTCGCTGACGGGCTCAAGCTCGTCGTGTCGGGCAGCCCCGCGGAGCTCGAAACCGGCATGCAGCTGGCGCACCTGCTGCTGACCGACCCCAAGGTCGAGCCCGCGGCCTTTGACCAGTGGAAGACGGCGCAGATCCAGGCGATCGAGGGCTCGATGAAGAACCCCCAGCGGTTCGCGGGGCGCGTCATGGCCCGCACCATCTACCCCGAGAGCGAGGTGCGGCTCCAGCCCGAGACCATCGACCAGATCCAGAAGATCACCCTGCCGGCCGCGCAGGCGTGGCTCAAGAAGCTCGTCACCACGTCGCCCATTGAAGTGACCATCGTCGGCGACGTGAGCAAGGAGCAGGCGGAGGAGCTGGTGACCAAGTACCTGGCCTCGCTGCCCGCGCGGGAGAAGGTGAGCAGCACGAGCTACATGAAGGAGCGGACGGTCCAACGCCCGCAGGGCCCCCGCAAGACGGAGGCGAAGATCGCCAGCGAGACCGAGCAGGCGTTCGTGATGTGCGGCTTCTACGGGGCGGACAACAAGGACGTGGCGGACGTGCGGGCCCTCTCGCTCGCCTCGCGCATCGTCTCCACCCGCATGATCAAGGCGATCCGCGAGGAGGCGCAGCTGGTGTACTCGATCGGGGCGTCGTCCTCCGCGGCCACGACCTTCCCGGGCTTCGGCATGGTGCAGTCCAGCGCGACCACCGACCCGCACAAGGTGCCCGCCCTGGTCGCGAAGGTGAACGAGATGTTCGCCGAGTTCGCGAAGGACGGCCCCACCGACGAGGAGCTGACCGTCGCCAAGAAGCAGCTCGCCAAGACCTTCGAGGACCAGCTCAAGGAGCCCGGCTACTGGCAGGGCCGCCTGGACCAGATCGACTTCAAGGGCGTGTCGCTGGACAACGTCGTGGCGGACCCCGAGGCGATCGAGGGGCTGACCAAGGAGCAGGTGCAGGGCGCCTTCGCCAAGTACTTCAAGGCGGACTCGGCGATCGTGGTGACCGTCACGCCCGAGGGCGGCTCCAAGGATGGGGCGAAGGACGGGGGCAAGCCGGTGTCGGCGGTGCCCTCGAAGGACTGACGCTGGGTGACCATCAATGAGTGATCAGGGCCCGGGCCGTCCCGGGCCCTTTCTCATTCCCGGGCAAGCGGAGCGGTCAAACGAATAGAGGATCATCGCTGGAGGGTGCCGGTTTGAGCCTCTATTCGCGGGGCCGATGCGGGCGGGACTCCCGGTCCACGGCCTTTCCGATCGGTGTAACGCACCGGGCCGTAAAGCCAATAAACTGTGGCCATGGAGGCAGAGGCAGCGCCAACTCCCGACTCGACGCGTTCCCGCCGCTCCCTGAGCTGGGCGGGGGCGTTCGCGCTGGGCGCGTTGATCCTCTTCCCCTTGGCCATCTCGCTGCCCGTGATGCAGTTGCGCAAGCTGGGGCACGTGCGGGAGGTGACGGTGTGGTCGGGGGCGGTGGAGCTGCTCAGCTCCGGGCAGCTGGCGGTGGGGCTGCTGGTGTTCGTGTGCTCGATCGTGATCCCGCTGCTCAAGCTGGGCGGCATCCTCGCCCTGGGCCTGGAAGCCCCCTGGCGCGGGCGTGAGCACCACCGCGTGCGCACGCACCGCGTGATCGACTGGGTGGGGCGGTGGGGCATGCTGGATGTGCTGCTGGTCGCCGTCCTCGTCGCGGCCATCAAGCTGGGCAACTGGGCGGACATCAGTCCGGGCCCCGGCGTCGTGGCGTTCGCGAGCGTGGTGGTGCTGAGCCTGCTGGCGTCGGCGGTGTTTGATCCAAGGGCAATGGAGGCGAGAACTTGAAAACGGATCGTGGCGGCGTGCGTTGGCTGCCCTGGCTCATCCCGCTGCTCGCGATCGCGGCCGCAGCGGTCATCGCATTCCAGGCCTTCGCCGGACGCGGCCCCGTCATCATGATCGAGTTCGAACGCGGCGAAGGCCTCGCCGCGGGCGACCCCGTCACCTTCCGCGGCGTGCGCGTCGGCGACATCCGCGCCGTCACGCTGGGGGCGGACCTCTCGAAGGTCCGCGTCGAGGCACGCCTGCGGAAGGACGCCGTGGGGCTGGCGGTGGAGGGCAGCCAGTTCTGGGTGGTGCGCCCCGAGATCTCCGCGGCCCGCGTCAGCGGCCTCGACGCCCTGCTCGGCCCGCGCTACGTCGAATGCATCCCCGGCAGCGGCCCGCGACGCACCCGCTTCGAGGGGCTGGCCGCGGCCCCCGCCCGCAGCATCTCCGGCGACGGCGCGCTCAACGTGGTGGTCGAGGCCCCCGACCGCGGCTCGCTCGCGGTGGACTCGCCCGTCACCTACCGCGGCCTGCGCGTCGGCTCTGTGCGGTCACTGGCCCTGTCGGCGGACGCACGCGTGGTGGAGGTCACCCTCGCCATTGAGCCCGCGTGGCGGCACCTGGTGCGGAACAACTCCCGCTTCTGGAACTCGGGTGGCTTCGGCGTGGACTGGGGCCTCAAGGGCCCGTCGCTCCGCATGCCCACCATCGAGACAGCGATCGGCGGCGGCATCGCCTTTGCGACGCCCAACAAGGCGGGCGAGCCGGTCAACGAGGGCGACCGCTTCGCCCTGGCGGAAAAGGCGGAGAAGGAATGGCTGGAGTGGGCGCCGGTGCTGGAGAAGCCTTGAACGGCGACGTGCCCGTTTGAGGTATCGTGCCCGGCATGAACACCAAGGACGTCCTCGCTCTCCTCGAGACGCACGCGGACAAGAAGGTGGCCGCGGGGATGGCGCGCTTCGGCATCACCACGCAGCGGCGGGTGATCGGTATGTCGGTCGGCACCGTGCGGCAGATCGGCAAGCAGATCGGGCAGGACCACGGCCTCGCCCTCAAGCTGTGGGAGACGGACTGCTACGAGGCTCAGTTTGTGGCGTGCTTTATTGCGGACCCGGCGAAGCTGACGGTCGCGACGATGAACGCGTGGACCAAGTCGTTCGACAACTGGGGGACGTGCGACACGGCGTGCTTCTGCCTCTTCGACCGCTCGCCGCTGGCGTGGGGGAGGGTCGAGCCGTGGGCGAAGTCGAAGGATGAGTTCGTGCGCCGGGCGGGGTACGCGCTGCTCGCGTCGCTGGCGGGGCATGACAAGAAGGCGGCGGACGAGCAGTTCCTCGCGTTCCTGCCGCTGATCGAGAAGGGCGCGAGCGATGAGCGGAACTTCGTGTGGAAAGGTGTGAGCTGGGCCTTGCGGCGCACGGGGTCGCGCAACACGGCGATCATGACGGCGTGTACGGAGGTGGCGAAGAGGCTCGCGGCGTCGGACAACAAGGCCGAGCGATGGGTGGGGAAAGATGCGCTCGGGGACTTCGCGAAGTGGAAGGCGCGGAAGCCGCGTGCCTCGAAGACCGCTAAAAAGCGATGAGCCCGCGGCTTACATCCGCTCCAACGTCGGGATGCCGAGCACGTGCAAGCCGTCCTCGAGAACACGCCCCGTGATGGCCGCGAGTTTGAGGCGGCCGCGGCGGAGTTCGTCGGTTTCGGCCGTCACGACCGGGCAGTTTTCGAAGAAGGCGCTGAACGCCCCGGCCAGTTCGTAGAGGTACTGGCACATCCGGTGTGGCTCGAGCAGGTCCGTGACCGCCCGGAGCGTCCCAGGGAAGCGGAGGATCGCCAACGCGAGCTGCTTTTCCGCCGGTGCGATCACGCTCGGGCTCGCAGTCTCCCAGCCCGCGCCAACACCCCGTTCCGCGGCCTTGCGGAAGATGCTCTTGATCCGCACCAGCGCGTACAGAAGGTACGGTCCGGTGTTGCCCTCAAAGCTCAGCATCCGGTCGAAGCTGAAGGTGTAGTCCTTGACCCGGTCGGTCGAGAGGTCGGCGTACTTGAGCGCAGCGATGCCTACGGCCTCGGCAATCTTGCGGGCCTCCTCGGGCGAGGCCTCCGGGTTGCGGGCCTTCACGGCCGCGGTCGCGCGGGTCACCGTCTCCTCGATCAGGTCCGCGAGCTTCACGCTCTCACCCGAGCGCGTCTTGAACGGCCGCCCGTCCTCGCCCAGCACACTGCCGAATCCGGCGTGCTCCATCACCGCGTACTCGCCGGTGACCGGGTTCTTGGCGTACCCCGCGCGCTTGGCGACGCCGAAGACCTGCCGCAAGTGCAGGTTCTGCCGCAGGTCGATGGCGTAGGCGATGCGGTCGGCCTTGAGGACCTGCACGCGGCGACGGACCGCCGCGACGTCGGTGGTTGCGTACAGGTAGCCGCCGTCGCTCTTGCGGATCAGGCAGGGCTCGCGGATGCCGCCCCACTCAGGCGCGTCAACACGCACGATCAATGCGCCCTGGTCGTGCTCGGCGATGCCGCGCTGCTCCAGTTCCGCCACCATCGGCGCGAGCTCTTCCGCGTAGCTCGACTCGCCGGCGTTGTGTTCCGCGGTGACGGCGACATTCAGCGTGCGGCAGACACTCAGGCACTCGGCCATGGTCACGGCGTAGATTTTCTGCCACACCGCGTACGTCGCCGGGTCCTTGGCCTGGAGCTTCACCAACGTCTGACGGGCATCCATGAACGCCTCGGTCGCGCCGCTGACCTGCACCTCGAGTTCCGCCTCGGCCTTGGGCCCCAGCCCGTACTTCCGGACAGCTTCCAGCCCCGCAACGTCCCGCTGGCACTCCATCTGGGCCGCCTTGTAGGCCTCATCGAGTTGATCGAGCGTCAGCGTGTCGAGGTTGATCTGGCCCGCGGCGTTCAGCTTCATCAACCGGGCGGTGGCCATCGCGATGTTCAGCCCCCAGTCGCCGACGTGGTTCTGGCGGATGACGTTCTCGCCCAGCCGCTCGAACGCACGCGCGATGGCGTCGCCGATCACGGGCGACCGCAGGTGTCCGACGTGCATCTGCTTCGCAAGGTTCACGCCCATGAGGTCAACGACGACGGTCTTGGGCCGCGTTGGCTTCGTGATGCCAAGCTCGGGTGTGTCCATCTGCTGAACGAGGGCCGCGAGGGCGTCGCCGCGCAGGCGGATGTTGATGAACCCGGGGCCGGCGATGGCCGCGGCGGTCAGGGGCTCGGCAATGTCCCCGATTTGGACTGAGGCGACGATCTTCTCCGCGACCTCCCGCGGCTTCATGCCCAGCTTCTTCGCGAGCCCCATGGCGGCGTTGGACTGGTAGTCGCCGAACTCGGGGTTCTTGCCGACGGTGATCGCGGGGTCCACATCGCCTGAGGTCGGGAAAGCCGCGGCGATGCCGGCGCGGAACCGCTCGCCCAGCAGCTGCAGAGGGTCCATCGGGGCGGGGTTCGCGGGGGGGTTCTGGGCCATAGGGGCGGATGATAGGTGCTGGTTTTGCGCGTTCGGGGCGAAGGGTCGTTGGCGCAGGCCGCATCACGCACAACCCATCCACAGGCACCGCCCCGCAGCACTTGCGCGTTTGCATCCACCAACCTCCACGCTACATTCCCGCCACGCATGGACGCGGCCACCCCACCAACCTACCCGTTCCACCTCGCGAAGGCGTACGCCGCGTCACAGCCGACGCGCCATGTACCGGCGGCGACCGCGATCACCACGGCCAGCGGCGTGACGGTGCGCCCCAGCGGTGATTCGGTGCAGTTCTCTGGGCAGCGGCCGGCGCCGCTGCAACAGACTGTGACTCGCCTGGCTGCCGCGAAGGTGGAGAAGGCTGCGGACTTCGTGACGCCTTCCGCGCCATCGACTGGCTCATTGCCGATGTACCGGCACCCTGCGGACCGCAACGCGGCGGCGACCGGCGTGCAGGTCGGGCGCGTCATCGACTTCAACGCGTGACGGGTGCTTGAAGGGTGGCACGACCCGCCTTGGGGTCGTGCTTTCGTGTAACCGGTGTCGCTCAGCACGACCCCAAGGCGGGTCGTGCCACCCGCGATTGCGACCCTCTATTTGCTGAGGAGCGCCGCGGTGAACATTTTGCCGGTGCTGTCGCGTTCCCACGTCCAGCTTGGGCCGTGCTTCTTCTCGTAGAACTCCCAGAGCTCGAACCAGTAGCTGCGGAAGGCGTGCTTGCCCATGGGGGCGAAGTGCTCGTGGATCTTCTTCATGATCTGGGCCGGGGTGCCGGTCATTCCGAGTACGGCCTTGCCGTGGCGCACGGACTCAGTGTCACAGGGGAGCAGGTGGTACCGGCCGAGGAGTTGGAGGATGTTGGCCGCGGCGTAAGGCCCGATCCCCGGCAGGTCGATAAGTGCGTCGTAGAGCGCGTCATCGGGCGTCGAAGGGTCTTCCATCCAGACCGCGTCAACGCCGCCCTTGCTGCGGGGAATAGTGAAAAGGCGGGCGAGTTCGACGATGCGCTCGTCGCGGTATCCCACGCGGCAGCGCGAACGCAGCGTTGCCGGGCGCGTGCGGGCCATTTTCTTCGCCGAGGGGAACGCGTGACGCTTGACGCCCTTCACCTCAACACTGTCGCCCAGAACGTCGCACATGCGGCGGTTCATGTTGACGGTGTTCGGCCACGTCACGTTGCAGCTCGTCACAGTCTTGATGACGTCCTCGAAGAGCGTCGGTGAGCGGAAGAGCCGGCCGCGGCCGATGCCGACGAAGCGCGGATCGCGCTGGTGGAACTCGGCAAGGGTCGAGGCGTCCTCGTCGAGGCGAAGCATGCGGGTGAGTTGGGCGGTGACCTCTTTCTTCTCGTCCCGCGAGAGGGCCCGATCCGCCTTCACGGCCAGTTCGCCACCCGGGTGTTCCCCCTGCTGCACTTCAACGAGGGCGGGCCCCTCCGTGAACGTACACACACGGCTGAACACCCCGCTCCGCGGGTTCCAGTGGTTGGGAGCCAGCAGGAAGTACCCGTAAGAGCAGACATCCCGCCTGAGCAGGTAATCACCCGGTGTTTTCAGCTTCATCCGCGTGCCCATGACACACGGTAGCCGCCGCACAACATGAGTTTCACCCGTTCCAAACGCCGCGGCCTTCCACTAACCGCACGTCAGGCCACGCAAGGGAGGTGCCTATGGAAAGCAGAGCAAAGTTAGCGGGTCACGCGATGCACCCGATGTTGGTGGTGTTCCCTCTGGGGCTGCTGGCCACCTCGCTGGTCTTCGACTTCATTTCGCGAGGGACCGACAACACCGGGTTTGCGACCGCGTCGTACTACATGATTCCCGCGGGCATCATCGGCGGGCTGCTGGCCGCGATCCCGGGGCTGATTGATTGGCTCGCGATTCCGGCGAACACGCGGGCCAAGGCGATCGGGCTGTGGCACGCGGTGGGGAATGTGATCGTGCTGGTTTGCTTCGGCGTCAGCTGGGTGATCCGGTACAACGACGACAGCGTGCTGCCTGCGAACTCCGCGATCGTGCTCAGCGTGCTGGGCGCGGGGATCGCCGTGATTACGGGCTGGCTGGGGGGCGAGATGGTGGACCGGCTTGGGATTGGAGTCGATCCGGGTGCGCACGTGAACTCACCGAACTCGATGGGCGGGCGTCCCGCGACGGACACGGATGCGAACTACCTCGTCGCCGCGGAGAACCGCTCGCCAGCGACGACCTCGACCACCGCCGTGACTCCCGGGCGCGGGGCGATGGGGCGTGCCACGGAACCATCGGAGCGCCGTACCGACGTCGGTGCGGCGCGCCCTACGACGCAGGACAGCGATCGTGGCGGGCCGCCGGTCTGACCGGCCCACGTCGCCACCTGCCCAGCAGCTCGCGCCCGCAGCTCCGAGGCCGTACCCGACGGTGCCATCAGGAAGATACGGGCGAAGACACGCCCCCCGGCGAGCAGAAAAGGTCCGACTGACAGGGGTTCGACAACCAAGCTCTCTCTTTCCAAGCCCTCCCGGCCCGCGCGGGGGGGCTCTCTCATTGGGGGCTGCGTCGTTGAGGGTGCGAGTGCTGGCTACGCGCTCTTGCGGACGCCGGCCCGCATCGCCTTCGCGACAACCTTCAAGTCGCGCACCAGCGCGGCGTAGGCGGCGTGGCGCTCGTCGTCGGTTCTCTGACGCAGCACCGCCGACGGGTGGCCCGTGGCCAGCACGATCTCGGCCCAGGGAGTGCCGGTGATCACCTTCCCACCCTGCTTCGTTACGCGGAACGCGGCCCCGAGCAGCGACTGCGCGGCCGTGGCTCCCAGCGCCACCACCGCGCGGGGCCGGATGATCGCGATCTCGCGCTCGAGCCAGGGGCGGCAAGCCTGGGTTTCGCGGGCGCTGGGCTTGCTGTGGATTCGGCGGACGCCGCGTGGCTCGAACTTGAAGTGCTTCACCGCGTTCGTGACGTACGTCTGGGCCCGGTCGATCCCGGCGTCCACGAGGGCTCGGTCCAGCAGTTGACCCGCGGGCCCGACGAACGGGTGGCCTTCCCTCTCTTCCACGTCCCCGGGCTGCTCGCCGACGAACAGGATCCCGCCGGGCCGCTCGTTGCCCTCTCCGAACACCGCACGCGTGCCGCACCGCCAGATGCCGCACCCGCGGCAACCCTGCACCGCCGCCCGCAGGACCCGCAGCGACACCGCCCTGGCGGGGATGTACGCCTCGGCCGACGGAGCCTCGCCCCCGGACGGGAACGGCGAATCACCCGGAGAACCGCACCCTTTCATCCCTTCACCATGGCCGTGTGGTACGAAAGGGGGATGAGCCTGACCTTGCCGCCGGGGGGAGGACGCCTGATCTGATGCCACCCTCGCCCCAGACGCTCTTCGACTTCGACGTCCTCATCGTCGGTGGCGGTCCTGCGGGGCTCTCCGCGGCCTTGGTCCTGGGCCGCTGCCGGCGCTCGGCGGTCGTGATCGATGCCGGGCACCCCCGCAACTATGCGTCCCGCTCTGCGCACAACTACCTGACCCGAGACGGCATCCCGCCCCAGGAGTTGCTCCGTCTGGCTCGCGAGGAGGTCGCGTCCTACGGCGTGCAACTCCGTCAGGGCGTCGTTGCCGTCGCGACGTGCCTCAACCCCGGGTACCGCATTGAGCTGATCAGCGGCGAGACCTTCACGGGCCGCAAGCTCCTGCTCGCAACCGGCGTCACGGACATCCTGCCCGCGATCGAGAACGTCGAGGCGTTCTACGGGCTGGGGGTACACCACTGCCCCTACTGCGACGGGTACGAGTACGCCGACCAGCCTCTCGCGACGGTGGGGGAGCCGAAGAAGGCCCTTGGCACCGCAATGAGCCTCAAGACCTGGTCGCCGCGTGTGACGGCGTGCTCCAATGGCGAGCCTTTCAATGCCCTCCAGCGCCAGCGGGCCCAGCGGCTGAACATCGCCCTTCGAGACGAGCCGATTGGCAAGCTCGAAACGATCACCGGCGGCACGCCCGACGCCCCCACCTATGGCAACCCGCGCCAGGACTTCAGCGTGGAGGACACTGGGTACCGCGAACCGCAGCGGCTCGCTCGCATCGTGTTCGACGCGGGCGAGCCCCTGCCAGTAAGTGCTCTGTTCTTCAACACCACGCAGGTGCAGCGCAGCGACCTGCCCTTCACCGTCGGCTGCGAGCGGAACGAGCAAGGGGGGGTACAGCGTGACCCGCGCCAGCGGACCACCGTCAAGGATGTCTACATCGCGGGCGATGCCTCGCGCGACGTCCAGTTCGTGATCGTCGCGGCCGCGCAGGGCGCCAAGGCCGGTGTCGCCATCAACACCGACCTTTCCAAGGAGGAGCGCCAGGTGCGCTCCTGAACTAAGCCGGCATCAAGTCACCGACGCAGCACCACGATCTCCCCACCGCCGCCCGGCCCCGGCCGCGGCGCGGCGTTGCTCGTCCGGTACACGGCCAGCGAGTCCCCCACCCCCGCGGGCGTGATCAGCCGCTCATCGAGTTGGTCATCCAGGTAGTACCCTTGGCGGGGCTGGCAGCCCACACCCGCCGCCACGAGCCCCGCGAGCAACGCCAGCCCGAGCCGCCCCTTTAGCACCTTGAAACTCGTTGCCATACCTGAACTCCTCGGCGACCCCCGGCCATCCCGCACCTTGGGGAGGTCGAAATCGACACTGCCATCCCATTCAGCCGCTCCGGTGAATCCGACCTGAACCCGCCCTCGCAGTAAGCCCGTCCGGTGGGTCTGAGAACCCTCGCCCACCCCGCTTTCTTTCCGCCCTCCGAATCCACGTCAAAACCACATTCCGAACCGATCAGGGGCGGCATCCGTTATGCTGCCCACGGCCGACCCGGTCCCGGGCCCCGATATGGACGAGCACGACCATCAACAGTTCGAGTCAGACTGCCAGCACCAGTTCCTGGCGCAGTTGCTCCGTTCAATCGCGCCGGACCTCAGCCGTGCCGCGGCGCGACGCTTCGCCCAGATCGACCCAACGATCAACACCCGCTACGACCAGCTCACGTGCCGACATTGGCACGAGCTCTTCTCTCAATGGATCAATGACCTCGCTGGCGCGCTCGCTGTCTGCCGGCCCGAGATCCTTCATCGCCAGGTCGCGTGGTCCAAGTCGCTCTTCGGCTCACGCAACGTGACCCAGGCGGACGTCATCAATGCCCTGTCCGCCCTCCGCGACGCAACGAACCGCGAGGTCCCCGAGGACGATCGCCCTCTCGTCGCCGATTACATCACGAGCGCCATCGCCCACCTCTCCGAGTGCCCGGGCTGCGCACCGTGCCACCTCGATGCAGACTGTCCGAAGGGAACTTTGGCCCTTCAGTACGTCGTCACTATTCTCGAGGGTGATCGACGCAAGGCCAGCGACCTCATCCTCGGCGCGGTCCACCGCGGCATGCCGATTCGTGACGTGTACCTTTCCGTGCTCCTGCCCGCGATGCAGGAGCTGGGCCGCATGTGGGAGCGGAACGAGATCGACGTCGCGGAGGAGCACTTCTGCACCGCGACCACCGAGATGGTGCTGAGCCAGCTCTACTCCCACCTTCCCCGCACGCAACCCAACGGCAAGACCGTGGTCCTCGCGGCCGCGGAGGGCAACTACCACCAGATCGGCGTGCGGATGGTGTCCGACTTCTTCGAGATGGCCGGATGGCGGTCGATCTACCTCGGCGCGAGCGTCCCGGGCCACGACCTTGCGCTGGCGGTGTTTGACTTCAACGCCGACGTCCTCGCCATCGCGGCGTGCATGTTCAACCAGGTGCAGGCGGTGGGCGATGCGATCGCAACGGTCCGCAGCTGCCCCGAGGCGATGGGCGTTCGCATCATCGTCGGTGGCCGCGGGTTTGACGGAACCGGCGATCTCTGGACCGCGATGGGCGCCGATGCCTTAGCGATGTCACCCGAAGACGCGGTGGCCCAGGCTCAATCGTTGTTGAGTCTCAACTCCTGATGACTCAGCGTCATCAAAAACTGAAAGCACCGGGCAACGCCCGGTGCCTCCGTTCGAGTGGACGGTCATCCGTGACCGTTTGGCGATCCATCGCTGGGAGTGATCACACCCCCGGCGGGCGGGTGCCGCGGCCAACCGCGAGGCCCCACACCAGACTGATGAGGAAGATCACCAGGAACACGAAGAACAGGATCTTGGCGATATCAGTCGCCGCACCCGCGATCCCGCCGAATCCGAAGATCGCGGCGATGATCGCAACGACAAAGAAGACAATGGCCCAGCGAAGCATCAAGCACCTCCGGTAAGTGTTGTACCCACGGGATGAACATACATCCGGCTCCACGCGAATGTCGCCGGGTGGGCCACTTCTCACCGATGCCTTCATGCGAACAAGACGAAAGTGCGCTCGCCCTCCCTTAATGGCGCGGGACGTGCTGGCGAGTCCACATGAGCGGCGGTGGCGGAAAGTTGCGACTCACCCGCAAGACGCCGCCCGCAGCCGGACATTCGTTCTCGTCAGCCCGGCCGCGCAGGGGTGAGCGGACCGGGCGGGAGCACCATCCATGGTTCGTTCAAACCTCCACCTTGCGGGAGTGGCCGCCGTCGTTCTGGCCACATTCCAGTGTCACGCCCAGCAGGCCGAGTGGGTGCAGACTCCCGGGCCGGGAGGGGGTGATCTCCGCGCGCTCGATCTAGACGGACAACTCGCCGTGGCGTCGACGATCGCGGGCTTGCACGTCAGCACCGACGCCGGTCACACGTGGCGCGGCGGATTGCGTTCGCCATCGAACCCCGGCGCGACGTTCGGCTTCGTGGCATCAGTGGGCGGAGTCCTCTTCGCTCAGAATGAGGCGCTCGAGTACTTCACCTCTCCGGACTCCGGCAGCACTTGGCTTCCAGCGAACCCGCCGCTGCCTGGCGTAGCCATCGCGCGCATGGAGCACGCCAACGGCCGCACATACGCGCAGCTCGCGCCGACGGCCAACCAGCCCCTCTACTCCTCGGACGACCTCGGCCAGACGTGGGCGCCGCTCCCGAGTTCCCCCGCGCCTGCCGACGGGCTCAACGTTTCGGGCGACGAGGTGTTCACTTCAACAGTCGAGCTCCGCGACTTCGGCTTCACCCGTGTCGTGACCGCCTACCAGTCCACCGACCGCGGCCAGACCTTCACCGTGATCGGTGGATCTGACGCGGGTGTGAACGGCATCCCGGCGAGCGAGGCGGCAACGCCCCAGCGCGTCGGCACCAAGCTCCGCTGTGGCCAGTTTGTCTCCGACGACAACGGCCAGACCTGGCGCCTCTTCGACATCAACGAGAGCCTCCGGGCCCAGTTCTGCGGGAGCGACTTCTGCACGTTCATCCAGCAGTCGTCGGCTGTGATCGGGGACGCTCTGTACGTCCACACGTTCGTGGACTTCATGGACCAGGACGAGCCGCCGGACAACTTCAAGCTCTGGAAGACCACCGACTTCCTCACGTGGTCGGAAGTGCCCGCGTCCGCGGCCCTCCCCGACCTGCTCGTGTCCTCCAGCTTCTGGCGCGGCAACGCGAGTTCCATCTTCATCGGCGGCTCGGTCGGCCTCTACCGCTCTGACGACGGCGGCGTCAACTGGGTGGAGTCCAACCAGGGCATCAACGCGTCCATCGTCTGGCGGATGGAATCCGTCAACAACGCCCTGATCGCGAACACCGTCAACACCAACTACGTCGCCCGCGCCACCAGCCCCACCGGTGGCTGGACGCAGAACACCATCTTCGACAACGGCGCCTTCTTCGGCACCGTCATGGCCCTCTACTCGCCCGACGGCACCACCCTCCGCCACTCCACGCTGCCGCCGTTCCGCTTCCAAGGGCTGGGGGTCTTCCGGAGCACCGGTAACGGAAGTTCGTGGGAGCCCGCGGGCGAAGCGCTTACCAATGTCAGCGTCCGCTGCCTCAAAGTGTTCAACGGCACGCTCTATGCCGGCACCGACCACCTCGGCGTCTGGACCCTCACTAATCCGCCCGCCTGCGGCCCCGGCGACTACAACCAGGATGGCGACTTCGGCACCGATCAGGACATCGAGGCCTTCTTCGCCTGCCTCGCCGGCCACTGCTGTCCCACCTGCTGGCCGGGCGGGTCCGACTTCAACGGCGACGGGGACTTCGGCACCGATCAGGACATCGAAGCCTTCTTCCGCGTCCTGTTCGGCGATCCCTGCTGAGCCCGCCAACTGAACCCGAACGGCCGCGCGCCGCAACCCTCGCGGCCTCTTCTCCCCCCGCACGCGGACCATTTGGATCGGCGTGCGTCTTTATTGGCCGGTTTCGCTCCGCAATTACGCTTCTATAAGTGCCGATCTTCCCGTAGACTGCCATCTGCCTCTTGGGAGCCTCCCCGATGAACCTCCGCCTGATCGCCATCTTGGCCGCGTTCCTCCTGCCCGCCATCACGGCCAACGCCCAGCTCTCCATCACCTGGGCCACCATCGACGGCGGCGGGGGCACCAACTCCGGCGGCACATTCACCCTCCGCGGCACCATCGGCCAGCACGACGCGGGCGGCCCCATGACCGGCGGAACCTTCAGCCTGACCGGCGGCTTCTGGGCCGCGGGCGCGGGCAACAACTGCCCCGGCAACACCTGCGGCAACCAGGACTACAACGGCGACGGCGACTTCGGGACGGACGCCGACATCGAGGCGTTTTTCGCCTGCCTGGGCGGCACCTGCTGCCCCACCTGCTTCTGCCAAGGCTCGGACTTCAACGGCGACGGCGACTTCGGAACAGACGCGGATATCGAGGCGTTCTTCCGCGTGCTGGGCGGCGGGAACTGCTGAGAAACAACCTTGCTGGAAGTCGTCGCCCGGCACTGATCAGCGAGTGAGGCTGCGTTGGTCAGCCCTGCTCGAGCGGCCCGACTCGAAGGTGCAGCATCGAGTGCAGAATCGGGTAGCGGACCCGGCACCGGTAGATATCAAACTCGTCGTTCTGCCAACCCATCTGGCGTAGAACGCTGGCGACCATTTCGGGGTATCGGGGCACATCGGGGTTCTGCATGGAATCCAGGTCGGTGCCGAGGTACGTCGCGGTCTCTCTGACGGGCAGCACGTTCTGGTCCATCCAGGCCCGCAGGCTTTCGACATGGGCCGGGTTGCCGTGGGTCGTGACAGTCAACTTGGAAGGATCCGACCACCCCCGCCAGACCAGCAGGTCCGCGAGGAACGTCTCGGCGGGCACGGTGATGAGTGACATCATCCCCATGTTGATCTGCGGCTCACCCCTCCCCGCGTCGCGCACAAACTCGGATGTGAAACAGTCCACGGCGGCGTGGTTGCCTACACCCTCGAGACGGATGGTGGTCAGGCTCGCTCCGGAGGGGTCCTGCTCAACGTGCAGCTCGGGGGTCGGTCTTGAGCTGAACTCCTCGAGAAGTTGGAGGCCGGCGGTGGCCTTTCGGCCCGGGTCGAGGTTGCCTGGGATGGGAGCGCTGGTGGGGGTCGTTGCGGTTCGCGTCTTGAGTGAGAGAGGTACGCCCGGTCGCAGAGCGCTGACGTCCACGTGCCCGCTCAGGAGCGCGCCGTCGTGGGTGCCGGGCGCCTGACCTTGGTTCCAAATCACGCAGCGCAGCACGGTGCGGGCCTGGACGCCCCAGAGGTGACCGTTGTCACGGAACGCCGAGCGACGGCGGACCAGGTCTGAGCCGGAGGAGTCCTGGACATTGGAGACGCCCCGCAGGAGGGCGGTGAGCGTCGAGCGGTCGCGAGCATGCTCGGCCGAAAACCTCTCAAACTGCTCGAATGCAAGGTCGAATCGCTCCAGAGCGGCCTCGGGAACGCCCCTCTTCCGGGCGCTGCGGATAAACCGCTCCATGGAGGGCCGACCGGGGACCTTGCTCAGCGCGGCGACCGGATCCTCGGCGGTCGCAAACGTGTGCAAGTGCCAGCACAAGGTGCTCCCGACCCCCAGCTGGCGGTGGAGGTCGGTGCCTCCGGATACGGGCTGGGGCAGCGCGGCGATCACCCCCGCGAGCTGGGCGCGCAGTTGCCCGGCCACCTTCACGGCGTCCTCTTTGAAGGACGGTGCAGCTGCTGGTGCGGCCCTCCGCTGGCTGGATGTGTACACGTTGTGGATCATCGTTGGGGGGCTCGACTGCGAACCTTAAGCCAGCGTAACAGCGACCGACCGAATCTTCAACTGAAAATTCGCTTGACGGGCGGTGGGAGGTTTGTAGCTTGGTGGGGGCGGCTTTTCAGGTCGGCTGATCCGACGCCCGCTCACCACCCGTTCTCCGGAGGTTCTGTGAAAAATCGCACGCTTGTTGGCCCGTTCGGCATCATCTTCGCAGCAATCGTGGGAGCGCCCACCGGGGCGGCCGCCCAGGAGTTTGGCGATCAACTGACGGACGAGCACGGCAACCGAGCGATGTACACGCCGCCCTCGTCCGAGTCCGATGTGAGCTACGCCGCCCGGGCCATCCCCCAGTGGGCACCCTTCGGCCCGCAGGGCGCGAATGCGCGAGCCCTGTCCGCGCACCCGACCACCGCGAACCTGCTGATCGCGGGTGTCAACTTCGGCAGCGGGGGCGCGATCTACCGCTCCACCAACGGCACGAGCTGGACCGCGGCCACGGGCACCGGAACTCGCGCCATCAACGCCGTGGAGTTTGCCAGCTGGGGCAAGGGCTGGGCGGCCACCGATAACGGGCTGTTCAGCAGCACCGATAACGGCGCGACCTGGGTGGCAGTGACGCTGCCGGTCGTCGGTCAGGCGGTGGTGCGGGACCTCGCGGTGGACCCGACGGACGCGAACATCGTGTGGGTCGGCCTGGGGCAGGTGTTCAACGGCACCGCGACCGACGTGGTGTACAAGTCGATTGACAATGGGGCGTCCTGGGTCAACGTGGCGCCTCCCGTCGCGCCCGGAATGGGCGCGACGGTCCTCGCGATTGACCCGGCCAATCCGCTGCGCGTCTACGCCGCGTTCCGCCCCAACTTTGGGAGCACGACGGACCTGTGGATCACGACCGACGGGGGCACCACGTGGGTGGAGCGCTCGGCGGGAGCGCCCGAAGTCCCGTACAACGACATCGCCTTTGGGAACGGCAAGGTCTACATCGCGGGCGGGCAGGACTTCGGCAACCAGTTCATGGGCTTGTGGACGACTCCCGATGACGGTCAGACGTGGTCGGACGAGAGCGGCGTTTGGCCCAGCCGTGCCGCGACCTCCGTGGCCATCAGCCCCAGCAACCCGCAGCAAATCCTTGTGGGCACCTCACGCGCGGGGCTGGCGCAGTCGACCGACGGGGGCTCATCGTGGACCTTCAGCGCGGGCAACACCGGGACCTACCAGGTGAACGCGATCGAGTTCCCGCCGACGTCCGCCGTCAACATCTACCTGGGCATGAGCTCACTGTCGATCTTGCGGAGCGCGAACTCGGGCACCACCTATTCCGCGGCCAGCACGGGGATCAGCGGGCTGGAGATCACGAGCATCGCCGTGAACCCGCTCAACGCCTCGGAGATCGCCTGCTCGTATGTCGCTACCAACGACGGCGGCATCTACACCACCACCGATGCGGGCCTGACGTGGACGCTGTCACAGGCCCCGCTCCCGCGCTGGCAGAAGGTGTACTTCGCGCCCGACGGCACGCTCTTCGGCGTTCACGACGGGCCATTGGGCCGCGCCGATGACGGCCTCTGGCGGCGCAACGGTGACGGCACTTGGTCCAACCTCTCCCCAGCCTCCCCCGCAACGCTGGACACCATCGGCCTGGAGATCGCGGCCACCGAGGGGGCCAACCCCACCGTGCTGTGGGCCGGGTACCGGAACCTTCCCACAACCAACCGTCCCGCCCAGGTGCATTCCTACAACCGCAGCGGCAGCGGCGCGGTTGAGAATGAGTACACAGGCGCCCTCCACCTGGAGCGCGTGACCACGCTGGTGATGCGCGGCGTCGTGGCGGTCGGGGGCGTCACCAACTTTGCTTCGGGCGGGACGGCCTTGAGCCACATTCTCCGCTCAGGCGATGCCGGCGACACCTGGGACGCGCCCATCTTCATCTCGCCCGCGATCCCGAGCGAACTCACCGTCGGCCCCGCGGGGGACTTCTATGTGGTGGCGAACCCCAGCACCAGCAACCAGATCACCAGCACATACCTCAAGAGCCCTGACGGTGCCACCTGGACGCAGCAGGGCACAGGACCCTCAGCCCACTACATCGCCGCGGACCCGAACACCCCGGGCGTCATCTACTCGATGTGGCCTTTCAACAACGCCCGTCCGCAGCGCTCCACCGATGACGCCGCGAGCTTCCAGTACTTCGACTCCACGTACATCGTCGGCCCCGCCGGACGGGCCATCGTGCACGGCGGAACCGTGGGCGGCATTCCCCGTCTTTACATTGCCACCAACACCGGCGCCTACATGACCCCGCTTGCCGAGGCCCCTGCCTGCCCCGGCAACACCTGCGGCGGCCAGGACTACAACGGCGACGGCGACTTCGGCACCGACCAGGACATCGAAGCCTTCTTCGCCTGCCTGGGCGGCACCTGTTGCCCCACCTGTTTCTGCCAGGGCTCGGACTTCAACGGCGACGGCGACTTCGGCACCGACGCCGATATCGAGGCGTTCTTCCGGGTGCTGGGCGGCGGGGGGTGCTGACAGCGTCTCAGTTCGAACGATGCAAACTGCGAGCCTCGCATCGGGCTGCTTCACCACCCAACCATCTGGGACGTCGAATCTAGAGAATTCTTGCAACTTTCGCCTGCGCTGCCGGTAAGGTGTCTACCGCGACTCCATTTATTCCTTTTTTCCCGTCGCGGCAGACATCCCGGAGCTCACCATGAACGTCCTCGGTCGATGGTCGTTGCTGTTGATCACAGCGGTCTGGGCAGTTGAAGCGGTGGGTCAGTGTGGCCAATGGGAACTGCTCATCCCAGATCAGCCTGAGAACACCGCCGCCTCGCTCGTGGTAGACCCACAAAGCGGGAAACTTGAGTTCTTTGACTATGGACCCGATCCGCGCAGCTCCCAATGGGGTCTTTGCAGCAGGGAATGGCAAGGCTCAAAGTGGTCATCGCGCCGCCTCTCGCCAACTGGCTCATCCCCGATACCTGGGTTGTTACGCACGCCACTCATCAATGACGAGGCACGCGGCGTGGTGCTGGGCATCGACAGGGTGGGCTCGACCACCCGCACGCTCTCTTGGAATGGTCACGTGTGGTCACTGCTCGCAGTCACCGGGCCCGCCCCGTCATCGTTCTACGGGGGCATCCTCACGTACGATTCCTTGCGGCATCGCGTCGTTCTCGTTGGGGGCGCTAACGCGACGGATACTTGGGAGTGGGACGGTGCGGCCTGGTCCTTGGCTGCGCAAGCTCCCATTCCCGTCCGACACGCGAGTTCTGTTTGCTTTGATGCGGCCCGCGGCAAAACCCTGTTGTTTGGAGGGTCCAACCTTAGCTGGGGTACACAGTACCGCGAGTATGCCGAAACGTGGTCGTGGGACGGCTCCAGTTGGGCGTTGGCAGCCACGAGCGGCCCGAGCCCTCGCTACGGCGCCTCCATGGGGTACGACCCCGTTTCGCAGGCCGTTGTCCTCTTTGGGGGAGTGACTTCACAGGCAAGCTCCTCCGTTGCCTATTCCGATACGTGGACGTGGAATGGCAGCGCTTGGACCCAGCGACAAATCGCGGGACCCTCAGCACGGGCGTTTGCAGGCATGACCTTTGACTCCGCATCCGCGAAAGTAATGCTGCTCGGCGGTCGTCCTGATGGCTATGGCCCCGCGAACCACAGAGATCTTTGGTCGTGGGACGGCCTGAACTGGGCTCAACTCGCTCCCGTAGCTCCATCCAGACGCTCCGCTCATTCGATGACCTACGACACGGCCCGTCAGTGCTCGGTCGTCTTCGGGGGTGAAGGACCCAGCGCCAGACTGAGTGACACGTGGGAACTGTCGGGTACAACATGGAGACTCCGGTCGACGACCGGTCCCTCTGCCCGTGTTTTTCACGCGATGACGTACGACCCGCTCCGTCAGACCACGGTCCTGTTCGGCGGTCGGGGCTACCTCAACCAATCTCCCGCTGTGTTCGGCGACACCTGGGAATGGGATGGAATCAGTTGGACGCTCCGGGGCGGGCCCGGACCTGGCCCGCGAGTCGGGCACGCGATGTGCTTCGACGAACATCGAGGTCGCGTAATCCTGTACGGCGGCAGCACATCCGATCCGCTCGTCAGTTCTCCGCTTGTAGATATGTGGGAGTGGAACGGCGACGGATGGGCGAGGTTGCCTGACGGCCCAGTTGCGATCGGCAGTCCCCGGCTGGCCTACGACACCGCGCGCGAACGCCTCGTCCTGTACGCCACCGACAGAGCCGCGAATGGTGCGATTCTGGACGAAACCTGGGGGTGGGACGGGTTCACGTGGACACCGGGCGCGGCGATGGACGTATACCACGGCGCGAATGAGGTACGAGCCCGGGGGAGCTTGGCGTACGACCCCGTGCGACAGCGAACGGTGTATTCAGGCGGGGGCAGCAGCTCGTTCTTCGCAACCTCAAATGAGTGGAGCGGAATGAACTGGGTGCAACGAGCGACCGACTACCAGTCCGCACAGATCGATGGAGCCGCCATTTATGACCCACTGAATGCGGGCCTGGTGAGCTTCGGCGGCGTCCGCTTCTCGGGGGCCTCGGGCGGAACTTATCGCCTGCCCAGCGAGCCGGCCCCGCCGCGGATCGTCGTGCATCCTGCGGGGGCAACGACCCGTCTTGGGTCCACGGTCAACTTCTTTGTTGGTGCCGATGGTCCGGGGCCGTTCACCTATCAGTGGCACGTCGGAGGCGTCCATCTCGAGTTCGCACGTCGCTGGTCTGCCTCTGATGAGCCGGTTTTTACGCTCACCGGGCTCCTTCAGGCCGACCGCGGCGCGTCCGTCATGTGCACCGTATCGAACAGTTGCGGCTCCGTGACTACGACTCGCGTCCCCCTTGTGGTACTCCCTTGCGGCATCGCAGATTTTGATAACGACACGAACTTCGGCACCGACCAGGACATCGAAGCCTTCTTCGCCTGCCTCGCAGGCCACTGCTGCGACACCTGTGGTACCGTCGACTTCAACGGCGACGGCGACTTTGGGACCGATCAGGACATCGAGGCATTCTTCCGCGTCCTCGCGGGTGGGAACTGCTGACTACGAGAACGGCCCGCGCCAAAGCGCGGGCCGTTGCACTCTGCATCAGGTCAATCTCTCGCTCAGCGACGACGCCGCAGGGCCATCACAGCGCCCGCGCCAACCAGGGCCAGCACGCCGGGGGTGGGGATCGCCGCGACGCCGGGGTGCTG
>Ga0208492_1000191_pt1 | contig 60176 bp, 55 predicted proteins | sample Subbioar_CSW14AB_FD_184820 | JGI IMG/M metagenome (GOLD analysis project Ga0208492, IMG submission 184820) | Serpentinite rock and fluid subsurface biosphere microbial communities from McLaughlin Reserve, California, USA - CR12Mar_CSW14AB (SPAdes) | ecosystem: Environmental > Terrestrial > Deep... | reverse complement strand
CCTCATCATGGCCGCATGGTACCGAACCCCCGCGTTTCGGACCTATGCACAGGACGCCCGCACGGGGCATGCCGCGGGCTACAACCGAATGCCGCCGACGAGGTCGGTGATGCTGGCCGCGTGCTGGCGGGCGCACCACCCATCGAGCCCCTTGGCGATCTTGACCGGAGTCCTCGGATCAGCGAAGAGGGCGGTGCCCACCTGCACGGCCGAAGCGCCGGCCAGGATGAACTCGGCCGCGTGCTCCCAGCGTGAGACGCCGCCGATGCCTACGAGCGCCGTGCCGGTCTGCTTTGCGATGCCGCGGTAGACGTCGTAAACGAGCTTCACGGCGACATTGTGTACCGCGGGGCCCGAGAGGCCGCCGGTCACGTTCGCGAGCCTGGGCCGGCGGGTCTCCACGTCGATGGCCATCGCCGGGATCGTGTTGCTGATGCAGAGGGCATCGGCGCCGGGGCGTTGGTTGGGGCCGTGCGGCTGGGCGTTTGGCGGCTCGATAGCCGCGCGGGCGATCTCGACCATGCCGGGGCGGCCGCTGGCAATGGGCGAGAGCTTGACGAAGAGCCGCTTGGTCTTGAGCAGCGGGCGGACTTCGCGGATGAGCTGGGAGAGTTGTTCCGGGTCGGCGGAGAACTCGCACCCGCCGTGGACGTTGGGGCAGGAAACGTTGAGTTCAACCGCGGGGATGGAGGGGATTTGCTCGAGAGCCGCGACCACGCGGCAGTAGTCCTCAATGGAATATCCTGCGACCGAAGCGATCACCGTCGTGGGCACCTGCGGGATGTGCGGCCCGTAGTCACGCACGAACGCGTCGATTCCCACGTTCGCCAGCCCGATCGCGTTCAGCATCCCCGCGTCGGTGGGCAGGATTCGCCACGTCTGGTTGCCATCACGCGGCTGCGCCGTGATGGACTTGGTGACCACCGCGCCCACGCGGGACAGATCGACCACGTCGGCCAACTCCGACAGCGTCCCCGCCGTGCCCGCGGCCAGCATGACCGGGGTGTGAAGCGGAATACCGGCAACGATGGTCGAGAGCACAGGCACGCCCAGAGCGTACCCGGCCCGAGGTCACCCCGCGTCAGGGCGACGGCGCCGATGTCTCAACTCTTACCTCTCAAGAGGTGCGGTGAGAGCTCGGCGGATCGCTCGCAGGAAACGACTCCTCGCTGGCTTCGGTGACCACATCATCGATGTTGGCCGACGGCTGGATCGGCTCGCTTTCCGCCTGTTTGCCGGCCATCGGCTGCGGCTTGGGGTACTGGTTCGGCGGCGGGTTGATCTCGCGCCCGGGGGTGTTGGTCTTGGGCGACTCGGGAGCGGCGGGCGAGGGCGTCGTGGCGGGCGTGTTGTACTCGGCCGGGTTATGACCGCCCGACTGCCGGGGGCGCTTGCCTTCACTGTCGCGGTTGTGCTCGGACGGGGGTGTGCGGTCTTGCATGGGAGGATGATGCGGGCTTGAGACGAGCGCCGTATGCGGACTTGCCTCAGAGATCGCTCACGCCAGCGGGATTGAGTTCCGCCCACGCCGGGTGGTGAAGGGGCGTCAATCCCAAACACTGGAGATTCATGGATCACTTACGGGTGGCGGGGAGAGTGACGGTTCAGGAGCGTCGTTCATACGAGCACACCGCCCGCGTCAAACGTGGGCCAAGAACAAGGAAGTCCAGACATGAAACGCATTGCAGCATTGACGGTGATGGCAGGGGCGTTGGTGATGGCCGCCGGTTGCGAGCAATCCAATGACCCGGCAACCAGAAATGGTGGCGTGCAGCGCAACCAGGGCTCGACCACCACGACCCCGGCGCCAAAAACCAGCGGCACGAATACGGGCAACAACACCGGCACCTCGGGCACGACCAGCGGGCCATCCGTCGTGCACCAGCAGATGCTGACGACCTGGAAGTCGCAGATCGGCGACGTGCAGACGCGCGTCCAGAGCCTTCAGACCAAGATCGACGGCTACCAGGGCACCGACAAGCAGCAGGTGCAGCAGGACTTCCAGAACCTCCGCCAGAAGGCAGATGAACTCAACACCCGGGTGCAGGGCTTCAACGTGAGTGACTCCGGGAGCTTCGACACGTTCCGCAGCGATATCGAATCCCAGATGACGCAGATCAACGACCAGCTCCGCTCACTGAACTCCAAGCTCGACCAGGCGCCGCAGATGGACCCGAGCACGCCCCCCTCGAACACACCTGATACCCCGACCATGCCCGACAGCACGGCGCCTCAGAACCCGCAGAACCCACGGTAGTCTGACTTCATCGCTGCACACGACGGCCCCCTCCCGTGAGGGGGCTTCTCAATGCGCCGGGTCATCGGGCGGGGCCATCGGGTTGACGCCGAACCCGCCGTGGTCCTGGGTCTGGTCGATGTACCGCTGGTGCGGCCCGGGCAGTGGGGGCGTGAACCCGCGGGCTTCGGAGCCCGGGTCGTAGCAGGCGGGCAGCATCGCCACCGCCAACAGGGACGCCAGCGTGACGAGAGCTCTCAAAACGGGCGTGAGCAGTCGTTCCATCCCGCCACTGTGACGCCTCGATATGAAGCTGGATTCGAGCCCGTCACACATGCCCGCTTGGTTCGCGCGCTGTATGGTTCTCACATGAGCGGTGCCCAGCAAGTGCTGACATGGACGGTCCTTCTTTCCCGGTGGATGGAGTTCGCCAAGTCGTCCGTCGCGCTCCCGAAGAGCGGCGAGTCCGGCCGGGTCCGGCGGGCGGTGCCGGCGTTGATCGGCCTCCAGGCGGTGACCTACGCCCTCGCCGAGGTGCCCATCCTCCCGCCCGACGAGCAGAGCTTCGCCAAGGACCGGGCCGAGATCCTCATCAAGAAGCACGCGGCCGAGCTCCACGCCATCTGGGAAGGGGAGCCCCTGCCACCCGCCATCGAAGAGTGCGTGTCAGACGCCATGGCCTCTCTGGCAGTACTGGACGCCAGCCTGCACAACTGGGCCTGATCCGACTCCCAAGCTGGGTGACCAACGCTGCCGGGCCGGGCGCTCGCGGGTACTATCCGTTCCTGTCAGACCGTACGGATTCCTGTGACCCCTAGCCCGGAGCTTTCCTTGGATCAGGCCGGCGTGCTCGCCGCGACACCTCCCTCGGCCGACATCGCCCCCGGCGACGCGGGCCTCACCACGGCCAAGGGCACCTTCAGCAGCCTCGTCGAGACCACCAAACCCGGGATCACACGGCTGGTCACGATCACCTCGATGGTCGGCTTCGTCATGGGCGCGGTCACCGGCAACTGGACCGTGGGCGAACTCCTGACCACCGGCCTCATCTGCCTCATCGGCACCGCCATGTCCGCCGCCGGGGCGAATGCGGTCAATCAATGGATGGAGCGCGACCGCGACGCCATCATGCCCCGGACGCGCCGGCGCCCGTTGCCGCAGGGGCGCGTGACGCCGGGTGCCGTGCTTGCAACCGGCGTTGCCCTGTGCGTCGCGGGCGTCGGGTTGCTGCTGCTTGCGGGCCCGATCCCGAGCCTGATCTCGCTCGCATGCGTAGTGAGTTATGTCGCGGTCTACACGCCCATGAAGACGCGGACCACGCTCGCGACTTTCGTCGGTGCGATCCCGGGGGCGCTACCGCCGCTGATCGGCTGGTCCGCGGCCAACCGCTCCGAGGGCTTCAGCACCCTCATGGATGCGGGCGGGCTCTCGCTCTTCGCGATCATGTTCATCTGGCAGATCCCGCACTTCATGGCGATCGCCTGGATGTACAAGGACGACTACAAGGCCGGCGGCTACATGGTCCTGCCGGTGGTGGATGAGAAGGGAGTCTGGACGGCCCTGACGGTCGCCCTCTGGACCCTCGCCCTGATCCCGGCGTCGTTGTTCCCCATCAAGGCGATGCCGGAGTTGCTGGGGCTCCCCTACGGGATCGTTGCCGGGGCCGCCGTGCTGGTCTTCGGCGCGCTCGCAATGCGGCTGATCGTGTCGCGGACACGCTCCGCGGCCCGTGCGGTCTTCTTCGCCTCCATCGCCCACCTGCCGCTCGTGCTGCTGGCGATGACCGTCGAGGCCGTGGTGCGGACGCTGGCGCGGTGAGCGGGCTGGTCCGCATCCTGGATGCCAATGCGAATCGAGCGCGGGAAGCGGTGCGGGTCCTGGAGGACATCGCTCGTTTTTCCCTCAATGATGCGGCTCTGTCCGGCACCCTGAAGGGCCTTCGGCACTCGCTCCAGAGCGCGATCGAACTCCTGCCTGTGGACCGGGCACAACTACTCGCGGCCCGCGACACCCCGGCCGACGTGGGGGTGGGAATCAAGACCGAGCGAGAACTCATCCGCGAAGATGTCGCGAGCGTCGCGGCCGCCGCGGGTTCTCGCCTGACGGAAGCGCTGAGATCTCTTGAAGAGGCTGCCAAGGCCCTCGGCGGCATCGACAGCGCGAGAGCGTTCGAAAAGCTGCGGTACGCGTCCTACACCGCCGATCAACGCCTGACGGCCGCTTTGGGGAGTTTCGGCCGGCGGAAACAGTGGCGGCTGTGCGTGCTCATCACCGAGTCGCTCTGCACCCGCCTCCCGTGGGACGCCGTCGCCAAGGAAGCTCTCGTAGGCGGGGCCGATTGCCTTCAGCTCCGCGAGAAGACGCTCGATTCGCGTGAACTCCTCACCCGTGCCCGACGGCTGGTCGAACTCGCTCGCCCTCACAACGCCGCCGTCATCGTGAACGACCGCCCCGACATCGCGCTCCTTGCCGGGGCCGATGGCGTACACGTCGGCCAGACAGACCTCACGGTCAGGGATGTCCGAGCGATTGTGGGAACCCGGCTGCTCGTCGGAGTCTCGACAGAGAACCTGAGCCAGGCCCACGCAGCGGTCACTGAAGGGGCCGACTACTGCGGCGTCGGGCCGATGTTCACCACGACGACGAAGGACAAGCCCAGACTCGCGGGCCCGTCCTACCTGCGGGCGTACCTGGCCGACGAACGCCTCGGGGGCGTGCCGCACCTCGCCATCGGCGGGATCACGCCGGGGAACATCCCGGAACTCGCGGCCGCGGGTGTTCGCGGAGTCGCCGTGTCCTCAGTCGTCTGCGGCTCGGCGGATCCGGCAGGCGTTTGCCGCACCTTGATCGCGGCTATGTCACCGAACAAGCCCTGATCCCGGGTACACTCCGGATATGACCACGAACCCGGCCAACGCCGGCCTCCGAGGCCAAGTCACTTTCCAGCAGCACCGCCTCGCCAACGGCCTGACGATCATCGCCGAGGTGGACCCCAACGCCCACACCGCGGCCGCGGGGTTCTACGTGAAGACCGGTGCCCGCGACGAGGCGACGCCCGTCATGGGTGTCTCCCACTTCCTCGAGCACATGATGTTCAAGGGCACCGAGAAGGTCTCGGCGGATGAACTGAATCGCCGCTTCGACGAGATCGGCGCCCGCAACAACGCCTTCACCAGCAACGAGATGACGTGCTTCTACGCGCATGTGCTCCCCGAATACCTCGAGTCCGGGATGGACATGCTCGGCCAGATGATGCGCCCCGCCCTGCGGCAGGCCGACTTCGACATGGAAAAGGGCGTGATCCTCGAAGAGATCGCGATGTACAAGGACAACCCCTTCTGGGTCCTGTACGAGGCGACGCTTGAGAAGCACTTCGGGACGCACCCGCTCTCGCACCGCGTGCTGGGCACGGATGACTCAATCAAGGCCCTCCAGCGTGACCAGATGTTGGGCTACTTCAACGAGCGGTACTCGGCCAACAACACGATTGTCGCGATGGCGGGGCGGATGGACTTCGATAAGGTCTGCAAGCAGATCGACGCACTGTGCGGGTCGTGGCAATCGACGAGCATCGGGCGGGACAACTCGGACCCGCGCGTGGTCGGCGGCGACCTCCTGATCCGCAGCGAGAAGGTGAACCGCGCGTACATGCTGGGTCTCTGCCGCGCCCCGGGGATGGCCGACAACCGCCGTTACGCGGCCGCGCTGCTGGCTCAGATCCTGGGCGCGCCCGACAACAGCCGCTTCCACTGGTCCCTCATCGAGACAGGCCTCGCTGAGGATGCCCAGGCAAGCTTCGACCCTCATGACGGCTTCGGCGAGTTCTTCGTGTACGCATCAGGCGACCCTGAGCGCGCCGACGAGATCTGGGCAGAGATCGAGAAGCAGGTCGCCGGTTTGGTGGACTCGCTCAAGCAGGAGGACCTGGACCGCCTGCTCAACAAGCTCGCAACGGGCGCGACCATCGGCGGCGAGCGCCCGCACGACCGCATGCACCGGCTGGGCCGGCAGTGGCTGTACCTCTCGAAGTACTCGACGCTCGAGGAGGAGCTCGAGAAGATCAGCGCAGTGACGCTGGCGGACCTTCGCGCCACCGCGGAGGCGTTCCCGATCAAGCCGTGTACGACTGGGCGAATGATGCCCGCTCTTTCCTGAGACGAGCGAACCGCTACTCACCCTTCCCCAGCCACACCTTCATCGACGGCAACTCGCACGCGAACACCTCGCGGAAGTACAGCGCCAGCAGCTTCGTCGCCCGCTCAACGCCCGGCACATCCGGCGTTCCATCACCCCGCCCGACCGAAACGCCCCGCAGCAGTTCCACCGTCTCACTCCGCACACGCCAGATCCCATCGCCGCCCTCGCCCGCGTCCCGCGTCAGCCCACCCATCCGCGCGTTGAACGCGTACGAGCGCGCCGGTTCGAGCTCCTTCCCCGAGTTCACATCCAGCATCAGCTCCGGCTGATGCCCAGTCTCGCTCAGCACCGCCCACAGCAGCCGCAGCAGCGCCAGCCGGTCCGACGCCGGTGTCCCCAGCCCTCGCAGCGACTCGAGCAACGCATCAAACAGTGGCGGGTGCGGGTCCTGCTCGCGGATCGCGTGGTGGATCAGGTCCAGCATCGTCATGCCCGCGTAGAACGCCGACAGCGACAGGCGGGCCGCGGGGAACGTCTCCTGGAGGTCCCACGCCGCGAGGGTCATCAGCCCCTCGGTGGGCTTGAGGGACACAATGAACTCCGCGCGGGTCATCACCTCAAGCCCGCCGGAGAACCGGGCGTTCTCGCGCTTGGAGCCCTTCGCCAGCCCGCGAACGATCCCGATGTCACGCCCAAAAATGGAAACCGTCTGGCTGGTCTCGGACCAGTCCCATTGCCGGATGCACACGCCCATGTCCGTGACCATTGCCACGGGCACAGGGTAGTTCTTATGGCTGCGGCGGGCGGGTGCTCGTCACCACGGGACCCTCAGCCTCGCCACGTCCGCCCGCGACCACCATCACGATCCCGAGCAGGACCACGGCCCCACGGATGATGTGGCCCGTCGTCGCTCCCCAGCTGTCGACCCAGCTGACCAGAATGAAGTCCATCCCAAACATCCGCAGCAGGTACGAGCCCGCGCCCATGATGATGAACCAGATGCCCCAGCTCCGCATGTTCGCCTCCCCGGCCCGCATTGATTCACGGGCCAGGGTCAGCATAACCAGCGGCTGAGGGTCGGAGCAAGCGGGACCTTCCCGCTGCTCCCGCTAATCAGGCTTGCTCGAAAGGGCCATGACAACGCCCATCACCAGCACCACGGTCTTGATCATCAGGCCCACCATCGTGCCCCAGGTGTCCACAGCGCTCGTCCATTGCAGCACCTCAACCCTCGCTCCAACAACGGGCGCGAGGAACAGGAGCAACCCGACGGAAATCAGCAGCACTCCAAGCTTGCGCATTGCAGGACTCCACAGGAGAGATCCACGCGGCCATTGGAAAGCTACGAAATGTTTGCCGGAAGTGCAGGCAATCCGCGCGGCCGAGAACCTGCGCAAGCACCCCAGCCTACCGCTTGAACTTCGCGATCATCTCCGCCAGTCGCGCCAGCCCCGGTTCCAGGACCTTCCGCGGCGGCCCAAAGCTGAACCGCACAAAGCCCTGCAGCGGCGAAGGCGATGGCCGGCTGCGGTGGGGGTTCACATCGAAGTACTCGCCGGGCACGGTCAGCACCTTGTGCTTGAACGCGTTGTACATGAAGCCTTCGCCCGTGTTGAGCGGCTCGGGCAGCTTGCTGACATCACCGAACACGTAGAACGTGCCCTCGGGCTTGCCTGGGACCTCGATCCCCATCGCACGCAGCGCGGTGATGGTGATGTTCTGCTTGTGCGCGAACTCCACGGCCGTGGCCTTGGTCTCCTGATCCGCCCGCTTGGGCTCCAGCACTTGCACCGCCGCCCGCTGGATGGGCCGCGAGGGACCGCCGTCGAGGAAACTCCCCGCGGCCGTGAGTGCGTTGATGATCGGCACCGGCGCGACAACCCAGCCCACACGCCAGCCGGGGTACCGGAAGCACTTCGTCAGCCCGTCGATGATCACGACCGGGTCGGTGTTCACCTCACGAACGCACTGCGCCGCCGAGATCGACGGCCGCACGCGCCCATCCGCGAACGAGAAGTGCGAGTAGAACTCGTCCATCAGCAGCGTGCAGTTCCGAGTTCGGGCAATCTCCGTCCACGCCGCGAGCTCGCGCCCCGCGACGACCGCGCCAGTGGGGTTGCAGGGATTGCTGATGAGCAGCGCCCCGATCTTGTCCTTGACGACGCGGGCGTCGAGCTCCTCGTGCCCGATGCGCCAGTTCTTCTCGGGCCGCAGCTCAATCCACGTGGGCTTGATCCGCGAGAACGTGACCAGCAGGTCCTCGTACGCCGTGTAGTCCGGCGTGAAGTAGCCCAGTGTGATGTCCGACAGCGTCGCGCCGATGCGGGTCAGCGCGGCCCGACCGCCCGGGGCGATCATCACGTTTGCGGCCGTGTACTGGCTGGGGTGGTTCTTGCGGTACAGCCGGTTGTAGTGCGCGGCCACCGCCTCACGCAGCTCCGGAATGCCTTCCACCGGTCCATAGCCATGGTCGCCGATGTCGATCTCAAGCTCATCGAAGCGGGCCGGCGCACCCTCGAGCTCCCCGATCTCGGGCTGGCCCTGGCCGAGGTTGGCCCAGTCGGGAGCGCCCATCTTCCAGCCGTTCTTCATCGCCTCGTTGTTGACGCGGATCACGCCCATGAAGGGCAGCGGGCGGAACGCGGAGAAGCCGGGAGTGGTGGGCGCGGTTGGCGGTGGTGTCATGGCGGGTCCAGTGTAGCGGTCGAGCGGCGACGCCATTGCACCGTCAGGCGGCTTCTGGCGTGAGAGCGAGGCCCATCGGCAAGCAGCCCCGGCTCACGAGACGAGAAAAAAGGGGCCCCATGCAGGGCCCCTTCTGTCGCACTGATTCGATTGGAGGGAAACGACTTACCAGCTGACGTCGGCGTCATCAAGCACGAGCAGCCCGCCCGCGTTCTCAGGATCGTTGACCGTGAGCTCGCTCAGGCGACCGGTGATCGACAGACGCTGGCCGGGCTGGAGCCCCGCCTCCACGCGCCGGATGTTCACGACGATCGTGGGCCGCACGCCCGTACCCGCGGCCGCCATCGCCCGCGTCGTGAGCTCCATCCCGGTGTCGGTCTGCCGGGCACTCTCAAGCGTCACTTCCCAGGAACCCGCGATGGACTTGCCCAGGTACCGCTGCGCCTCGCCGCCTCGCTCGCTGCTGTTGAGCAGCGAGTTCACGATGCTCGTCGCAGTGTCAGACCACACCATCTCGCCGGACTGCCGCGACGCCTGGTACACAATCACCGGCTCTTCGGCCGCGGGCACCGAGTACGTCGACGCCGCGGGCTGGCTCTGCGTCGTATACGCGCGGTAGTCCGCGGGCAGCTTCGCCGAGTAGTCCAGGATCGTCGTCGTGCTGCTGTAGCTCGGGATCGTTGACCCGTAGAGGTACGTCGCGGTCTCCGTGTACACCGGTGTGTCGTAGGTCACGTACGTGGTCGTGTCGTACACCGGGTAGATGAGCGAGTAGCTCAGCGGCCGGCGGTAGTACCACCAATACGAGCTGCTCGGGCGGTAGGAGATGCACAGCGGGTCGCTGTAGCTGTAGTACCGCGTGGACCAGCCGCTATACCACGGCGAGTACGAGTACGAAGAGTACAACACCGGCCGGCTGTAGCTGTACGAAGGCCAGTAGCCGTACGAGTAGCTCGGACCGAACGAGAACCCGATGGACCAGTTGCTGTGGTCGTGGTGACGCCACGAGTTGCGGCGGCCCCAATGCGACTCGTGCCGATCGTGCCCGCCGTGCCAGTGGTTGCGGTCACGGTCGCCACGCCAGTCATTGTCACGCCCGCCTCGATGGTCGCCCCAGTCGCGGTCGCCACGACCATTGCTGCCACCTCCGCTGTGATCGCGCCAGTCGTTGTCACGGCCGCCGCGTCCATCGTTGTCACGACCAACCGGCGGCCGCCCGCCGCTCTGCGGCCGATCTTCGGTGCGGGGCATGTGGAGCTGGCCCAGGGGCATGCCACCGCGTGACCCGCGATCGGCGCGGTCGGTGCGCTGGGCGGGAAGACGCGGCTGGCCACTACGCGGCGTGGGCACGTTGCCCGAGTCCGCACTGTCCTGAGGACGCTGAATGACACGCGGGCGCTCACCACTCCCAGAGGGGGGCGTGCGGGTGATCGGCGCACCACCGCCGCCGACGCGGCTGGAGCGCTCGGTCGTAGGACGAGCCGTGTTCAGCCGCGGCTGGGATGTGGGCGACGGGTTCGAGGGCTGGGAAACCCTGGAAGATTCACCAACGCGCGGCTGCTCTGTGACGCGGGGCCGCTCGGTGCGGTCCGTCACCGGGCTGCGGGTAATGGACGTGCCGCTCCCAATGCGGCTGGGCCGCTCGCCCGAAGGACGCGCGGTGTTCAGACGCGGCTGGACAGACGGCGCAGGAGCCGTGGGCTGAGACGCCCGCGGCGAAGTGGTGCGTGGGGTGTACGACGGCGCGTCATCGCGCACCACGGTGCGCGGCGAAACCCGCGTCACCGGTGCGCCACCGCTGCCAACGCGTGAAGGCGTTTCCGCGCGCCGCTGCGGAGCGACACGAACCGCCGGCGGTGCGCTCGGCAGGCTCCGCGGCTGCTGCGACATCCGCGGCTGCGAAGGCGCCGACATTCGAGGCGAAGGCGACGGGGCCGAAGCCCGCGGCGCTGGAGCCGACTGGCGGGGTGCCGACCCGGTGGGCGGACGAAGCGTCGGCCCGCCCGTCGTCCGGGAGGGGGCACGCCGGTTGTCATCATCGCGGCGGGAGTGCTGGGCGAACGCGGGGGAGGCGACGCTGGCTGTGCCCACCACCGCGAGCAGGACACTCGCGATCAGGGCGTGCGACTTCTTCGTCCCACTGGGAAGGCCCGACAACATCTTCTGGTACATGGCTCTTGCTCGCTTCCGGGGCACCTGAGGGCGGGCTTCCTGGGCCCAACCCCTCACGGCACGCGCCCCGAACAGAGTTCGGTAATCCTACCACTTCGGACGCGTAAGTAAACACTAAGTTCCCCCAGCTAAACGCGGATTCAGAGGACGTATTGCACGAAAGCGTCACCATCCGCGGTGCGAAAGTCTGACACAAAGTTGAGCGCAAAATTGGCCCCTAAACCGTCCGGAAACGCCTTTCCTCCCCCATGGAAAGCCAGTAGATTGGCCTCTCGCCCGGTTCGGGTAAAGAGGATTCTGATATGCGTTATACGATTCGTACCGCCGCTTCCCCGGCTCACAGTGCGGCCGTTGCTCTGCTGATGTCCGCTGCCGCGTGGGCCCAGCCGGTCCTGATCACCGCGCCCGCCTCGATCACCCCGGGCCAAACCACGATCACCCCCAGCGGCGGAGGAGCCGCGGTGCCCCTCATCACGGCCGAGATCACGGTCCAAGGCACCACGCTCACGATCGATGGCCGTCACTCCATCGCATCGCTCGCCATCACCAACAGCGGCATCGTCACCCACTCGCCCGCGTTCCAAGTGGACTACTCCGGCAACGGCTCCGACATCGTGAACGGAATGCACCTCACGACGACCGGAGACGTCAACATCGTGGCGGGCCAGTTTGACGTGAGTGGAAAGGGTGCCGCGGGCGGCCAGGGCGACGGAGCGGGGACGAGCGGTGTCGTAGCGACGGTGTTCGGCGGCGGCGGCGGGCACGGTGGGTCCGGAGCGACCTACCTCACCGGCAGCGCTGGCGGCGCGACCTACGGCTCCTATACCCAGCCTTCATCGCACGGCAGCGGCGGCGGTTCTAACTTCTACCTCGGCAACTCGTATGCGGGCGGCGCGGGCGGCGGGTCCGTGCGGCTGACCGTGGGCGGCACGCTGACCGTGAATGGCGCGATCCGGTCCAACGGCGTCTTCGGCACAACCTCTCCGCTGGGCTACGCCAGCTCCGGCTCCGGCGGCAGCGTGTGGATCAGCGCGGCCACCATCGCCGGCAACGGCACCATCGAAGCCGTTGGCGGCTTCGGCTACGGCTCCGGCGGTGGCGGCCGCGTCGCGATGTACGCCCAGACGATCACGTTCACCGGCACGACTCGCGCACTCCCCGGCGGGTCCGACGCCGGCACCGGCACGATCTACCGCAGCGTCACAGCCCAAACACCCGAACTCATCTACGACGGCAGCGGCAAAAACGAACTCTCGCAGCCCCTAAACGTCACCGGCAATCTCATCACGCGCAACGGCGCATTCCTCTCCCACGCCCCCGGCAACAACGCCGGGCTCTCGATTTCCGTCACGGGCAACGCCAACTTCGAACTAGGGTCGGGCATCGATGTCTCTGGAAAGGGCTCGTCGGGTTCCTCCGGCGTCGGCGCAGGCGCCGATGGCACGGTTGCAAACGCCTTCGGCGGCGGCGGCGCACACGGAGGTTCGGGAGCCACCTACTCGACCGGCACCGACGGCGGCTCCCCCTTCGGCTCGTATTCCCAGCCCACCACGCTCGGCAGCGGTGGCGGAACGAACTACTACCAGGCCCAGAGTTACGCGGGTGGCAGCGGCGGCGGCGCAGTCCGTCTCATCGTCAACGGCACGCTCACCGTCGCGGGCGAAGTACGCGCGACCGGCATCACCGGGACCAACACGCCCCTGGGCTACTCCAGCGCCGGCGCGGGCGGCAGCATCTGGATCACCGCGGGCACCCTCGCGGGTGCGGGCACGATCCAGGCCAACGGCGGCTTCGGTTATGGCTCCGGCGGCGGCGGCCGCGTCGCCCTCGAATCTCAAGTCTCGACCTTCACGGGCACCGCCCGCGCCCTTCCGGGCGGTCCCGACGCAGGCACCGGCACGCTCTACCGGGCCGTCACCGGCCAGACGCCCGAACTCATCTTCGACGGCACGGGCGTGAACAAGCTGGCCGCGCCGCTGACCGTCAGCAACGCGAACCTCATCACCCGCAACGGCGCGTTCCTGACCCACCGCGCGGGCAACCCGGCTGGCCTCTCTGTGACCGTCACCGGCGACGCGATCTTCGAGACGGGTTCGGGAATCGATTTGACCGGCGCAGGCCACGCAGGCAGCCAGGGTCCGGGCGCGGGTTCCGACGGCACGAGCACGACATCCTTCGGCGGCGGCGGCGCCCACGGCGGTTCCGGTGAGCGTTACCAAGGAACCGGCGCTGCCGGCGGCCTCGCGTACGGTTCCTACAGCGCTCCCACCGCCATGGGCAGCGGCGGTGGTTCCCACTTCTACGTTCCCAATGGGCAGTCGTACGCAGGCGGCGCAGGCGGCGGCGCTGCACGCATCGATGTCAGCGGGAACCTCACCGTTGGTGGATCTGTTCGCGCCGATGGTGCGTTCGGCACCACCTCGCCGCTGGGTTATGCATCCTCCGGTTCGGGTGGCAGCCTGTGGATCACTGCCGGCTCGCTCGCCGGCAGTGGCTCAATCCAAGCCAACGGACCATACGGCCACGGCAGCGGCGGCGGCGGTCGGATCGCGATTGTGACAGCAACCTCAACGTACACCGGCACCACCCGTGCCTACGCCGGCGGTCCGGCCGCGGGAACCGGAACGGTGTACCGCGCGATCGGCCTGGCCGTCCCTGAGTTGACCTACGACGGGAGCGGCACCAACGTCCTTTCCACACTCGACGTCGTCGGAGCCAATCTCGTGCTCCGCAACGGCGCCTTCCTCACCCACCCCGCCGGATCCACCGCGGGGCTCACGGTCACGGTCGATGGAAACGCACGCTTCGAATCGGGCGCAGGCATCGATGTGACCGGAGCCGGGTACCCCGGGAGCCAAGGCCCCGGCGCCGGCAACAACGGCAACAGCACCACCAACTGGGGCGGCGGCGGCGGCTACGGCGGGCGTGGTGACTCAGTGGCGGGCGGCGCGCAGCCCGGCGAGGCCTACGGCTCCGACTCCCAGCCCGCCTCCCTTGGCAGCGGCGGCGGCTCGTACTACTACACCCCCACAGGCCAGAGCTACGCAGGCGGCGCGGGCGGCGGCGCCGTGCGGCTCCGCGTCGGTGGAGCGTTCACCATGGACGGCATCCTCCGCTCCCGCGGCCTCTTCGGCGCGACCTCTCCGCAGGGCTACGCCAGCGCCGGCTCAGGCGGCAGCATCTGGCTGAGCGCCGGCTCGGTGGGCGGTACCGGGTCCATCGACGCGAACGGGACCTTCGGCTACGCCTCCAGCGGCGGCGGCCGCGTCGCGGTCTATTCCTGCAACTTCACCCTGCCACCCTCCAACGTCCGCGCCCTCAGCGGCGGCGGCTTCGCCCAGCCCGGCACCGTTCACTTCGCGACCGCCACCGCAACCATCAGCCCCTCAATCGTCTGCGCGACAGGTGACATCACCCTCAGCGTCGCTGCCGTCGGAGACACGGGCTCCATCCAATGGCGTCGCAACGGCATTGACCTTACCGACGGCCCCACGCCGTCGGGTGGCGAGATCGTCGGCTCATCGTCCTCCACCCTCTACATCCTCCACGCCGGCTCCGACGACGACGGCCGCTACGACGCGTTCATCGCCGGCGCCTGCGGCGGCTCGACGTCGAACGAGGCGGTGCTGACCGTCAACACCTCCGACTACAACAACGACGGCGACTTCGGCACCGACGCCGACATCGAGGCGTTCTTCGCATGCCTGGGCGGCAACTGCTGCCCGATCTGCGACAGCCCCGACTTCGACGGCGACACGGACTTCGGCACCGATCGCGACATCGAGACCTTCTTCCGCGTGCTCGGCGGCGGTGGCTGCAACTAGACGTCGCCGCCTCGGGTGACCCGTGGGAGCCGCCGTGATGCCGACCCCGAGTCGGCCCGGTACAGTCCGCCCATGCCCAACCTCCTGGCCCACCCGCCCCGCCTCCCGATGATCGCGCCCTCGGTCCTGTCAGCGGACTTCGCGAACATGGAGCGCGACTGCCGCGCCGCCCTCGACGCCGGGGCGGACATGCTCCACCTCGACGTCATGGATGGACACTTCGTCCCAAACCTCACCATGGGCCCCGACCTCTGCCGCGGCCTCCGCCGCGCCCTCCCCGACGTCTACCTCGATGTCCACCTCATGGTCACCAACCCCGCGATGTTCGTCGAGCCCTTCGCCAAGGCCGGCGCCAACCACTTCGCCTTCCACGTCGAGGTCGTCCCCCCCGCCGAGATCGAGCCCCTCATCGCCCGCATCCGCAGCCTCGGCATGCAGGCCGGCCTCGTCATCAACCCGCCCACGCCCGTCGAGAGGATCCTCCCCTTCGTCCACCTGCCGGACCTCGTGCTGGTGATGTCCGTCAACCCCGGCTTCTCCGGCCAGTCCTTCATCGCATCCGCCCTCGACAAGACCCGCGCGATTCGCGCCAAACTCCGCCCCGATCAACGCCTCCAGATGGACGGCGGCGTCACCCCGGCCAACGCCGCGACCGTCAGGGAGGCGGGGTGCGATGTGATGGTGACCGGTTCAGCGCTGTTCTCATCACCGCGTGAAAAGTGGGGGACAGCTGTGAGTGAAATGCGCGGCCGCACGTCCTGACCAGATTTCTCTTGATTCTTGCATCGCACCTCATCAAACTCATGATGCGCCGGGCCGTGTGTGCGCAGGAGGTGCAACATGCGGACGGGCACTATCGCATTCTGCTTGACCGGACTCTTGGGCGTCGCCGCGCACGGGCAGGACGTTTATTGGACGAACGCGTCCGGCGGCAACTACTGGGATGGGAACAACTGGCAGGGCGGATCGCCTCCCACCAACACCCAGCAGGCGGTCTTCGCAGCCGGCGGCACCTACACAGTGACAGGGACGCCAGCTCAGCTTTATCAGGTGAGAATCCTCGGCGGGGACGTCACGATGAACGTCGGCTTCGCGGTCCACTCTCTGGTGGTCGGGAGCGCTTCGAGCCCATGGACCATCGCCAGAATGGGCATGCCAAGCCGCTACGAGCCGAACTCGATGTTCTTCAACATATCGGTGTCGAACGGCACGATCACGAGTCCGATCTCCTGTCAGCAGTGCAGTGTCGGGGTTTCAGACGGAGCAGTAGCGACCCTCGGCACAATCTCCACCCTTAATGGCGGCATCAACGTGGATGCGACGTCAACCGTATACATCGGCGGCAGCATCTTCGCCCAGATGTTCCGCAGCACCGGGACCGTTCACCTTCAGAGTGCCAGCCTTTCCCTCAACGAGTTCACGCAAACCGGCGGCACGTTCACGGCTATCAACAGCGTGGTCGGAGGCGACGGAGTCGGGATGAACTGCCCCAACGCCACGTTCACCAACAGCGCCTTCCGCGGAATGTCATTCCCAGGCCTCGGGGGCAACGTGACCTTTATCGGAGCGCACTCGGGCGGGGTCAACATCGGCGACGCGGTCAGAATCGGGTCAGGGGTTGTCCGGTTGCGATCGGGTGCGACCACTGGCAACTTCATCCGCGTCTCTTCGGCATCGCTCGATGTCGGCGCGGGGTGCAGCACCGGCATCCTGCGGCTGTCCCAAGGAGGCACCCTCCGCGTTGAGGCAGGCGCGACCGTGCCGTCACTCACCGTGGAAGACAACTCCGCAACGGTGGTCACGGTAGTCGATGGTCTCAACCTACCAACCACGGCCCCGATCACTTTCACCTCCTTTCCTACGCAAACCGCCAGCCTCACGGTTGAAGTTGTCAATGCCAACGCCCTACGCGTCGGCGATGTCGCGCCCGTCGCAACAGACCTGACTGGACAGCACGTCAACTTCGGTTCGGTGCAGCTCCCCGCTCTCCCCGGCGGGCGGGCGCTCACGCTCGCGAACACCCCCAGCGGCTACGAGGTCAGAGTCATCGCTTCCGGCTCCGATCCCTGCTGGACCTCCGACTTCAACGGTGACTCCGACTTCGGCACCGACCAGGACATCGAAGCCTTCTTCGCCTGCCTCGCCGGCAACTGCTGCCCGACCTGCAGCTCCGCGGACTTCAACAGCGACGGCGACTTCGGCACCGATCAGGACATCGAGGCCTTCTTTCGCATCCTCGCCGGCGGCCCCTGCTAATCGCCCGCCGATGCCCACTGTTCGCCGCGAGCCCCACACGGGCTGGATTATGGGCCCCACACGCCTTGCTTCCGTTAGGCGGTCCCGCCCCCCCTCGTTTGATACACTTACCAATGGCGTGGGAGGTCTGGGGGAGTCCCCAACCGGATCGAAGCTCGGGCTGGATGCCGGAGCGGCCGCGCTAACGCGAGGACGTCTCCATGGCCCGAGCATCCGCCGAGAGCACCAGAACCTGGAATGAAGTACGCCCGGCCCGCCGGTCGTCCATCCCCGAGGGGCTGTGGCTGCGGTGCAACTCGTGCGGGAAGATGGTCTACCGCCGGCACCTGGAGGCCAACCTCCACGTCTGCCCCGAGTGCAACTTCCACAACCGCATCAGCGCGACCGAGCGCGTCAATCAGCTCGCCGACCCCGAGTCTTTCGTCGAGATGTTCGCCGGCCTCCGCCCGACCGACCCGCTGAACTTCAAGGACCTCAAGAGCTACAAGGACCGTCTGCTTGCCGAGCAGATCAAGACGGGCCAGCAGGACGCCGTGAAGGCGGGCCGCATGTTCATCAAGGGCCGCGAGGCGATGGTCGTGTGCCTGGACCTGACGTTCATGATGGGCTCGATGGGCAGCGTGGTGGGGGAGACCATCACCCGCGCCATTGAAGAGGCCACCAGAACCAACCTGCCCCTCGTGATCGTCAGCTGCTCCGGCGGCGCCCGCATGCAGGAGTCGGGCCTCAGCCTCATGCAGATGGCCAAGACCTCCGCGGCGCTCGCACGCTACGACGACAAGGGCGGCCTCTTCATCAGCGTGCTCACCGACCCCACCACCGGCGGCGTCACCGCCTCTTTCGCGATGCTCGGCGACATCATCTTCGCCGAGCCCAATGCCCTCATCGGCTTCGCCGGCCCCCGCGTCATCCAGCAGACCATCCGCCAGGAGCTCCCCGACGGCTTCCAGCGCAGCGAGTTCCTCATGAAGAGCGGCCTCGTGGACCGCGTCGTCCACCGCAACCAGCTCCGCAGCGAAATCGCCCGCGTCATCGACTACTCCGGCAAGTAATCGTGTTGACGCCGCCCTCTGCGCGACGCCGGGACTGAGCCGCTCTGGGCGAAGTCCCGGATCGTGAGCCCTTCGCCCACTTCGTCGCATGACCGCCGACTCCCGATCCACGGCTACCCTCACCCCTCGTGAGTCAAGCGACCCCAAAAGCAACCTCTGCCTGGTGGCCACCCCTCGCCGCCGCGCTCGCCCACGCGGCCTTGATGCTGCTCGCCGGCCCTCCCGTGAACTGGTGGCCCCTCTCGCTCATCGCCCCGATGCCCCTGCTCTGGTTCCTCCGCCGCGGCACCACTCGCCCCGGCCGCGACTCCCTCCTCCTCATGCTCGGCGTCAGCCCCATGTGGCTGGTGTGGGAGTGGTGGATGAAGGATGTGACCCCGCCCGGGTTCCCCTTCTTCATCCTTCTCCAGTGCTCTTGGACGGCCCTCTTCTTCGCGTGCGCCCGCCGCTTGCACCAATGGCTTCCTCGCCTCACGTGGTTCTGCATCGTGCCCCTCACCTGGGTCGCGGTGGAGTGCTTCCGCGGCGAGGTCTTCCTCAGCGGCTACGCGTTCGCGCTCGCGCCATACCCCCTGATCCACTGGCCCGTGCTCGCCTCACCCGCCGCGTGGCTCGGCGTGTACTTCGTCTCGTTCATGACCTTGCTTTTCTGCGCCGCGCTCTACGAGCTGGTGCTCGGACGCGGCAAGGCAAGGCTCTCCGGCGGTGTCGCCCTGGCCGTGCTCGCAGGCCTCTGGGCACTGGCCGGCTACCAGCTCCACGCCCGCCCCATGGGCGACCAGGTCATCACGCCCGGCATCGTCCAGACCAACCTGGCGCAGAGCAACAAGCTCTCCTGGGGCATCGAGCAGGAACTCAAGGACTGGCAGCGCTTCAGCGAGCTGACCGTGAAGCTCGCGCAGACGACGCCCGCGCCCGACATGATCCTCTGGCCAGAGACGATGATGCCCGGCGAGACCCTCCAGCAGGAGTCCATCAACGCCCTCCTCGCATCCGGCCTCGGCTTCAAGATTCCCTCGCAAAACCGCGTCCTCCCGCCCGACCACTTCTACCGCAGCCTCCTCGACCTCCAGGCCTCGCTCGAAATCCCGATGCTCGTCGGCGAAGAGGCCCGCACCAACATGAAGATCGACACCTCAGGCCCACGCCCCGATGTGACCTGGGACGCCCGCTACAACAGCACGTACCTCATCAACTCCGGCGCAGTCCAGCCCGAGCGATACGACAAGGTCCGCCTCACGCCCTTCGGCGAAACCATGCCCTTCATCTCACGCTGGCCCTGGCTCCAGGACAAGCTGCTCTCCTTCGGCGCCAACGGCATGCAGTTCGATCTCGCCGCAGGCACCGACCTCACGGCCATCCCCGTCCCCGTCCAAGGCAAGACCGTCCGCGTCGTCACGCCCATCTGCTTCGAAGTCACCGTCGCCGACCACTGCCGCAAGATGGTCTTCGAGAACGGTCAACGCCGCGCCGACCTCATCGCCAACCTCACCAACGACGGCTGGTTCGGCAACTCGTTCATCGCCCGCGCCCAGCACCTGGAAATCGCGCAGTGGCGATGCCTCGAGCTCGCCACCCCCATGGCCCGCGCCGCCAACACCGGAACCTCCGCCCTCATCGACTCCAAAGGCCGCATTCTCGCCCGCGGCGTCGAGGGATCCCAGCAACTCACCCATGTTGATGGCATCCTGAAGGGCCCCCTGACCCTCGGATCAGCCCCCACGCTCTACGCGCGGGTCGGGGAGGTGTTCCCCTGGACGGTCCTCTGGGTCACCACGGCCGCACTCGTGGCATCCTTCGTGCGTAAGTGGCTTCCCGGCCGATCCAAGGGAAAGCAGGGGACAGTCTCAGAAGGAACGACGCGATGAATCAGCACGGGACGGCGTTAATGGCGGTTGCGGCAATCCTCTCCCTCCCAGGCGGTTGTGCGAACCAACAGCCAACAACCGCCTCCATGGGCGTCGCCGGGGTGGGCTCGCCCGCCAACACCTTTAACGCCAAAGACCAAGTCGCCGTCTCCGCCGTCCGCGAGCGGGCCATCGGCGTGATCCAGGATCAGATCGCCAGCGAAACCCCTCAGTTCCGCGCCAACGCGGTCGAAGCCTCTCTCAACTCCCCAGAGCGCCTCCGCAGCGTGATCGAGAAGGGCCTCATCGACCCCAACGCCGGCGTCCGGGCCGTCGCGGCCATGACCATTGGGAAGGGCCGGCTCACCTCCCTCGCGTCCCAAGTCCGTCCCCTGACCCGAGATCCGAACTCCTACGTCAAAAGCGCGGCCATCTTCGCCCTCGCCCGCTGCAACGTCGAAGTCGACCGCTCCCCCCTTGCCACCCTGCTCCTGAAGGATCCCTCCCCCCAGGTCCGCGCCCAAGTGGCCTACATCCTCGGCGAGTTGGGCGACATCTCCGCCGCTCCCCTCCTCAAGCAGAGTCTCAAGGAGGAGATGCCCACGGTCTCCCCACTACAGGTCCGGCTCTTCGAGCTTCAGGTCTCCGAAGCTCTCATCAAACTCGGCGACAACCGCCAGCGGACCCCCGTCCGCGCCGCCCTGTACCCGTCGAACGAGGACCAGCTGGAGGCCGTGGTTCTGGCATGCCAGATCCTCGGCGACGTCAACGACCGGGAGTCCATCAGCCAGCTCGTCGCTCTCTCCGAATACAAGGAAGAGGTCCTGATCCTGAAACCCTACGGCGAGTCCCAGGTCAGCCGTGTAGAAAAGGGCAACGGCTACCCGCCCGAAGTCCAGCTCGCGATCGCGGGTGCCCTCTCAAACCTCAAGCACGGCGACGGCACCTTCATGGCCGACCGCTACGCCAGCCACAAGTCCGCGATGGTGAGGGCCCAGGCCGCGTACGTGTACGGGCTGATCGGGAGAATCGAGAACTGGGGCAAGCTGGACGCCATGATGTCAACCGACACCTACCCGGGGGTTCGGGTCGCGGCCGCGGCGGCAGTCCTTAAGTCCGGCTCCCGCCTGAACTTGTCTACCCAATCTCGCTGACTCGCTGCCCCCACCGTTCCAGCGACCCTCCCGCCGGGTGCTACCATTCCCCGAGGAATGTGCATAGTCCCGGGGGGGACCGCCTGTTGGGGGCCTGTTGACAGGTGGGAGGTTCCTCGGGTATCAATGCCGCCTTGCGGGAAGTGGCGAACCACCACCTTCCGTCATACGAATGCTCGGAACGGACACCAAGCTCCGGCAAGGAGCGGGTGCGATGGGGTCGGCTTGACGGCTGATCCCCTGGCCCGGGCTTGGCCGTCACACTGTCTTAGGAGTTTCACGTGCACGTCTTGACTAAAACGCTCGTTGTCCTTGCCGCTGTGTTCAGCGTGGCCCTGTCCGCGCTCGTGATCGCCTACGCGGTGAACACCGATCGGATCGCGGCGGACTACGCCAACGCCGTGCGTGCCAAGACCGCCGCCGACGCCGTCGTCGCCCAGAACAACGCCAGCAGCGGCATGATGAAGACCACGCTCGAGGCCTCCATCGCGGCCCTCAACAACCAGCTGCTCGCGTCCAAGAAGGTCAGCGATGACCTCCTTTCCGAGAACGCGTCGCTCCAGTCCGCGGTCGTGAAGGCCGAGTCCGAACGTCAGGCCATCGTCAACAAGATCGCCGAGCTTGGCGAGACCACCAAGACCCAGGCCGAGATCATCAACCACTACCGCCAGGAGAACTCGGCCCTCCGCCAGGCCGACCTCGACAACCGCACCCGCGCCGCCGAGCTCGACGACCGCATCGCCGACCTCGAAGGGCAGCGCGAAGTGCTGGAGCAGAACTACCGCGCCCTCCAGGAGCAGATCGCCGAGGCCAAGCGCAATCAGGAGCAGCTCCTGAGCGGCAATCGTTCCGGGTCGGCCGGTGCGATGAGCCCCATGAACCCCATGAGCCCAGTCGCGACCACCGTTGACATCAAGGGCCGCGTCGACGCCGTGCAGTACGACGACGTCCTCAAGAAGACCATCGTCAAGATCAGCGTCGGCTCCAACGACCGCGTCACCCGCAACATGAGCTTCTACATCGTCCGCGGCGACGAGTTCATCGGGAAGATCCAGGTCACCCAGGACCCCGACCTCAAGAACTCCATCGGCGAGCTCACCCTCACCAGCCAGGGCAAGCAGGTCCAGGTCGGCGACAAGGTCCAGACCCAGCTCTAATCCACCCTCAACAGGAGCATTGAAATGGGTCAGTTCGGCATGCAGCTTCCGGGTGGTCGCCTCAAGCGAGGAGCATCCCCCGACGTGTACACCGCCCTCGCGGCCCTCGCCGTCGCCTTCCTCCTCGCCGCCATCGGCGTGATGTTCGTCGCCGGCGGCAAGGTGGGCAAGGATGGCCAAGCTTGGGGCCTTCAGGAAGAGGGCAAGGTCGTTCTCAAGGACGTGAAGTAACCCGCCCGGCCTGTGCGGGAGCCGGTTCCGGCCTCCCACGGGCTTGACACTGCGGCTGCGATGACTACGTTTATTCCCCTCCTCCACGCGGCCGGGCAACCGGCCAGAATGGCTGAGGACTGTCGGGGCGGTAGCTCAATTGGTTAGAGTACCGGACTGTCGATCCGGTGGTTGCGGGTTCGAGTCCCGTCCGCCTCGCTTAGCGGCCCCTCCAAGGGGCCGTTTTCGTTTTTGGACATACCTTTCAGCTGGAGGCCTCCATGATCCGCAGCTCGAACATCGGACTCTGCGTCGCCGTCAGCGTGCTGGTCCCGACCGCCGCTATCACCGGCTGCGCCACCTCCGGCCGAGATGAGTCTCGCGCGGACATTCAGCGCCTCCTCATCGAGGACCGCACCTGGCAGCTCGAGACGGTAACGGGCGACGCCGCCGGTCCCCGCCGCGCAAGCGGCGCCTCGATCCACCTGAACAGCGCCGACAAACGAGCCTCCGGCAACACCGGCGTCAATCAGTTCGGCGGTGCCTATCAGCTCAACGGCTCGGACCTCTCGTTCGGGCCCCAGATGATGACCAAGCGCGCGGGCCCGCCGGAGCTCATGCAGCAGGAGGCCGCGCTTGTCCGAGCACTCGAGCTCACTCGCTCAATCCGGCGGGGGAGCACCGGCAACCTTGAACTCCTGGGCGACGACCGCACCGTCCTCGCGTCTTTCGTCAGCGTCGGAGTTCCGAAGTAACCCCGTCGAAACGCAACCGCCAAAAAGGCCACCAGGCCGAGCATGTGGGCTCGACCCGGTGACCCGCGTGATTCGGTTCTCAGTCCGTAGCCCCATTCAGCAGGCGCCGCCGCCGAGGACGCTGAAGAAGCTCTCGATGTCGGCATCGGTGCCGAAGTCACCGTCGCAGTTGTAATCGCTGGTGCCGCAGGTCGGGCAGCAGTCGCCGCCCAGGCAGGCGAAGAAGGCTTCGATGTCCGCGTCGGTGCCGAAGTCGCCGTCGTTGTTGAAGTCCGGGTTGCAGCAGATCTCAAAGCACGCATTCAGCGTGTCGAGCTGCTCGACCAGCAGCGGGTTCTCCAGGATCCGAATGTTCTGAACGAACGTCGCCGCGAACGTCGCCGGCACCCGGATGCCGCTCTGGAAGGGCGCGGGCGCCGCTTCCTGGCAGCCGCCGCTGCTGCCGGTCGCGATGTCGGCCTTCACCAGGAACCCGCCGCCAGGAGCGGTCGCGGTGTTCCGAATCCCCACCACGATCGGCCCCATCGGGCTGCCGGGCGACGCGGCCGTGATCGCAATCCCGTTCCCGCGCTCGTTGTTCTGCCGCCCATAGTTCCAGCCCCACACCGGAGCCCCGTTCGCCGCCTTCACCCGCTCGATCCACACGTTCGCCGCCGGCACGTTCGGCGTGTTCCGAGTGCCCGCGAGCAGCACATCATCACGGAAGGTCCGCACGCCCGCATGGCACGGCTCGAACTCGCGGAACGTCTCGCTCCACACGATGTTCAGCGCCATATCCACACGGACCACGTAGTTCGCCGTGGTTGTCGCCCCGCCGGTGTTGGTCGCCGAGGAACGACCGTTGAAGACGTAACCGTTCACCACGCCATTGACGTCCTGAGACGCCGCGATCCCGTCGCCGCGAAGGTTCAACGTAGGGCTGCCGTTCCCATAGAACACCGACTGCAGCACGTTGCCGTTATTGCGGTCCACCCGCAGCAGGAAGGGCACCGCCGCGCCATTCGCCACCGCCGCCGTCCCCACCGCCAGCAGCGTCTCGTTGTTCGGCTCCTCCACCAGGTCCGTGATCTCGCACGCCCCCGTCAGCCCCTCCACACCCCCCGTGGGCGTGTAAATCCGCGACCACGCTACCGCTCCGCCGCATCCCGGCGCGAACCGCGTCAGCCGCCCGAATACCGGCGCCGTCGACGCCGCCTGCGACCGTCCCGTCACCACATACGACTGGTCATTCAGCGGCTTGACCGCCACGGGCGACCGGCTCGTCGCGGCGTTCGGCCCCACGCCGTTAATCTCCCGGATCGGGCACATCAGGTTGCCCGCCCCATCAACCATCGCCACAAACGTGCCCCACGGGAACGCGTCCGCGATCTCGCCCGCCACCACATACGCCTGATTGGCTGCCGTCCCGATCGGGTTGATGCTGGTCACCTGGGCAAAGTTCAGGGCAGTGGGGGAGTACCGCGACCACTGCACGTTCCCCGCCGCGTTGTACCGCGCCAGGTGCAGGAAGTTCGGCCCATCGCTCCCCACCGCGATGTACCCCCCGTCCGGCGTCGCAGCGACCGCCTGGAGGTTCGTACGCCCGTTCACTCCGGCCGGGGTGGTCGGGGTGGTGTCGGTCCGCTGGTACACCTGTCCAACCGCCGGGAGGGCAGTGAACGCGGCACAGGCAAGGAGGGAAAGGACGCAGCGGCGGGCAGTCGGGGTCTTCATGGCAGGTCTCCGGTTTGAGGTTGAGAGTGCTGATTGGTCTCTCCTCCTCAATCGCGGCCCGCGGGCGTGACTTACGCCACCCACCCAAATTTTCCGGTCGGACCGTGCAAGATCCGTCCCTCAGCCAGGAACACGCGATTTCCATTGACAAACTCGGCCTTTGGTGGGGAGAATGCGCCAAAGCCCGAAAGGGCGGAGAGAGAGGATGAGATGGTTCGTTCGTGCCTCATGGGGGCGGCGGCTGCAATCGCGGCCACAACATTCATCGCCACGCCCACGGCCCACGCCGTGCAGGGCTCAGTCAATGGCTTCGGCGAGGGCAGTGCCCGCGCCCTCATCTGGTCGTTCCCCAACCAGCCGCCCGCCACACCCAGCTTCACTCAGACAAACACCCAGTCGCCGTTCCTCAACCTCGGGCCCGGCCTGCCCGGCGCCGACCCCCGCACGCAAGTCCAGTTCCAGGCCGGCCCCAACTGGCGGACGCAGGGCGTGATTCAGGCCGCGACGGGCGACACCGTCGATTGGCACAGCATGCTCCCGCACGTCACGCCGACCACCACCGACGCAAAGGGCACCGTCGACATCATCGCCGCGGCCCCTCTCGGAGGGAACACGCGCATCTTCACCGTCCACTGGACCGCCACCGACCCCGGCGTCGCCTTCCACATCGGCTGGTTCCAGAACGGCCAGCAGATCTTCGAAACCCCCATCATGATCGGCCCCTTCGACCGCATCGACACCTACACCGTCACCACCACCGGCAACATCGATCTGCTCGAGATGGAAGTCTCAGGCGCGGCCGTGAGCATCGTCCCTGCCCCCGGCGCTCTGGGCCTCCTCGCCGCGGCGGGTCTGCTCACTACGCGCCGCCGGCGCACGTGGTAGCCCGTCGCCCGAGCCTCTCTCGCCCATCGCCCCCGCGCGACCACCTCACCCGCCCGTGCCGCCCACCCGCCTGCGGGGAGCGTGAGAGCCGCTCGGGTCAACGCTGTCACGTCCCATGTCCTCGGCGGTGGCGGCAACAGACTGTGTCCCGGGCGGGTTTTCATACCAGCCCGGGTCCTCGTAGCCGTGCGGGAGTGACTCGCGGACCTTCAGGATGGTGAACATGCCGCCCATCGTGATCACGTCGTGAGGTCCGGGGCCGCCGACCATCGGAATGGAGTTGGGAGGCACGCGCATTCCCATCTGGGCCATATCGCCCATCCCATGCTGGCCCATGGTCATGTAGTCGGGCAGCAGCGGGCGGACCTTCTGGTCCAGCCCATCGGTGTTGACACCGATCATGTTCGGAATGCCGTGGCCCATCTGGTTCATGACGTGGTGGGTCATGTGGCAGTGGAGCGCCCAGTCACCGGGGTTGTCTGCGGTGAACTCGATGGTGCGCGTAGAGCCAACGGGAACGATCACGGTCGTTTCGGGCCAGCGACCCGCCTCTGGGATCACACCGCCGTCCGTCTCGGTCACGGTAAAGTAGTAGCCGTGGAGGTGGATGGGGTGGTGGCTCATCGGCGAGAGGTTGCCGATGCGGATTCGCACCCGCTCGCCCCTCTTGGCGACCAGTGACTCCGTCCCAGGGAACGCCCGACCGTTGATCGTGAGCACGTTGAAGTCGGTCATCTCGTTCGGATCGGGCCTGCTCGCACCGACGGGGATGAACCACTCGTGCAGCAGGAGCGCGAAGTCTCGTTCGGGACGGACCGAAGGCTCTGTTCGCGGGTGGATGATGAAAAGCCCCGTCATCCCCAGGCCGATCTGCGTCATCTCATCGTGGTGCGAGTGGTACATCAGGGTGCCGTGCTGCCGCAGAGTGAACTCGTAGACAAACGTCTCACCGGGGGCGATCGCCTTCTGCGAAAGTCCACCGACGCCGTCCATGCCGCTGGGCAAGAGCACGCCGTGCCAGTGCACCGTGGTGGGTGCGGGGAGGCGGTTGGTCACATAGAAACGGACGCGGTCGCCCTCCACGGCCTCAATGGTCGGACCATGCACCGAGCCGTTGTAGCCCCAGCAGCGGGCGACCAGCCCGGGCGCGAACTCGTGATCAACCTCCTCGGCGACAAGGTGAAAAACCTTGACTCCCTCAACGACTTTGTAAGGAAGGGTCCAGCCGTTTGGCACGATCACGGGTGTGTAGTCCCTGCCCGGCTCGGCAGGGCCAAGCGGCGTCTGCGGCGCGGATGAGTTGTCGCGCGCGGGATTGTGCGCCTCGGGGCCGTGACCCTTGTCCCCCTCAGGTTGGTGTTGGTGGAGTTGCGCGGCGGCCCGGGCGGCGAGCATCGCCCCGCCCCCGATCGCCGCTCCGCCAAGGAGTGCGCGACGGGTGATGCCCGAGTGATTGTGCGAAGAGGTGGAGTGCATCAATGTCCCTCCGCGCCGCTGGCGCTGGTGGTCGTGCGGTTCAATGTGTTCGGGCGTGCGCCCTCCAAGGCGGCCGGAGCGCCCGCAATGAGGCGATCGAGTGACGCGCGGGCGGTCCAGTAGTCGCGGAGTGCCTCGATCGAGGACACCCCGGCCGCGATGTGGTCGCGCTTCGTCTGGAGCAGTTGAAAGCCTGAAATCTGCATCGCGTTGTACTGGAGTTGTGCCTGTTGCACGATCCGTTCGTGCAGTGGCAGGATCACGGTCTGGTGCTGGAGCACGCGGGCTCGGGCCCACTCGACCGCCGCGACAGCGGCTCGCGTCGATGCTCGGACCCGCACCGCCGTCGCGTAATACCGGTTCGCTGCCTGCCGGAGGCGGGCCGCCGCCTCGCCGCGCGCCGCGCCCCCGAGGTCGAACACCGGGATCGGCACACTGACCGTGGGGCCGACAGACCAGCCGCCTTCAACCTCCCGCTCGGCCGTGGCGCCCGCTTCCGCGCCATCCAGCCAGGCAACGGGGCGGGCGAGCCGCGCGGATATCGCGGTCTGATCGACCAGTGCCCTGGCCTCAACGAGGTCGAGGCTCGCGGCGATGGCGAGCCGCTCCGCGTCGAAAGGCATGTCGTCGCCAGCACCGAGCTCCGGCAACCGTGCGGCAGCACGCCATCGCGTGTCCTCACCCCAGACACCCATGAGCACGTTGAGCCGCTCGCGGGCCTGGGCGGCGTCCGCGCTGGCGTTCTCAAGATCGAGCTGGGCTTGCTCGTGCAGGACCTGCTCGCCCAACAGGTCGAGCTCGGGTGTGTTGCCCGCCTCGCGCACCCGCCGCGCCAGTTCCGCCGAGGCGGCAGTTGCTTGGACGACGGTCTCCCGCAGCCCGGCGATCTCCTCCGCGGCCTGGTACTCATGGAAAGCCGCGCGAGTCTCGAAGGCTGTCCGCACGACCTCGGCGGTCACCCGGGCTTTGGTGGCCTCGAACCCCGCGGATGCCGCGGAGCGGCGCAGGCTCATCGTCAGGAGGGAAAGAAAGTCCTGCGCGATGTCGAGTCCGATTCCAGTCCCGCCGCCTTCGGTATCGAACCGGAGTTCGCCGCTGAACACCGGGTTCCGCAGCAGACCGGCCCGGACAAGGTCGGCCTGCGCGATGTCGAGCTCTTCGTATGTCGCCTGGAGGTCGCGGTTGTTGAGGAGCGCGATCTGAACAGCCGCGTCGGCGGTGAGCTCCCGGGCGAGCAGCATCGCGAGTGCTCGTTGCGCTTCCGCGTCCTCACGTGTGCCCCGATTCCAACGTGGGGCAGCGCCGAGCCTGGAATGGACACCCTGCGACACTTCATCGAAGCCGAGCCCGGGGGACATGCGCGCACACCCCGTCACGCCGACCGCTGCGAGGACCGCTGCGGCAAGAGGTCTGGTTTTCACTTTGGCGCCTCCGACGTGACCTTCTGGTTGACCTTCATGCCACACTGGGGGCAGCGGTCCTCAGGGTTGTTCGATGTGACCTTGGGATGCATGGGGCACATGTAGAGCGTGGCGACGGGCACAGGGGTTGACGCCGGCGCTGGAGCCGCGTGCTGGTGCACGGCAGCCGGATGCTCTTGCGCCGTGTGATCGGGAGCTGCGCCCGCGAGTTGGGGAGCAGGTCGGGCCTGGTACGTCCGAGCCGGCACGCCCGCGGCCGCGTCGGGGCTGGCAGGATGATGGGCATCGAACCGTGTGTGCTGTGGAGCTGAGCAGGCCCCCAGGAGCATGAGCGCGATGATGGTCGCGACTGTCTTCATGGAATGGTCCTTCCGTAAGCAGGATCAGAACAGGAATCTGAATCCAACCGTGAAGATGAACTCGGTCTCGGGGCGCTCATCGACCTCCTGGATCACGGGGAGCCCGAAGCTCGCCTCCAGCGCGAAGGTGCGGGCCTCGTACAGAATGCCGGGCCCGATGAGAATCTCAGTGTCCCCGCCGGTCTCGTAGAGGCCGTTAAGCTCGAAGGTGAGGTAGGTCGCGGCGGTGGTGTCGGAGGAGTACGTCTCGGGGGCGAGGCGGAAGAGGTACGCGCTGTCGAAGCGCAGGGCGTCGTCGGGGCCGTCGCCGGGGCGGGTGTTGAACTCGTCCCCGCCCGTGTTGAACTTGTACTGGAGCGACTGGTTCAGCCCGTGCCGCCCGAGGATGGCGGTGAAGACGCCGCCGAAGTACGGGTCGACGGAATGGCTGCTGAAGTCGCCCGTGCCCGTGGGCAGCTCGGCCCCGCCGAAGAACGCCACGCGCACCGAGTCCACGGGGCTGAGGTCCCACTGCAGGGGCCGCCACTTCATGGAGAGCGAGAGGTCCTGGGTGCCGAAGCGGTCCTCGTCGCCCATGTGGCCTTCTTCCCACGAGGCGATCACGGGCAGCGTGATAGTCGCGGAGAGCTCGCGCGAAATCCCATAGGTGAGGGCGGTGGTCGCGATGAGCTCGTCGATTTCCCGCCCGTGGGGCGAGGGGTCGTCGCCCAGGCGCACGTACTGGAGCTTCTCGCGGAGGTACCACTTGCCTTCGGAGGGCTGGGTCGCGGCGGGGGTGTTGGTGGCTTCCTGCGCCAGCGCGGGGGCGGCCAGGAGCGCGAGCAGGAGGGCAAGCAGGAGGGCGGGGGCGTGTGCGGGTCGGCTCATGGGATGCGCACCTCCGCGAGGGTGAAGCCGCTCTTGTACACGGCGTCCTCGATCTGCTTGCGCGTTACACGCGCGTCCTTGGCGAAGGCCACCTTCACCTCGCCGCTGCCCATGTCGACCAGGGCGCCGGTGACGCCCGGGATCTTGACGAGCTGCTGGTCGACGTTGGAGGCGCACAGCGGGCAGCTCATGCCGTGCACGATGAGCGTGGCGGAGGAGGCGGCGATGGGGGCGTCCGCGACCGCGGCGGTGGCGCCGGGGCTGGCTTTGGAGGTCTGAGTCGCGCCGCAGCCGGCGAGTGCGAGGAGAGAAAGGGCGGAGGTGAGGAGGCACAGAGGGAGAGCCATGCGGGTCATGGTGGACCTTTCGTTCGAGTTGGTATTGACGGGGGAGCGGGCCCGAAGCCGCGGGTGTCCGCGGGCAGGGGCCGCCGGTGAATGTGGGGGAGGGGGCTCGGGGAGCGCCCGCGGGGCGTCGAGCGAGCGCTGCTAGACGACGAGCGCGCAGTGCTGGCGCAGAAGCGATGTCGGCGGCGCGGGCGGGGCTGCGGCCAGCGTGCGGGTGGCCGCGCGGGCCTGGCAGGATTCTTCAATCGCGAACGCGGGGGGCCAGGAGAGGATGGCGACCACCGCCGCGAGGTCGGGCGTGTACTCGGCGGTGGGGGCGCTGGTGTAGGGGTCGCGCTCGCCGCACGTGCACGAGCCCTCGTGGTCGCAGGGCTTGTCGGTGGGGGTGGGGGTGGGGGCCTCCGCGCCGCCCTTGCAGCAACTCGCCCGCGCGGGCTTGGAGCAGCAGCTGGCGGTCTCCCCGCCCGCCGCGGCCTGAGCCCGCTGGCACAGGCAGAGCGGCACCCAGCACGCCACGGTGAGTGCCAGCAGGAGCCGGAGGATGACGGTGGGGAAGATCATTGGGGTCGCTGGGAGTCTACCACAGGGCGGGGGAACGGCTTGGCGGGCGGCAGCGCCCCGAGGGGGTATGCCGGTGGAACGTAGTATACCCCCATGATTACATCGCGGCAACCCCGCCTTCAAAACTCTCGGTTAGGCCCCAAAAAACTGTCCAAAACCGGCATTAAACAAAAAATCAGTGGCCCGGTGCTGGATCATATACCACGGTGGGGTATACTCATTGTGTCCATGCTAGCAAAGGAGTACCCCTTATGAAGACCGTCGAAACGACCGGAACCTTTGGCCTCGATATCGCCGGCATGACCTGCGGCCACTGTGTCTCGCGCGTAACCCGCACGCTTTCAGCAATCGCCGGCCTCACCCTCGCGGACGTCCGCATCGGGGGCGCCACGGTGACGGTGAGTGATGCGGCGGCGCTTCCGCAGGCGGTGGCCGCGCTCGCGGACCTCGGGTACACGGCCAGGGTCGTCGAGGCCGCGCCCGTCAAGCCCGCCCGCGACTGCTGCGGCGGCAATGGCTGCTGCGGCTGATCCCGAGCCTCAACACTGGAGACACTCCATGCCCGCGAAGAAAGACACCGATGCCCTCGCCCCGACCGCCTGCGGCTGCCACACCGAACCCGCCGGCGGTGAACGCCGTGCCCACGCGGTGGACGCGGAGCTCAAGGCCGCCAACACCCTCCGCCTCAAGCGGGCCGAAGGACAGGTCCGGGGCATCGCGCGCATGATCGACCAGGACCGCTACTGCGCCGACATCATCACTCAGATCACCGCGGTGCAGGAGTCCCTGCGCGTGGTCGCCAAGAACCTGCTCAAGAACCACATGAAGCACTGCGCCAGCGCGGCCATCTCCTCCGGAGACGCGGGGGCTCAGGCCGCCATGATCGATGAACTGACGGACCTCGTGTCCAAGATCGCCAGGTGAGCCATGAACCACAAGCACGAACACCAAGCCGCGCAAAGCGGGAGCGGTCCTTCTGCGCACCCTCATTCTGCGCACGGGCACACTCACCCCAACCAGACGGTGCCTGCGAACGAGCAGAGACTGGACCTGCCCGTCAGTGGCATGACCTGCGCCTCCTGTGCAAACACCGTGGAGCGGGCCCTCGGCAAAGCCCCCGGAGTCGCCTCCGCCTCCGTGAACTTCGCGACCAGGAAGGCAACGGTGAAGTACGACCCCACCGCCACCGGCCCAGAGCGCCTGGTCGAGGTCGTGCGTGACGTGGGGTACGACGCCCAGCTCCCCGCCCCGCGCGCCAACCTTCACCACGATCCCCATGTCCACGGCCAGTCCGTCACCGCTGGCGAAACTGAAGATCACTCCGCCCACATGCACGTCAACGCCCGCGAGCAGCGCACGCTTCTTCAGAAGCTGATCGTCGGCGGCATCCTCTCTCTCCCAGTGCTCGTGATCGCCATGTCCCACGGCGGCATCGACGCCCTCAACCAGCCCTGGATCAACTGGCTCCAGCTTGCCCTCACCACGCCCATCCTCTTCTGGTGTGGCTCCCAGTTCTTCCGCAGCGCCTGGAAGAGCCTCAAACACCTCCGCGCGAACATGGACACCCTCGTCGCGATGGGCACCGGCGCCGCGTACCTCTACTCCCTCGCGGCCACCATCTGGCCCGGCTTCTTCGCCGCGGCCCAAAGCGTCCCCGACGACGCCTCGCACACCGGCCACCCCATCGTGCCGGTCTACTACGAGGCCGCCGCCGCCATCATCGTCCTCATCCTGCTCGGCAAGCTCATGGAGGCCCGCGCCACCGGCCGCACAGGCGCCGCCATCCAGCGCCTCCTGGGGCTCCAGGCAAAGACCGCCCGCATCGTCCGTGACGGGTCCGAGGTCGACGTCCCCATCGAGCAGGTCGTCGTCGGGGACCTGCTGCTGGTCCGCCCCGGCGAGAAGATCCCCGTCGACGGCGCCGTTGAGAAGGGCGACAGCACGGTCGATGAGTCCATGCTGACCGGGGAGAGCATCCCGGTCGAGAAGCGGGCCGGCGCCCCCGTCTTCGGCGCCACCGTCAACGGCACGGGCGCGCTCCAGGTCCGCGCCACCAAGGTCGGCCACGACACCGCTCTCCAGCAGATCGTCCGGCTGGTGCAGGAGGCACAGGGGAGCAAGGCCCCGATCTCAAGACTCGCCGACCGCATCAGCGGCGTGTTCACCCCCGCCGTCATCGGCATCGCGATCCTCACCGCTCTGGTCTGGTACTTCGTCTCCCCCGCCGAGTCACGCCTCACCATGGCCCACGTGACCGCCGTCTCCGTCCTGATCATCGCCTGCCCCTGCGCCCTGGGGCTTGCGACACCCACCGCCATCATGGTGGGCACCGGGCGCGGCGCTGAACACGGCATCCTCATCAAGGGCGGCGAGGCCCTCGAGACCGCCCACAAAATCTCCGCCATCATCCTCGACAAGACCGGCACGATCACCCGAGGTAAGCCCGCGCTCACTGACGTTCGGCCCGCGCCCGGTGTTGACGAGGCCGAGCTCCTCCGGCTCACCGCCTCTGCCGAGCGCCACAGCGAGCACCCCCTTGCCGCCGCGATCGTGGAGGGCGCGATCGCCCGCGGGCTGACATTGGCCGAGCCCCAGGCATTCACCGCCGTGGTCGGCCACGGCATCAATGCACAGGTCGATGGTCACGCACTCCTCGCCGGCAAGCGCCAACTGCTCGTTGACCGCGGCATCGACACCTCCGCCCTGGACCCCGTCGCGGCGGAGCTGGCCGCAAGCGGCAAAACGCCCATGTACGTCGCGCTCGACGCCCGCGCAGCGGGCATCATCGCCGTCGCCGACACCATCAAGCCCAGCAGTAAGGACGCCATCGCCCGCCTCCAGGGCATGGGCCTGCGCGTCGCGATGATCACCGGCGACAACACCCGCACCGCTGCCGCCGTCGCCGCGCACGTCGGCATCCCGCCCGACCTCGTTTTCGCCGAGGTCCTGCCCCAGCACAAGGCCGAGCACGTCCGCAAGCTCCAGGCCCAGGGGCTCACCGTCGCCATGGTCGGCGACGGCATCAACGACGCCCCCGCCCTCGCCCAGGCCAATGTCGGCCTGGCCATGGGCACCGGCACCGACGTTGCGATAGAGGCCGCCGACATCACCCTCCTCAGCGGCGACCTCAACGCCCTCCCCGAGGCGATCGCCCTCTCCCGCGCCACGATGCGCACCATCCGCCAGAACCTCTTCTGGGCCTTCATCTACAACATCATCGGCATCCCCATCGCCGCCGGCGTCCTCTACCCCGCCACAGGCTGGCTCCTCAGCCCCATCATCGCCAGCGCTGCCATGGCGTTCTCGAGCGTCTCGGTGGTGCTGAACAGCCTGAGGCTCCGGCGCGTCGCGCTCCAGAAGTAGACCCACCAGATCACGCGCTGGTCCACAAGCACGTTCGCGACGTAAACGCCGACTGCTCAGATTCCACACGAACTCTCAACAACCCACCGCGCTTCTGAACACAACTCTCTTGCAACCTGAACATTCGCGCCCCCGTGCGCAATTGTCTCGCTAACCCTGCGCATAGACGCTCGTCCGCACGCGCCCGCCCGCTATGTTCTGCTCCGCCACGGCAATTCCGCCGCGGCATCCAACCCGCCCGCGTTCACACCGCACCTGCGAAGCCCGCCTGACCCAACGGGCCCGTGGTTGTCGTGCGCCCGCGCCGGGCGCGGCCTTCGTTCGGCCGCTTTCTTTGCACGCTAGAAGGAGAGTCCCATGCAGTTGATCCGTGTCCTCCCCGCGTTTGTTCTCGCGTTCGCCGCCGGCGCCGCCATCGCCACCCCCGTGGAGATCGTCCGCTTCGGCTTCAACGATTCGCCGATCTCACTCAACCCCACCTCCGGCACGGGCACCTGCGTGCTCATCGGCGGCGTCACCCCCGCCGCGAGCGGCGCCTCCGCCTCCACCGGCAGCCCCGACGGCGGCACCGCATACAACACCGACCACTACCCCGCCCAAGGCACGGCCGACGGCACCGGCGGCTTCGAGTTCCAGGTCAGCACCGCCGGCTACACCAACGTCACCTTCACCTTCGACGGCCGCACCAGCAATACCGCCTCCCGCTTCTTCCAGGTCTACTACAGCAGCGACGCGGGCGTGACCTGGACCCCCAGCACCAACTTCGGCGTCTTCACCAACACCAACTGGCAGATCAACAATCTGGTTGACCTCACCTCCGACCCCGCCATCAACAACAACCCCAACGCCCGCTTCCGCGTCGTCGCCGCCTTCGAGCCCGCGACCTCCGCCTACCGCGCCGCCGGCAACACCAGCACCTACAACGGCACCACCGGCACCTTCCGCATCGACGGCGTCATCATCTCCGGCGAGCCCAACACCAGCACCAACCCCACGGCCATCCCCGCCGCGACCCCCGCCGTCTCCTGCGAGGGCACGCCCGTCGTCCTGACCGTCAGCCCCATCACCGGCCAGAATCCCCCGAGCACCACCTACACCGTCTCCGCCGACCTCTCGTCCGTCGGCGGCAGTTCCACCCAGCAGTTCTACGACGACGGCACCAACGGCGACGTCAACGCCTTCGACAACGTCTTCAGCTTCGGCGTCACCGCTTCCGGCGGCTCGGGCGTGCGCTCGGTGCCCTTCACCGTCACCGACGACCAAAGCCGCACGTTCACCTCCAGCATCAACTACGGCGTCGGCGCCTGCGGCACCAACTCTGACTCCAACGTCGTCATCAGCCAGGTCTACGGCGGCGGCGGCAGCGCCGGCGCCCTCTGGGACGGCGACTTCGTCGAGCTCTTCAACCGCTCCAGCCTCCCCGTCGTTCTCGATGGCTGGTCGGTGCAGTACGCCTCCGCCGCGGGCGTTGTCAGCAACACACAGGTCCGCCAGCTCTCGGGCACGATCCAGCCCGGCGCGTACTACCTCGCCCGCATGAGCAACCAGACCGGCGCTCAGGCCCTCCCCACCCCCGACGCCGGCGCCGACGCCCCCCTCAACGGCGGCGTCCTCATGTCCAACGTCTCGGGCAAGGTCTTCCTGACCAACATCGGCACGCCCATCGCGGATTGCAATGACGCCGCGATCATCGACGCCGTCGGCTACGGCGCCGCGGCCTCCTGCTTCGAGGGCGGCGGCGCAGCCCCCGACCTCACCGGCGCCTCCCCCGCCCTCATGCGCAAGCTGAACGGCTGCCAGGACTCCGACGAGAACTTCAACGACTTCGAGTTCGTCTTCGAGGGCGCGCCCCGCAACACCGCCACCGCCCCCGCACCCTGCGGCGGCGGCAACCCCTGCCCCGGCAACCTCTGCGGCGACCAGGACTTCAACGGCGACGGCGACTTCGGCACCGACCAGGACATCGAGGCGTTCTTCGCCTGCCTCGGCGGCAACTGCTGCACGTCCTGCTTCTGCCAGGGTTCCGACTTCAACGGTGACGGTGACTTCGGCACCGACCAGGACATCGAGTCCTTCTTCCGCGTGCTCGGCGGCGGCGCCTGCTGATCACCCGGTAAGCCTCAGTGGATGAGTGTGTGAACGGGCGGCGGGCTCCTGACGGACCCGCCGCCCATTTCCAAAGCCGTGCAGCTCTGCTCCGCCCCCTCCCGCAAGGACGCCCATGCCCACCCCCGCTCAGCCGCGCCGCCGCGCCTTCACCCTCATCGAGCTCCTCGTCGTCATCGCCATCATCGCGCTCCTCATCGGCATCCTCCTCCCCAGCCTCGGCAACGCGCGCGAGTCCGGCCGCGCCGTCGCCTGCCAGGCCCACATCCGCGGCGTCGTGCTCGCCCTCGCCGCGTACGAAACCGACAACAAGGGCTGGCTCACCGGCCCCAACACCTCGGGCTCCGACCTCCAGCAGGGCCGCCCCTACACGCCAGGCCCGGGCACACCCAGCCAGGACTGGGACTTCATCTCGCCCCTCGTCGGCGACGCCCTCAAGTTCCCCAGCGATCAGCTGAGCAAGTACGAGCCCGACGCGCGAGCGAGGGTCCATTGTCTCGCCCGTCGAAGCCGCGCCCTCCCCTAGTCCGGAAGCTGAGCCCCAAGTCTTGGCCCCCGAGATCCCCCAAGCCCCTCCGTGGAGAGAGTGGACACCGGCCCCGGGCACCCCCCGCCCACCCCTCTCCCTCCACACCACCGCCGGCACCGCGCGCTCCCACGCCCCCCCATAACCCCAAACGACGAGACCCCGCTCTCCTCGGGGCCTCGCAAACGGCCGAGGGCGGCAGCAAGTCCGCAACAGTGGGGGAGAGGCGAGCTCAAACTCGCCAGCTGCGGTCGTTCCGGACTTGCGCATCCTGGGGCTGCCAAGGTTGCAGCGTTGGCACGCTCACCGAGCGCCCGGCGTTGGCGTCAGAGGCCCTCCCGGCGTCCCGAGCACTTCCGAACGCCACCCGCGCCCGAGCGCCCCAGTCAGCCAGGCTTCTTCGTCTCGCTGCCATCTCCGTGACTTGTCGGACCGTTCGCCGCGGTCGCTGGGCCCGCGGCGTTTCCGCTGGGCCAGAGCCGCTCCAAACGGCTGATGAGTGATGTCGTCATTGAGGCCGACGTCGGCAAGGGAAACCGTGTTCTCGCTGTGCGCTGTCAGTGATGTGCAAAGCCGTCGGTTGCGCATCCTCGCCTCACATTCCGCGGTCCACCGCGCGAGCACATTTCCCCTATCGGCCTCGATACCGCGCCTCAAGCCGTGAATCGCCGCGATCGCCGAGTAGAGTCCCTGTGACGGGCTCAAGACGAGAGCACCCAACGTGGGCCGCTGCGATCAAGCTACCCGATTCGGGTTTCTTACAAAGGCGGGACACCATGACAACCAAGATTCTTCTTTCGCTCCTTCTTGCCGGCACCGCGGCCTCAGTGGCCTCCGCGGGCTCGGTCCGCATCGCCGATATCGGCGGCGGCATCACCCTCAACTCCGGCCCCCTCGGGCCGGCGGTGTTCGGCAACACCCAGACAACCTGGACCACCGCCTCGATGCTGAGCGCCCACGACTCTCTCCGCTCCAGCGGCATCAGCACCAACATGAAGATCACCTTCATGCTCGCCGACACCACGCACGGCCTCTCCATGATGGCCCTCATCGACGAGCAGCAGGCGACGCAGGGCGTGGTCGCGATGGGCAACGTCGGCATGGCCACCGTCGCCCACGGCAACAACCTGGCCTACCTCAACGCCACCGGCGGTGACGTCGTCCTGTCGCCCAATGGCCCCGGTGTCCGCACCGCGATCGGCAACTTCGACTGGAACTTTCACGGCCAGGGCAACGCCTTCGCCTGGGCCGACCTCGAGGTTGGCAACACGATGACCTGGCGCTTCAACGAGGTTGGCGGGCAGACGCTCGGCCTGCTCGATCCCAACACCTTCCAGTTCGTTTCATGGACCGGCACCAACTGGGCCATCGTGAACCTGCCTGTCAGCCAGCTGAGCTTCACCGCATCGGGCGACTTCGGCTTCTCCGCGGTCGTGACCTCCGTCATCCCGCTCCCGGCCGGAGCCGCGATGGCGGGCCTTGGTCTGGGCGTGCTGCCGCTCGTCCGCCGCCGCCGCACCGCATAACTGTCCCTTTCACCACCACCGCACGGGCCCGAAAGGGCTCGTGTGTGTTTTTGCAACACCTGAGCGGCACGCGGATATCTCGTGAATCTTCATCCTTCCGCGCGTCCACGGTTCGGGATCGCACCTCGATCCCGTACACTGCACGAATGCCCCGCCGTCCCATCGCACGCACCCCTTCCCGCACCGGGTTGGCGGCGGGCGCTGCGGTCGCGAGCGAGCAGTCACCGGCGGCGCTCTTCGCGCACGACATGAACAATGCGATCTTCCCGATCCGGGCACGCCTCAACGCCCTTGAGGCGATGACGACATCCGCCGCGGCGCTTGGGCACCTGCGGGCTGTGAAGCGATCGGTCATCGCACTGCAAGGTCTGAGTGACAGCCTGCGCGGGGCTTCCTTGCAATCACCGACGCGGAACGGCTCCGGGGAAGACAGAGGGACCGGCGGGACGCCTCCCGTCCGTCAGCGCACGGCCATCCTTTCAATCCTCAACGCGCGCAGGGCCAGCTTGGTGAGCCAGATGCTGCTGGGTGCTGGTATCAAGGTGAAGAGCGCCCGCGCGAGCGCGGGCACCTGCGACCTCTGTGTCACACAGCCCAGCACCGAAGCGCTTCTTCAAGCCCGCCGCAGGCTCAAGGCCCATCCTTCGATGGCGATCCTCCTGCTCGGCGTTCCTTCGAAGGCAGCGCGGTCTCGATGGGACGCCCTGGGGGCGGTGACCGTCCACGGAGCCGATGACTTCGATCTGATCCGCCAAGCGCTCGGCGAGGTTCAGCGGAAGTGGGACGGCTCCAAGGAGAAACCTTCTTGAGCCCCTCCCCCAAAAACTCCGCCAGCAGCTCCTCGCTCGGTGCCGCGCGAGAGACGAGGTCCGCTCGCCCCCGCGGTGAGATCGTTTCCCACGCCATCCGCGTGCTGTGCGTTGACGATCACGCCGTGCTCGTGCAGGGCCTCAAGGCGCAGTTCGCGATTAAGGCGGGCATCGAGATCGTTGGCCGGCTCGCCTCCGCCAACGGGCTGGTGGCCGAGGTCGATCGTCTCCGCCCCAACGTCGTCATCATGGATATCGAGATGCCCGGGGCCGACGCCTTTGAGATGGCCGACCGGCTTCGCCAGGCGCACCCGGACGTCCGGATGGTCGTGCTCAGCGGGCATATCCGAGACTCGTACATCTCCGCTTCGTACCGGGCGGGGGCGAGCGCCTACTTCGCAAAGTCCGATGAACTCGAAGACATAGTCAGCGGCATCCACCAGGTTGTGAGCGGCGGGTCAGCCGCGTTCGTCCTGGGCCCGCGTGTCCGCGAGCGGTGCAGCCCGCAGGCCATGGACGATGTGCAGGCAAGCTCTAAGGTCATCCCAACGCCCCCGCACGGCCAGGCCCCGCCCTTGACCCTGCTCCAATCTCTCACGGCCCGGGAACTTGAGATCCTGCGCCTCATCGGAAAGGGCCTGGGGCGTGTTGAAATCGCAGCCCAGCTGTGCCGTAGCGTCAAAACCATCGACGGGCACCAGGACCGCATGATGCGCAAGCTCTCGATCACCGGCCGCGCAGACCTGATGCGCTTCGCCATCAGGGAAGGCCTGGCCCAAGCCTGATCACACACCGCCTTCCACGCTAGAAAGAACCCCATGCAAGCTCAGAAAGATGGCCAGGATCGGGTCGCCGATGTCGGTGCGCACAGCTCCCGCAAGCTCCGCAAGGAGGAACGGGGAGAAGCGCCCGTGTCGCCGGCGACTGAGTCTCGGAAGGCGATCCAGAACTCAAACGCGCTGGAACTGGCGACCAGCATCCTTAACTCCCAGGAGCACGCGTTCGTCGTGCTCGACAACTCCCTCCGTGTCGTCTCCGCGAACGCGGCGTTCTACGCCGCCTTCGGCGGGTGCAGTCAGGAAACGACGGGTCAGGTCATCTTCGACCTCGCGGACCGGCGGTGGGACCTCCCGAACGTGCGAGAGAACCTGTTCCACCTCGTGGAAAGTGAAAAGCTCTTCGAACCGCTGGAGATCGAGTACGAGGGAAAAGGTACTCAGCTCAGCCGTCGGCTCAGCCTGAGTGCGCGCCGCGTAAAGCGAGAGGGAGCCGACACGGAGCTGCTCCTCCTGTCGATCATCGACGTCACCGAGAGCGCCCGTCTCAAGTCCCTGCTCGCCGACCAGAGCGAGGTGCTCGAGCTCGTGACCAGCGGCGCACCCCTGATGCAACTCCTGGAGCTGGTCGCGACCTCAGCACGGGACTACTGCGGCCCCCAGAGCCGGGCCACCCTGTTCCTGCTCGAAGGGGACGGCAAGCACCTGCGCTACGCGGCGGGGGCCGGCATGAGCGCTGCATACGTCAAGTCCATTGACCACTTCAGCATCGGGCCGGGCCAGCCCCCGTGCGGTATGGCCGCGTACTCGGGGCTGACGGAGGTGGTGCCGGACGTGAGCGAGAACTCTGCGTGGGCTCCGTTCGTCGCTCTCGCCCAGGAGCACGAGATCCGCGCCTGCTGGTCGCACCCCATCCGAACCGCGGGCGGGCGAATCCTGGGGACGATCGCCGTGTACCACCGCACGCGGCGGGCAACGGTTCCGGCGGACCTCGACGCTCTGCGGCTGCTGGGCCACACCGCGGCACTTGTGCTCGAGGCGCACGACGGCCTCGAGAAGCGCAGGCAAGCCGAGCAGGACCTCAACGACTCAGAAACCCGCTTCCGCCGACTCTTCGAGACCGCCAAGGACGGCATTCTGATCCTCGACGCGGGTACGGGCACGATCACCGACGCCAATGCGTTCATGGCCGCGCTCGTCGGGATGACGCCCGCGGAGCTCATCGGTAAGGAGCTGTTCGAGGTTGGGATGTTCAAGGACGTAGAGGAGAACAAGGAGGCGTTCCGCCAGCTCCAGCAGACGGGCTACCTCCGCCACGACCACCTCCCCGTCTCGAACCGCGCGGGCGAGCGCGTCGAGGTGGAGTTCATCGCCAACGTGTACAAGGAAGGCTCACGCCTCGTGGCGCAGTGCAACGTCCGCGACATCAGCGAGCGCCGAGGCCTCGAGCAGCAGGTCGCGCAGCAGACAGCCACCTTGGCGGCCCAGTCCCGCGGCAAGGACGAGTTCCTCGCGATGCTCAGCCACGAGCTCCGTAACCCGCTCGCGCCGATCCGCTCTGCCGTCCACCTCCTGCGCCTCCAGGAGACCGACGGAAACCCCATCCAGCGCCAGGCCCGCGAGATCATCGAGCGGCAGGTCGCGAACCTCACGAAGATGGTCAGCGATCTCCTTGAAGTGTCCCGCGTCCTCAGCGGCCGCATCCGCCTGGACCTCCAGCTCGTCGATCTGCGCCAGATCGCCGAGCATGCCCTCCAGACCGCCGCGCCCCTGCTCGATCAGCGGCGCCACCGCGTGTCCATCAGCCTCGCTCCCGCTCCCGTGTGGGCCCTTGTGGACCCCACCCGGATGGAAGAGGTCCTCGTCAACCTGCTCACCAACGCGGCCAAGTACACCGCCGATGGCGGCCACATTGAAGTCATCTGCGAGACCGCCATCGATGCCACCCCGACGGGCGCCATCATCCGCGTGCGGGACAACGGCGTGGGTATCGATAACGAACTCCTGCCGCAGATCTTCGATCTGTTCACGCAAGCCGATCGCTCGCTCGACCGCGCGGTCGGTGGGCTGGGCATCGGCCTCTCGCTCGCCCATCGCCTCGTGCAGATGCACGGCGGATCCATCGCTGCCAGCAGTGACGGCCCGGGCCGCGGCAGCGAGTTTACCGTGACCCTGCCCATTGTCGCGGGCCCTGGGGATCCGCTGCCAACGGACGCAAGCGACGTCGATCTCCCCCCCAACCCGGCAGAGGCAGACGCCGACGCCGGAAAACTCCGCGTGCTCGTGGTGGACGACAACGCCGACTTCGTCACCATGCTCGCGGCCATCCTCCGCCACAAGGGCTACCACGTCCGCAGCGCCCGCACCGGCCCCGACGGGGTCACGCTCGCCGCCCGCTGGCGTCCCGAGGTGCTGCTGCTGGATATCGGCCTGCCCGGCCTTGACGGCTACGAGGTCGCACGCCGCGTCCGCGCCGAGCAACCGCAGGACGGAACTCCGCGCATGAAGCTCATCGCCCTCACCGGCTATGGGCAGCAGAGCGACATCATGCTCGCGATGGAGGCCGGGTTCGACCACCACATGGTCAAGCCCTGCGACCTTGAAGAGCTCCAGCGTCTGATCGCGGTGCCCTCGAAGAAGTAAAGCTCGCCACCATGACACCCCTCCGAACAACCCCGCTCCCCACCCGCGTTCTGTGCGTGGACGACAACCGCGACATGAACCAGGTCATGCAGATGCTCATCGACGCGGAGCCGCTGATGCGGTGCGTCGGGTGTCTCAACTCGGCGGACCGACTGGTCGAGGAAGTGCGCATGCTCAGCAAGGCCGCGGGCCTTCAGCCATTGGTCATCCTGCTGGACGCCACGATGCCGGGCAAGGACCCCTTGGTTGCGATGGCAGAACTGCGCGCGGAGTTCCCCTGCGTCCGCACGATCATCTACAGCGGCTATGACGACGCGGAGTTCCTGGACCGCGCCGCCGCGGCGGGCGCGTACTGCTGCGTGTCGAAGCGCGACGACCCGGAACTCGTGCTCGGCGCTGTCCGGAAGGCCGCGAACGCAAGCTGATCCCTCCACGAGCGCGCAAGCGCTGTGTCTGCTTCCGACCGTTAGGGGAAGTCTCCCCTCTAGACCCCCACGCTGCGTGGACCATCATTCATCTCATCGCCCCTCTCTCCGCTTTCGCGGCGAGGATCGGGTCTCGGCCACTTTGAGGAGTCTCCGCATGGACAACAAGAACCAGAACAACCCCGCTCCCCAGAATGCTGAGCACCCCGTGGGTGTCGGCCTGGGCGCCGCGGCCACCGGCGCGGTCGCCGGAGCCCTCGGCGGCGCGGTCGCGGGCCCCGTGGGCGCGGTCGCGGGTGCAGCAGTCGGCGCCGTCGTCGGCGGCCTCGCGGGCAAGTCTGCCGCCGAGATGGTGAACCCCACCATCGAGAGCAAGTACTGGCTCGACCAGCACCCCAGCCGCCCCTACGCCACCTCCGCCTTCAGCTACGACGAGTTCGCACCCGCCTACAAGTACGGCTGGGAAAGCTACCACACCCACGGCGGCAAGGGCAAAACATTCCAGTCCGAAGAAGGCGCCCTCAGCAAAGGCTGGGACACTGCCAAGGGCTCCTCCCGCCTCGCGTGGGACCAGGCCAAGGACGCCAGCCGCGATGCCTGGAATCGCGTGGAATCCGCCGCCCACGGCTTCGCCCACCCCAAGGCGTGATAGAGCACGCTCACTGATCTCGCCTGATCCCGCGGCCTTCCTGATCGCGGCGGTCGGGTTCGATCGGGACATCGGTGAAAGCCGATGGTCCCGGTTTTAAACCCCGTCAGTCACTCACCTCACAACGAAAGAAACCCCCATGGGCCTCATCCTTCTCATCGTCCTGATCCTCCTCCTCATCGGCGCCCTCCCCACCTGGGGCTACAGCAAGAAGTGGGGCGCGGCCCCCAGCGGCGGCCTGGGCCTCATCCTCATCATCGTGATCGTTCTGCTGCTGATGGGGCACATCCCGCGCGGATTCTGACCCGCTGATGCGGGCGGCCGCGGTGCGAGTCGACTGGCATTAAGTCCGGCAGCACAAGTGCGCCCACGCGGTCCCAAGGGTGACCAGATCAAAAACGAAAACCCCGCTTTTCGCGGGGTTTTGGCGGGGGTGGGTGTCCCCTTTGATCCTGTGGATTCGGTAAGTGGGCAGTCCCGGACTTGAACCGGGGACACCCGCATTTTCAATGCGGTGCTCTACCAACTGAGCTAACTGCCCGACGCCCGACTTTGAAGCCGGGGAGGCAAGAGTATGACGCCCGCGGGATGGGTCAAGGGGCGGTAGCATGCGGCCATGAGCGGCCCGTTGCTGGCGGTCAAAGACCTGAGCGTCCACTTCCCCCTCCGCACCGGGGTGGTCAAGGCCGTGGACGGTGTCTCGTTCGACCTCGCCCCCGGCGAGACCCTCGGCCTCGTCGGGGAATCCGGCTCCGGTAAAACCACTGTCGGCCGGGCCGTCCTCCGCCTGATCGAGCTCACCGCCGGGTCGGTGGTCTTCAACGGGGTAGACGTTGCCAAGGCCCGGCGCGGCGAGCTGCGGCGCCTGCGGCGTGACATGCAGATCGTCTTCCAAGACCCCGCCAGTAGCCTCAACCCTCGGATGCGGATCGGCGAGATCGTCGCCGAACCGCTGATCGTCCACGGCCTGGCCGGCGACCGCGCCACCCTCACCCGCCGCGTCGGCGAACTCCTGGAACGCTGCGGCCTCCCCGCCTCCGCCGCCACCCGCTACCCCCACGAGTTCAGCGGCGGCCAGCGCCAGCGGGTCGGCATCGCCCGCGCCCTGGCCCTCCGCCCCAAGTTCATCGTCTGCGACGAACCCACCAGCGCCCTCGACGTCTCCATCCAGGCCCAGATCATCAACCTCCTGATGGACCTCCAAACCGAGCTCGGCCTCAGCTACCTCTTCATCAGCCACGACATGAACGTCATCCAGCACGTGTGCAGGCGCATCGCCGTGATGTTCCGGGGCCAGATCGTCGAAGTCGGCGACCGCGACCGGGTGCTGAACGCCCCCGAGCACGACTACACCAAGGCGCTGCTGCGGGCGGTGCCGCGGGCGGAGGTCGCGGGACTGTGAAGTTCCATGCCATCATGATCATCCGCGATGAGGCGGACGTGATCGGCGAATGCCTGACTCACCTCCTGACTTGGTGCGACTCGCTCAGTGTCTACGACACGGGCTCCACCGACGGCACCTGGGAGATCGTCCGAGACGCCGCGAGCAAGGACCGCCGCATCAACCCAGTCGCGTCCGAACCCGTGATCGCAGAGGGCGACACGCGCGGGTATCTCTTCTCCCGCGTCCGCGACCGCTTCAAGCCCGGCGACTGGATTGCGCGGGTGGATGCCGACGAGTTCTACCACGTGTCGCCGCGCGAGTGGATCGCGGCGAACGTCGCGCCGCACGAGGCGCGAGTATTCGCGCAGATGTACGAGTTTGTCCTGACCAAGGCTGACTACGCGGCGTACGAAGCCGGCCTGCCGTGTCCACCGAACGACATCAATCGCCCCGTGCAGGAGCGGGTGACGAGGTACATCATCCAGTCGGACGTGGAGCCGCGATTTTTCAGGTTCCGGGGGGGGATGCGGTGGGCGCCAGGGCAGCCGGGGCCGTGGAATCCGGGGCTGCCGGCGGTGAAGCGGATCCCGGTGCGGCACTACCGGTGGCGGTCGTTTGAGCAACTGCGGCGGCGGTGTGCACTGCGGCGGGCGATGGCGGAGATCTCGTACCACGGCAGCCACTGGGTGATTCCGTGGCGCGACTGGCTGGTGGATGACGCCGACCCGTGGCTGCGGGAGTGGCGGCCGGGCGAGGTGCTGCCGGAGTGGCACGACACGAACCACCAGCCGACCGGGCGACGTGGGCTGGCGCAGCGGGCGCTGTATTGGAGCGGGGCGGTGGCGGTGTTGGACCTGCTGCGGCCGGGGTGGCCGCGGGGGCGGCGGCCGCGCGCGTTGCCGGAGGGGTTTGACGAGGTGCTGCGTGCTCAGCAGGATCCGCCGCCGAGCACGCGGAAGAATGCTTCGATGTCCTGATCGGTGCCGACGTCGCCGTCGAAGTTGAAGTCGGCGGTGCCGCAGGCGGCGCAGCAGTTGCCGCCGAGGCAGGCGAAGAAGGTTTCGATGTCCTGGTCGGTGCCGAAGTCGCCGTCGGCGTTGAAGTCGCTGGAGCCGCAGAGGTCCGCGGCGGCGAAGGCGTTGGCGATGCCGTAGCCGCGGACGAAGAGTGGGTCGGCTGCGCCGTCGGAGGCGGTGGCGAAGAGCGCGGCCCGCATCTGGGCGGGGGTCCACTCGGGGTGGGCCTGGGTGAGGCACGCGACGACGCTGGCGATCACGGGGGTGGACAGGGAGGTTCCGCTCGCGGCGGCGAAGCTGGTGGTGTCGTCGTACCAGATGGTGGCGGTCTGGTAGCCGCGGGCGAGGAGCTCGGGCTTGACGCGGCCGTCGGCGGTGGGGCCGTCGGTTGAGAACCAGGTGATGTCGCCGGATTCCCAGACAGCGCCGCAGGTGATGACCTGGAGCGCATCGGCTGGCGCGCCGAGTCGGCTGGTTGCGGGGTCGGCGTCGTTGCCGTCGTTTCCGGCGGCGGTGCAGCAGTGGACGCCATTGGCGGTCGCGATGTTCACGGCGACGCTGGTCACTGCGGTGATGCCGTCCATGTCGGGCTGGGTGTACCAGTCGGTGTAGGAGAGGGAGCTGGTGACGACGTCGGCACCGTGGAACTCTGCGAACTCCAGGGCGGCGACGTAGTAGTCTTCTTCGACCGGGGTTTCGCTGGCGACGTTCTCGGTTTTACAGAGGATGTAGGACGCGCCGAAGGCGCCGCCCACGAGCTCGCCGGGCTGGTAGGAGGCGAGGACGCCGAGGATCAGTGTGCCGTGGTGGAACTGGTCGGGGTGGTCGGCCGGGTCGGGGCCGGAGTCGGGGTCATTGTTGATGAAGTCCCTCTCGGCGATGATCGTGAGTGGGTGTTGGACCGACGCGAAGACGGTGTGGTCGTAGCGGAAGCCGGTGTCCAGCACGGCGACGCGCACGCCTTCGCCCGTGTAGCCGGCGGCGTGCAACGCACCGAGGTTGACCTGCGCGGTTTGTGAAGTGGCGCGGCCGTAGAAGTCTCGGGAGCCGTAGGTCTGGGTAGCGCGGAGGGCGGGGGTCATGGTGCGGGTGCGCGGGCCGGTGCGGACGGGTTGCAGGCCGGTCACGAAGGGGAGTTGGGCGATTGCGGCGAGCTGTGCCTGAGTCGCGTCAACACTGACGGCGTTGAGCCAGCGGCTTTCGACGGCAATGGTCGCACCGGTGGCTGAGAGCGCGGCGACACGGTCGGCTCCGACGGGCAGGTCGCGCGCGTCGAACAGGTGTGGGTCGCTGCGGCGGGCCATGCGGCGGGCGGTGGCGTGCGGGTCGTAGGTGTCGCGGAGGGATTCGATGGCCGTGTGGTTAGCGGGTTTGTCTGAGAGGAAGACCCACGTTCGGCACTGCGCGTACGCCGAGCCCGCGACCACTGTCAGTCCAAGCACGAAGCAAGCAGTGTGACACCCCATGCCCACAAGGTATCACGGATTCCCGAAAGGCCAACGTGGAAAGCCACGGCTTGGGGCGTGGTGCGGGGATTTTCAGCAGTTCCCGCCCGAGAGCACGCGGAAGAAGGCTTCGATGTCCTGGTCGGTGCCGAAGTCGCCGTCGAAGTTGAAGTCGGAGGTGCCGCAGACGGGGCAACAGGAGCCGGCAAGGCACGCGAAGAAGGCTTCGATGTCCTGGTCGGTTCCGAAGTCGCCGTCGCCGTTGAAGTCGGCGGTGCCGCAGATGGGGGGGAGGGGGGCTTCGTCGAAGTTGAGGATGCCGTCCTGGTCGCGGTCGATGCCGAGGCGGGTTTCGGAGTTCTTGGGGACGACGGTGTAGGTGACCTCCGAGCCGGGGGCCGCGAACTCGAGGAGCTGCGCGGAGGAGACGGTTTCGCCGACGTGGTCGGACTGCCAGAGGTTTCCGCTGTTGTAGCGGTAGCCGCGGGTGGCGCCGTTGCGGCGGACGTGTGCGATGAGGCCGACCTTGTTGGTGTTGGCCTGGGTGATCATGCTTGAGATGAGGGCGCTCTGCCCGGGCTCGGGCGCGAGCGCGTTGATGAGGGTGGTCTGCACGCCGACGGCAGCGGGGACGTCGTTGCTGGGCGGGCCCGGGGGCTCGAGGGCGGTGGCGGGCACGGGTGGGGCGAAGTCGCTGCCGGCGAAGGCGAGCATGAAGGCGACCATGTCGGCCGTTTCCTGGTCGTTGCCGAGATTGAAGACGGGTTCGTTCACGAAGCGCTCGATCGAGTCGACGCTGCCGTCGTGGAGGTAGCCGAAGCCCGCGTTGTTGCTGGTCTTGGTGGTGTTGAAGCCGGCCTTCTTGTAGACGTTGCGCAGCTGGGGGATCTTGATGGTGGTCTGGGTGGAGCCGTCGACGGAGACGACACCGATGTGGCGCTGGCCCATCGCGGCCGGGGCGATCGCCTGCCACTGGTTGGTGTTGACGTTGACGACGCGGTGGTCGGGGCCTGCGCCGGTGGGGATGGTGTGGCAGGTCACGCAGGCGAAGGCGCCGCCGTCGAGGCGGCGGGTGGTGCTGCGGTAGAGGGCCATGCCGTTCTGGGCGTTGCCGTTGGGGAGAGGGGCGCCCGCGGCGAGGCCGCCCTGGGGCTGGTAGCGGCCGGTTGAGAAGTGGCCGGGGAGGGGTAGGCTGGTGGGCAGGGTGTTGTCGAAGTTGCGGAAGGGGTTGGGCGGGAAGTAGATGGTTGCGAGGAAGTCCTCGAACTCCTGCATCTCGGCGGGGGTGAGGTTGGTGTCGTCGCCCTGGAGGCCGGTGAACGCGCCGTTGAAGGCCTCGATGCCAGAGCGGTCGCCGCGCCAGTGCAGGGGTTCCAGCCCGATGATGTGCTGGAGGGTCTGGGTGGTCATCGGGCCCTTCATCGGGTGGAAAGTCGAAAACGCCGGTGCGCCCTGAGTTGGGGCGAGGCCGGGGAAGTTGAAACCCAGGTTGAGGTCGGTGAGCGGCGCGTTGGCGCCCGACGGGTCGCCGAGGTCCCAGGCGAGGCGGTCGATCTTGGAGTCCACATGGCAGGAGGCGCACGCGGCCTGGCCCAGGCCGGAGTTCTTGTGCGTGTCGTAGAGGTGCTTGCGGCCGACCTTGACGGCGGCAGGTGTGGGGTCAAAGAAGGTGACGCGGGAGAGTTCGCTCTCGCCGGTGAGGCTGACGACGGAGATGGAGGCGTCGAAGCGGTTGAGGACGTACATGCGGCCGCGGAGTTCGTCGAGGGCGATGCCGGTGGGGCCTTCGCCGACTTCGATGCTCTGGGTGGCGGGGTCGCCACCCGTGCGGGCCCCGGCGGGGTTGACGACGATGACGTTGTTAGAGCCCATGCCGGCGATGTAGGCCTTGGTGCCGGCGGTGTTCCAGACGATGGCGCGTGGGTCGCCGACGGACTTGTTGCGTTCTGGCTGCGGGAGCGCGTGGGTCGCGTAGTTGAGGTGCGGGTTCAGGTCGACGACGGCCTTGCTGAGGTTCGCGGGGTTCACGGTCGCCATGTTCACGCGGACGAAGGTGCCGTTGACGTTGGGCTCGAAGCGGATCTCGTTGGTCGCCTCGGTGCCGACAACGGTGACTGCGCCGGTCGCGGGGTTCACGCCGACCGACATGCAGATGTTCATGAGCGTGGTGGCATAGGAGACGTTCAGGTTGCTGGTGCTGATGACGGCGAGGTCGCGGTCGGGGAGGTCCCAGCCGGGGAGGCGGCCGGAGCGTGAGGCGCTGGGGCCGGTCACGAGGTTGGTCCAGTCGTGGTTGTTGTCGTCCATCCACTGGTTGGCCGCGTTCTTGCGGACGATGAGGCCGACGCGCGGGGGCGTGCCGGCGACGTTGGCGGGGCTGAAGGCGGCGCCGCTGTTGGGGGGCGGGTTGACGCCGCCGTAGGGGCCGGTGGCGTCGGTGACGACGTTGGGCGGGAAGGCGAGGACGTTGCCGGTGTTGCCGGTGCCGCCGCCGAGGGCGGTGGTGCCGTTGCCGGACTCGAAGATCGCGGCGTAGACGGTGCTGCCGTCGGGGCTGACGGCGAGGCTGCGGGGGCGTTGCGCATCGATAGGCACGCTGACGGGCGGGGCGGTGATGTTGGCGGGGTCGAAGACCTGGACGGTGTCGATCATCGAGCAGCTGACGTAGGCCTTGCGGGGCGTGCCGGCGAAGACGACGTCGAAGGGCTCATCGCCCGTTTTGAGCGTGCGCACGACACGCAGGGTGCTCAGGTCCACGATGGAGATCGAGTCGGAGATGCTGTTGATGACCCAGGCTTCGTTGTCGTCGCGGCAGCGGACGGTGACTGGGTCCAGGCCCACGGGGATGGAGCCCGCGAGCACGGGGTTGCCCGACACGATCTGGAAGACCTCGATACGGCTATCGGCGGTGTTGCAGACGAGGAGGCGCTGGCCGTCGGGCGTGAGCTCGATGGGGTGGCAGTGGGGGGTCTCGAAGTTGACGAAGGGTGGGTTGACGCGGGGCTGGTAGGTCGCGCCGCTTTCGTCGCCGGTGGCGAGGAGGGCGGAGCCGACGCCCGCGGCGGCGAGGGCGATGAGGGACACGAAAGCGGATTCGAGGCGCAGCGACATAGAGGTCCCCCGGGGGTAAGGGCGTCAGGATACCCGAGGGTTGGGATTTTGGTGTGGGGAATGTTGCTCCCCATAGGAGGTATAGGACTCATGGGAGTCATGGGACGCATGGGGACCGTTGGGAGAGTCGCGGAGCGGGTGGCCACCTTGGATCAGCGGGCCATCATCTTCAGGAACTCGACGACGGCTCGTTCGTGGCCTCGAAGCTCGCGGGGCTTTGAGTCTCGCGCGGCTTTTGCGAAGGCTTTGACGAGGCGGGCATCGGCGTAGGCCTCGATGAGCATGGGGTGGACGTAGAACTTGCGGCAGGTGGCGACGGTGTTGTAGAGGACGCTGCTGGCGGCCTTGACGGCGGCGGTTTCGCGGCGTTTGAGCTCGGCCTTGGTGATGGGTTCGCCGGTGTCCGGGTACTTGGGGGGGCCGAACTTCATGAGGGTTTCGGCGGCGATGGTGGTGCCGCCCCAGGTGCGGAAGTCTTTGGCGGTGAGGGGGAGGCCGGAGATTTTCAGGAGGTAGTCGTTGATGTCGGAGGAGGTGATGTCGCGGGGCTTGCCGTGGGGGTCGAGGTAGGCGAAGAGCTCCTGGCCGGGGACGTCCTGGCAGTTCTTGGCGATTTTGGCGATCTGGGGCGAGTCGATCACCATCTCGCACATCTTGCCGCTCTTGGCCTTGAAGCGCAGGCGGATCTGACCGCCGACGATTTTGGCGTGCTGATCGAGGATGGTGGTGAGGCCGTAGGAGTCGTTTTCTTTGGCGTACTCGGCGTTGCCGATGCGGATGCGGGTTTCGTCGAGGAGGTGGACGACGGTGGCGCAGACTTTGTCTTTGCCGAGGCCGCGTTGGTCCATGTCGCGACGGATGCGGCGGCGGATGGCGGGGAGCGCGTTGGCGAAGTCGAGGAGGCCGGAGAACTTGGAGAGATTGCGGTGGCGGGTCCAGTCGGAGTGGTAGCGGTACTGCTTGCGGCCGCGGGCGTCGATGCCGGTGGCCTGGAGGTGGCCGTTCTCGTGGGGGCTGATCCAGACGTTCTTCCAGGCGGGGGGGATGACGAGGGACTTGATGCGCTCGAGGTCTTTGGTTCGGGCGGGCTTGCCCTTGGAGTCGAGGTAGCGGAAGGACTTGCCGCGGGCGACCCGCTTGAGGCCGGGGACGGCGTCGCCGCAGAAGCGGAGCTGGGCGGTTTTGGCGGAGGTGTGTGAGGAGGCGAGGCGCATGGAGTGTTATCGGCCATTGGGGGCTGGTGGTTTTGTGAGAGCGGTGAGAGGGGGCTTAGGTTTGGGGGCGAGGTGCTTGGTGCGTTGAGCCTTGGGCGGGAGAGGTGAGATCAGCATCCGGGGGCCAGCCGGTGTATCGTGGCGGAATGGCCGCGCGACCTGGGACTCCCACCGAAGCACCGATCACGCCTTTGCGGCTCCCACGCGGCGTCAAGACCGTCGTGCTTTTCGGGGGGACGTTCGATCCACCGACGAGTTTCCACACGGGGATCAAGTGGCACCTGAGCTCGATGGGGCTCAGCGAACGGGAGGCGGCGGTGGTGTATGTGCCCACCCCGCAGAACCCGCTGAAGAAGTCGTCGCCGGTGGCGGATGACTGGACGCGGGTCGCGATGTTATTCGATGCGACTGCGTGTCATTGGGATGGGGACAAGACTTCGGCGGGGCCGCCTTGGGCGCTGCTGTGGACGGATGAGATCCGCCGGCGGCGTTGGATGATCGAGCAGGGGCAGCCTGCGGAGATCTACACGATCGATACGGTGCGGCGGCTTCGCGCGGCGGTGGGGGAGGGTGTTCGCATCCACCTGTTGATTGGGACGGACCAGGCGCTGCAGTTTGAGAAGTGGCGGGCGTGGAAGGAGCTGCTGCGGGAGGCGGAGCCGCTGGTGGTGCTGCGGCCGCCGTGTACGACGGTGCGGGCGTTTCTGGAGGCGCTCAAGGAGCAGGGGGCTTCGGCGTCGCAGCAGCTGGCGTGGGCGCGGAGGGTTGTGGCGCTGGAGCCCGATGACACGAGCGCGACACGGGTGAGGGCGCTGCTGGCGCGGCAGAGCTCAGATGTGCGGACGTGGCCGGTGGAGTTGAAGCTGACCTTGGACGAGGTTGTGGCGCGGCTGGTTGCGCGGCTTGGGTTGTATGGGGTTCGCCGCAAGCGAAGGAAGCGTGCCAAGTGACCATCGATGCGACGGCTCTCAAACGTCAGTTCATGCGGGTCCTGGTGATTGGGCTGGGGGTGGCCGCGTTGACTGGTGGGCTGGCGATCTTCACGCGGGCGGGGTGGATGATCGGGCGGATCGCGGGGACGACGGCGGTGCTGGTGGTGGCGGTGGCGTTCTGTCTCACGGTGATCGGGAAGCTGGAGAACCCGAAGACGACGCGGGCGGCGAGCATCGCGCTGTGGGTGATCGCGGTGAGCACGTTCTGCTTCGTGGTGTCGGTGTGGGCGCCGACGCTGGGGTACCGGAAGGAAGAGAACCTGTGGCTGTCGTCGCTGTTTATTGCGGTCGCGGGGGGTGTGGGCGCGCTGATGATCCAGGCGCTGATGGAGCCGTGGTCGCGGGCGTCGGGGGTGGTCGGGCTGGTCATGACGGCGGGGACGTTTCTCACTGCGATGAGCGCGTTGTGGACTGCGTCGCACGGGTTGCAGGATCAGGTCGCTGAGACGGCGTTGTGGATCGGCGCGGTGATGCCGATTGTGTGCATGAGCCTGGTGGGAGCGTTCACGGATCGGCGGCACTGGCGGTGGGCGGGGGTGGTGTGCGGCGGGGTGGCGCTGGGGCTTGCGATGCGGCGGACGTGGACGGTTCCGGCGACTGGCTACTTCGAGGAGCCCAGTGCGCTGATCCAGTGTGTGACGGTGGGGGTGGTGACGGCGCTTTCGGTCGTGCTGGATCGCGTGCCGCTGAATGCGAACCGCCGCTGGGTGGCGCTGGTGGCGATTGGGTGCGTGTTGATGGTCGGGGTGCTCATGACCCTGATGACGTGGCAGACCGGCGGGTGGGAGCGGTCGAACAACTCGGACCTTCTCGCGCGGGCGCTGATGGCGGCGGCCTTTGTGGGGGCTTGCGCGACGATCGCGGTGCCGGCGGTGTATGGGATGGAGCGGCGGAGGTCGGTGCTGCAGTCGGGGGCACCGCGGAAGGACATCACTGCGATGGCGTTGATGTGCCCGCACTGCCGTGTTGAGCAGGAGTCGCCGGTGGGGACCTCGCGGTGCATCAAGTGCGGGTTAATGATTTCGATCGCGTTTGCGGAGCCCCGGTGCGAGGGGTGTGGGTATTGCCTGCTGGATATCCAGGGCGAGGTGTGCCCGGAGTGTGGGCTGAAGTCGCCGGCGCGGGGGGTGGCGTTGGTGTTGGCGGATCCGAACGTGGCGCGGTGAGCGGGGCGGGAGTCGGGAAGATGAACGCCTTGAGTCGCTGACTCATTCGTCTGACGTCAGCCGTCTGGTGTCCAACGTCGCCCACCCCCAACCCCTCCCTCAGGGAGGGGCTTTTCAGACCTCTCGCGCGACGCGCTCGATGACGGCGGTGAGCACCTCAATTGCCCGGTGGTATTCGCTGATGGCGATGTGCTCGTTGGGGGTGTGATCCAGGCGCGAGTCGCCGGGGCCGTAGGCGACGATGGGGCACTTCCAGACGGGGCCGACGATGTTCATGTCGCTGGTGCCGGTCTTGACGCGGAGGTGGGGCTTGGCGCCGTGCTGTCGGATGACGGTGGTGAAGGCGCGGACCACGGCGGTGTCGCGGGGGCCCATGTAGGCGATTTCGGGGCCGTCGGCGGTGACTTCGGCGCGGGCGTCGCTGGGCTCCAGGAACTCGCTGGGGTAGTCGGTGTGCGCGGCCTCGTCGCGGCAGATCTCGGTGAGCTGGTCGGGGTTGATGTGCAGGGGGATGCGGAAGCTGACGACGGCGTGGACCTGGTCGTAGAGGCCGTCGCTGCTGGTGTTGATCTTGCGGAGGGTGGCCTGCACGATCTCGAACGGGCTGGAGCGCTCGCCGTTGAGCTCGCGGACGCGGCGCTTGACGGACTCCCACCAGGAGGAAACGAGCTCGGGCGCGGAGGGGCCGGGGCCGGCGGAGTGTGAGCAGGGGCGGGTGAGGCGGTACTCGACGAGGAGGCGGCCCTTGTAGCCGAGGGTGACGCCGTCCCAGTGGGAGGGTTCGCCGATGATGCAGAGCTTGGGGCGGAACTGGGTGGCGTTGAAGCGGGCGCCGCGGGAGGAGACGCCCTCTTCGTCGGTTGCGCCGATGACGATGAGGCGGACGCCGGGGGGGAGCTTGGCGCGCGCGGCGGCGACGACGAAGGTGGCGAGTGGGCCCTTGGCGTCAACGCTGCCGCGGCCGTAGAGGAGGTCGCCGTCGCGGCGGATGGGGACGACGCCGGGGACGGTGTCCATGTGGCCGAGGAGGATGATGTCGCGTGGGGTTTCGCCGTTGACGGGGGTGTAGGGGGCGATGCCCACGGCGGAGCCGGATTCGTCGACGAGGGAGCGGAAGCCCAGGCCGTGCATGGTGGCGGCGAGGTAGTGGGCGATGGCGTCCTCTTCGCCGGAGAGGGAGGGGGTGCTGACCATTTCGGTGAGCAGGCGCGTGGCGAAGTCGTTGGTGGGCTCGAGGCAGCCGAAGCTGGCGGCGGCGGCGGAGGTTGCGGTGTTGACGAGCGTGTCCGTGCTCATTGGATGGTGGTTCCTGCGCCGGCGAGCGCCTTGGTGATGGGGGACTCGACGCGGGCGTCGCCGAGGATGACGCGGGAGACGCCCTCTTCGAGGGCTTCGGCGGCTCCGAGGACCTTCTTCTTCATGCGGCCCTGGGCGTATTCGGAGGCTTGCTCGATGCCGGTGCGCTTGATCTCGCGGATGATCGTGGACTCGTCGGGGAAGGCGCGCATGAGGCCGGCGATGTTGGACATGAGGAGGAGGGTGTGGGCACCGAGGGCCGCGGCGGTCTTGGCGGCGGCGCGGTCGGCGTCGACGTTGATGGGCTCGTGGTTGGTGGAGATGGCGGGGGGGGAGAGGACGGGGGTGTAGCCGGCGTCGAGAAGGGAGCGGACGAGGGCGACGTTGACGACGTCGACGGTGCCGGTGTAGTCGTCGCGGAGGATCTTGGTGCGGCCTTCTTCGACGATGCGGATGGCGTCCTTGCGCTTGCCTTCCCAGGTGCGGCCGTCGAGGCCGGAGAGGCCGACGGCGTTGACCCCACTGCGCTGGAGGGCCTCGACGAGGGCCTGGTTCATCTTGCCGCGGCAGGCCATCTGGAAGATCTCGAGGGTGCGGCGGTCGGTGCGGCGGCTGGTGTGGCCGGAGGGGCTGGTGACGAACTGGGGCGGATGGCCGAGGGCTTCGCTGAGGGTGTTGGTGTCGTGGGAGCCGCCGTGGACGATGACGAGGCGGTGGCCGGAACCGATGAGGGCGGCGGCGTCAGCGGCGAAGGCGGGGATGTTGACGCCTTCGGAGCCGCCGAGCTTGACGACGGTGATGGGGTTGGTGGTTGTCATTGGTGAGTTGGCCGTCGATCCGGGACTTCGCCCAGAGCGGCTCAGTCCCGGCGTCGTGAGGAGGGTCAAATCGGGTGGAGGCCGGTGAAGGTGAGGGCGGTGCGTTCTTCGAAGCCGCACATGAGGTTCATGGACTGGACCGCGGAGCCGGCGGCGCCCTTCATGAGGTTGTCGATGGCGGAGATCACGACGAGGCGGCCGGTGTCCGGGTCGCGCTCGAAGCCGACGTCGCAGTAGTTGGTGCCGGCGAGGAACTTGGGCTCGGGGAAGCGGTGGATGCCCTGCTTTTCCTTGACGATGCGGACGAAGGGCTCGGCGCGGTAGGCCTCGCGGTAGAGCTTCCAGATGTCCTTTTCCTGGAGGTCCTGGGTGAGGAAGACGTGGGCGGTGCAGAGCACGCCGCGGACGAGCTCGACGGAGGTGATGGACATGTGGAGGTCGAACGGGGCGGTCTCCATCAGCTCCTGGCGGACCTCGGCCTGGTGGCGGTGGCCGGTGGGGGCGAAGGAGCGGACGGCGCCGCTGCGCTCGGGGTGGTGGCTGCCGGCGTTCACCGCGTTGCCGCCCTCGCTCGAACCGACCTTCAAGTCGACCACGGCGGACTTGATGAGGCCCTTTCGGGCGAGGGGGAGGAGGGCGAGGTTGACGGCGGTGGCGTTGCAGCCCACGCCGCTGGCGAGCTTGGCGCCCTTGAGCTGCTCGCGGTGGAGCTCGGGGAGGCCGTAGACGGCGCGGTCAAGCCACTGGGGGGCGGGGTGGTCTTCGCTGTACCACTTGCGGTAGGCGGCGCGGTCCTTGATGCGGAAGTCGGCGGAGAGGTCGACGAGGCGCGGGGCGAGCTTGGAGTAGTGCTCGATCTTCTTGGAAGCCTCGCCGTGAGGGAGGCAGAGGAAGAGGACGTCGCAGGGGGTGAGCTGGTCGGGGGTGACGAACTCGAGGTCGGTGCGGCCCCGGAGGTTGGGGTGGGAAGAGGTGACGAAGTTGCCGGCCTGCTGGCGGCTGGTGACCTGTGCGACCTCGATGTGCGGGTGGTCAAGGAGGAGGCGGAGGACTTCGCCACCGCCGTAGCCGGAGCCGCCGACGATGGAGGCTTTGAGACGAGGAGTGCTCAAGAGAGGGCCCCCACGGGTCGCTTGGGTTCGGTGATTGCGGACGAGAGACCCTCGCTGGCGCTTCGGGCTCGTTGAGCCTGGGCGAGGACGAAGTCGATCATTGTGCCGGGGATGTCCACGCCGGTGGGCTCGATGGAGTTGCGGAACTCCATGGTGTGGTTGATCTCGGAGATCAGGAGGCCGCGGCGGGGGCATTCGAGGAGGTCGATGGCGAGGACACCGCCGCCCACGGCCTGTGCGGCGCGGCGGCAGATGTCGCTGACTTCGGCGGTGACGGGGTAGACCGAGGCTTTGCCGCCGCGGGCGGTGTTGGTGATCCAGTGCTGACTGTGGCGGCAGATGGCGGCGATGGCGTCGTCGCCGACCATGAAGACGCGGAGGTCGCGGCCGGGCTTGTCCACGTATTCCTGGATGTAGAAGACGCCGTGCTGGACGGAGCCGAGGGTGCTCTTGTGCTCGACGATCGCCTCGGCGGCGTCGCGGTCGTTGACGCGGGCGAGCAGGCGACCCCAGGAGCCGACGGCGGGCTTGAGGACGCAGGGGTAGCCCATTTCCTCGATGGCTTGGAGGGCGGACTCGGGCTCCACGGCGACCTTGACGCGCGGGGTCGGGATGCCGCGCTGGGCGAGGGCGAGGGAGGTGACGAGCTTGTCGCCGCAGGCCTCGATCACGGCGGAGGGGTTGACGCAGGGCACGCCGAAGCGCTCGAAGCACCGGATCATGGTGGTCGCCTGCGTCTGGCTGATGCAGCGCTCGAAGACCACGTCGAAGCGCTGCCAGGGGGCGGGGTCGTGGATGTCGAAGACGGTGGTGCGGACGTCGATCAGCTCGTGGTCGATGCCGCGACGGACGAGTTCGTCGATGAGGAGGCGTTCTTCGACACGGATTCGTGAGTACAGGAATGCAACCCGCATGATGATCCTTCTGCGAAGCCGGGACGGGCGTGGTGGGCCGAGTCTCGGACTGAATCTCTTTCTCTACTGGTGTCCGGCGCGGTGACTGTTGATCGGTTCGTCGAGGGTCTTATTCGCCCCAGTCTTCTTCGACCTGCGGGGCGAGGGTCAGCTCGACGGGGGCGGTGTTCGTGACTTCCAGCTCCGCCTTGCACTCGCGGCAGCGGACGACCTCGCCCTGCAGGGGCGGGCGGGCGAAGGTCACTTCAGCGGCACACTCGGGGCAGGTGGAGGTTGTTGCGGTCGTGCTCATTGATCAGGTCCTTTCTTTTAAGACGTTTTCGATCAGAGGCCATCCAGTACCAAAAACTCGTTCGCAAAAACAAAGCGGGCCCGCCAACCCGGCAGGCCCGATCCAGACGAAAGTGATCCGAGATCACCAGTCAGAAGGGCACAGCCGGGCCTTGGAGGCTTTGGCTTTGCTCACTTTGACGGCTTTGGAAACCAGCGCGGCCACAGCGAAGCTGCACTTCGTGGCGTTCAGGTTGGCGCGACGGGTCTCCATAGAGGCCAAACCTTACCCGGGCTCCTTCTGCATGTCAAACACCGGTAGCAAGGCATTCTGGGCGGTTCGTGCCTCGGAATCACTGCTTCGCGGCCGCCTCGATCATGCGGGGCAGGAGGTTCTCGTTGTCGAGCTTGAAGCGGGGCACCTGGCGGCCGTTGATGAAGATCAGTGGGATGCCCTGGATGCCCAGTTGTGCGGCCGCGCGGGCGTGCTTCTCGATCGCCGCCTGAGCGGCGGGGGTCTGCATGGCTCCTGAGAGGGCGGAGACCTCCACGCCCAGGGCGGCCGCGAGGCCGGGGAGCGTGCTGTCGGTGACGGCGCCGCCGTTGAGCATGATCCAGTCGTGGGCCTTCCAGAAACCCCCCTCGCCGAGCAGCACTTCGGCCGCTTCGGCCGCGCGGCTGGCGTTGCAGGACTGGAACTTGGTGACCTGCGTGATTGGGTTGCAGTCTTTGTTCACGGGGAAGTGGGCGAAGCTGTAGCGGATCTTGCTGTCGGCGGCGGCCGCGTAGAGGCGGAGGAGGCCGTCGGCTTCGCGGGTGCCGGGCTCCATGTAGTCGCCGAAGACGACGACGGTCACGGGGGCCGTGTTCGGGCCGAGGGCGCGGCGTGTGACTTCGGCGGGGATTGTTTTCAGTGGCCCGTCAGTCCAGTCGGACATGTATGTGTCGAGGGCTGAGGGCATGGGGTCGTTGGCGAAGGTGTCGGGTTCCAGGTTGCTCGCGAGAACCGTTTGCAGCGTGCGTGAGAGTGCGTTGGGCGCGGTCCAGCCCTTGAGCTCGACTCCGTTGATGAAGATCATCGGCGTGCGTTGGATGCCGCGATCCCAGGCTTCGTCGATGTCGGCCTTGACGCGGTTGAGAGTCTCCTGGGACTGCATGATCGCAGTGAACTGTTGCGGATCGAAGCCCAGCTCGCGCAGGGCGACTGGGAGTGATGCGTCCGTGAACGAGCCGCCCTGACTGAAGAGCCAGTGGTGCATCTTCCAGAATCCTTCGCGGCCCTGCATCATGCCCGCGGCCTGCGCGGCGCGGGCCGCCCAGCAGGCGTTGGCGTGGAGGTTGGGCACACGCGGGTTGCACTGGGTGCAGAAGGGGAAGGACTTGATGATCACGGCGACGTTGGGGTTACTCAGGAACGGCGCCAGCTGCCCTTCGAGGAGCTTGCAGTCGGGGCACTGGTAGTCGGTGTACATCACGACGCGGACGGCGGCGGATTCGGGGC